>ENA-OQDD01000458-OQDD01000458.1-human-gut-metagenome-genome-assembly--contig:-NODE-458-length-16736-cov-1.903546_pt1 | contig 16736 bp, 22 predicted proteins | sample MGYA00242507_ERZ504598 | MGnify/ENA primary metagenome ERZ504598 (study PRJEB26092, sample SAMD00036318) | human gut metagenome | host: Homo sapiens | study: EMG produced TPA metagenomics assembly of... | reverse complement strand
TAAAGAAACCGACCTTGCTGCTGAATTCCCATATCGACACCGTAAAACCCGTCAACGGGTGGCGGAAAGATCCTTTCAAACCAACGCTGGAAAGTAATGGAAAGCTCTACGGGCTGGGCAGCAACGATGCCGGAGCCAGTGTAGTCAGCCTGCTGCAAGTATTCCTGACATTGTGCCGCACCACTCAGGCCTACAATCTGATATATCTTGCCTCGTGTGAGGAGGAAGTATCAGGCAAGGGGGGAATAGAATGCGTATTGCCGGAACTCCCTCCCATACAGTTTGCCATTGTAGGCGAGCCGACAGAGATGCAACCTGCCATTGCAGAAAAAGGATTGATGGTGCTGGACGTAACTGCTACCGGAAAATCGGGACATGCTGCCCGAAACGAGGGAGATAATGCTATATATAAGGTATTGGATGATATTGCCTGGTTTCGTGATTACCGTTTCCCAAAAGAATCTTCCCTGCTGGTCCCGTGAAGATGAGCGTAACCATGGTAAACGCCGGTACACAGCATAACGTCATTCCCGACCGTTGTACTTTTGTCGTAGACATTCGCAGCAACGAGTGTTATAGCAATCAGGAGCTATTCGATGAAATACAGAAACACATCACGTGTGAAGCCAAAGCCCGCTCCTTCCGGCTAAGCTCTTCACACGTAGCTCCGGAGCATCCGGTAGTGCAAAAGGCTATTACCATGAAACGTACTCCTTTCGGCTCACCGACCTTGTCCGACCAGGCACTGATGCCATTCCCTTCTCTGAAGATGGGACCGGGGAAAAGTGCCCGTTCACACACTGCCGATGAATTTATCTTTGTCAAGGAGATAGAGGAGGCGATAGGGATGTATCTGGAGCTGCTGGAAGGAGTAAAAATTTAAATTATCATTATCTGTTCAGCCACGGCTCCGGATTCAGTTTTTCCTTCTCTTTCCTCAATTGGAAGTGTAGCACCGTACGACCATTGTCGGCCCCATCCGAGAAGATTTGTCCGAGAGTCTGTTTGGTGGCAACATCATCGCCCTGCTTCACCGAGGCCGATGACAAGTTGCAATAGACTGATATATAATTCCCGTGACGGACAAGGATATTGAACAGTCCGTTCAGTTTAAAGACAGCCGCCACTTTACCATTGAAGATGGCACGGGCTTGGGCACCCGGTTTCCCTTGTATATCAATGCCCTTATTGTCCAGCTTGACATTGCGCAAACCTTCCACAGAATACTGGCCGTAATGGCTGGTAATGATATACGCTCCGGTGATGGGCATCGGCAACTTACCGCGATTATTAGCAAAGTTCCCTGATAATTCACGGTCTGCCTTACTCATGGAGTAAGTTTCCAAAGGCTGTGCCTTCGGCTTTGCGGGCGTAGAGGCAGTTGCCGTTTTTTCGGTTTTCTCACCAGCCTTTTTACGTGCGGCTGCCTCACGGCGCGCTTCTTCTGCCGCACGCTTACGCGCTTTCTCTATTTCTTCCGCTATCAGACGGTCAATGCGTGCATTGAGCTGATTGGCTTCACGGCGTTTCTTATTCAGTTTCGTTCTGCAATCCCCGCTGTTTCTTTTTCAGATTGGCTACCAACAACTTTTGTTCCTTCTCCTGCGCTTCCAGCTTGACTTTCTCCTCTTCACGTTCTTTCAACAATCCTTCCTTGGCAACCTTCACTTGCTGAAGCTCAGTCTTCTTACGGTTCACCTGCTCCTGCTTTTTCAACACTTCCTCGCCTTGCAGGCGCTGATAAGTAGCATATTCACGTACATAGCGCATGCGTCGATAGGTCTGTGCCAGGCTCTTGGCAGAGAAAATGAACATCAGCTTCTCTTCAATGGAGCGGTTCTTATACAAATATTGAACGGACGATTCGTATTTCTTCTTCTTGTCCCTTAGGTCACGTTGCAGGCGGGTCAACTGACGTTCTAATGAAGACAACTCGCGCTCTATGGATTCCACATCATTATTGATAGTCAGAATATAGCGTTTGCGCTCTTCTATCTGTCCGGTCAGTGCAGCAAGACCGTTCAACTGGCTTCCCACATCCTTCTTGGTGGTTATCAACAGCGTTTCCGACTCTGCTATCTGTTTCTGCAAGGCACCACGCTTGCTTTCCAGTTCCTTAATCAGCTTGTTGGACTGGGCAAGGAGCGGAGAAACCGGCAAAAGGAGGAGAAAGAAGAGAAGGAGAAGCTTCATAAGTTATGAGTTATAAGTTATGAGGGATTATCTGACAATTATCAACTAATCAAAGGTCCATCAGCATTTCCAGCAGTTCTTCCAGCTCCACCTCTTTATATTTCTGTGAGAGCTGGGTAGGAGTCAGTGCAAAAGGCTTATCCGAGAAGTTGGAAAGTTCAATCTTTCCCTTTTCCAGAGAGGGTATCCCGAGTTCCTTGCCGGTAAGCACCTTCTTGCCATTGGGTTTGGAAGCAGCATAAAGCAGTTTCTCCAAATGGGCAAAATCCGCCTTCTTGGGCAGCACATCCTTCAGTTCCTTACGTGTTGCACGGACATAACGTTTTCCCATACGGTCTACCAACAGAATCTCATCCGGGGTGACTTCCATACGTGCCACCTCCGTACGAAGTATCGGCATCAGAAAGGAAATCTGCATGCATTCTTCCTTCTTCAACTTCATCGTACCGTTCACAGTAAGGGTGGCATCTTTATGGGGTACCGTCAGCTGCACTTTGGAGGAAAGGCAGGCAGATTCTCCGGACAGAGAACTTGAGTGACGCGAAGTCTTGCAACCGGCAAGCCCCACAGCCAGCAACAACAGCAAGGACAACAGGCGCATATCCTTGCCATATCATTCAGCAGGTTTAGTTTCATCTGATATATATTTCTTTTTTTGTATTTTCTGTTTCAACGTATCAGAGCGATTGCCCTTATCCCAGGCTTGTTTCCAGTATTTCAAGGCACCTTCCGCATCGCCAGTCATGTAATAGATATCTCCGCAATGTTCCAAGACCACGTCACTGCTATCTTTATCATTCTTTATCGCCTCATCTATGTAGAGACGCGCCTCGGCATAATTACCTTTAACAAACAATATCCATGCATATGTATCGAGATAGGTGGAATTGTTCGGCTCGGCTTTCACTGTCTTGTAGCTCATCTCTTCCGCCTTGTCCAAGTCGCGGCGCTCCACGGAAAGATAATATGCGTAGTTATTCAAGGCACCGATGTTTGAAGGATTGTACACCAAAGCGGAATCATAAGCCGCATAAGCTTCCGCATGCAGATTCTTGGTGTGATAAGCATCACCGATAATGGCATAAAAATCTGATACGACCTCCTTCTTGCTGTCGTCCTTGACGTGCGACAAAGCCTTTTGACAGATGGCAAGGGCATCATCCGTCCGTTCCGCCTGGTTGTAGGCAATGGCAGATAGAAATAGAACTCCAACATATCGGGATTGGACTCCACACCGGCTTCGCACAAATTCATTATTTCCTTGTAATCCTCCTGGCGCACAGCTTCCCCCAGCAATGTCATACGAGCCGCTGTGTTGGTAGGGTCTATCGCCAGAACCTGGCGCAGAACCGGTCCAGCCTCCTTGTTCATTCCTTTGGAAAGAAGATATTGGGCATACAGCAAAGGTAATTGTGCCTCATCGGGCTCCTGCTCCATGATACGGTTGAAGAGCGTAATGACACGTGTGCTGTCCTTGCCTGCCTGCTCGTTCTGCACGATGAACTGCCGCATCACATTCAGTTTGGTGTCCGAAGCCACTTTCTTGTTCAGCAACAGCGTGTCCAATTGCTGTTCATACAGCTCCTTCTGTCCGGTCTCTTCGTAGTAAGAAGCCAATGAGTACATGGCCATTGCATTGTCCGGCTCTTCGGCCAGCACCTTCTTGTAAATCTCATAAGCTTCCTGCTTTTCCCGTTCTGCATATAGACATCCCCCAGCACAACTTGATAGCGCATATCGTTGGGATACTCTTCTACCAGACTTTCTATTTCATGAAAGGCGCTCTTGTCGTCCTTCTTTTGCAGATAGATGCGGAACTTCTCCATACTGAGCTGTTCATTCTTGCCCATCCGTTCCTCGAGCTTGTTCAGTATACCGATAACTTTGTCATACTCTTCCTGGCGGTTGTAAATCTCCAGCAAGTTGTATAGCGGGTCCAGCTTATCCGAGAAACGTACCGCCATATTTTCCAACAAGGCAGCGGCTTTCTCCGTTTCATTTTGCTGCATATACAGATTGGCAAGCCCCTGGGCATACCAGTAATTATCGGGAGCATTCTCCACCGCCTTTTCCAAGGCGGCTTGTCCCAACGGCACCTGCTTGAGGTACATATAATACTGGGCCATCTCATACAAAGCCGATGATGCGTTCGGATTTATCGTCAGGCAATGTTGCAGGACATCGAAAGCCGCATCATAGTCTTTCTGGACTTTCAGACGGGCGGCTTCAAGAAAGAAGTAGTCGTAACGGCGCTGCTGTTCGGGGGTAAGCTCCTTTACGGGCGAAACGTCGGCTTTCTTCGACTTCTTCCGTTTCTTCAATTCCTTCCGTGCCTTTTCAGACCGACCATACCCGCTCATTTTCTCCTTAGAAGCTTGAACGTTGGCAGCCTGCACTCCGTACGTAGTAAAGCAGAAGGTACCTATCAACAACGCAAGTATTATTTTTACTCTGATTCTCATCTATTTAATTATAAATTCTTAACCCGTAAAACGGAACAATATCCATTCATTTTTACCCGTATGCCCGAAGCCACCGGCACCGCGCTCCGTCTCATCCAGCACTTCCACTTCCTGCCAAAGAGCTTGTTCGTGACGCGCTATCACCATTTGTGCAATCCTCTCCCCATCTTCGATGACGAAGGTTTCTGCAGAAGGTTGACGAGAATAATACAAACTTCACCACGGTAATCGGCATCAATCGTTCCAGGGGAGTTCAGCACGGTAATCCCCTTCTTAATGGCCAATCCGCTACGCGGACGCACTTGCGCCTCAAATCCTTCAGGAAGAGCGATATAAAGGCCAGTAGGCACCAGACACCGCTGCATCGGAGCCAGCGAAATAGGTTCATTAAGGTTTGCACGGATATCCATTCCTGCAGACAGCTCAGTGGCATAAGCCGGAAGCGGATGCTTTGATTTATTGATGATTTGTACGTTCAACATGATGTTATTTACGATTTGACGATTTACTATTTACGATTGGGGCTACTTCTATTCTTACAATTCGAGTAATTCAAGTTTCGCAATTCATCTTCCTTTTACTATAAACTTGGGCGAAAATACGGCTTTTTATACAAAATAGTGATACATTTGCAGTTAAATAATAGTAACTTCAATCGTAAATAGTAAATCGTCAAATCTCAAATAACATCATGATGAATTGGAATACGCTCATATCTGCCAAACGCTTCGGACTGGAAGAGTTTCACCAGGAACGCCATGAAAACCGCTCGGAATTCCAACGTGACTATGACCGCCTTGTCTTCTCTGCCCCCTTCCGCCGTCTGCAGAACAAAACCCAGGTATTCCCTCTTCCCGGTAGTGTATTCGTCCACAACCGATTGACACACAGCTTGGAAGTATCATGCGTAGGCCGCTCATTAGGCAACGATGTATCGAAAGTTCTCATTGCCCGCCACCCGGAACTGCAAGGCAGCTACCTCACCGAAATAGGCTCCATAGTTTCGGCCGCCTGCCTGGCACACGACTTGGGAAATCCTCCTTTCGGACATTCGGGAGAACGAGCTATTTCCACCTTTTTTCCGAGGGAAAAGGAATGTCCCTGAAGGGCCAACTGACACCTGCCCAATGGGAGGACCTTACTCACTTTGAAGGGAATGCAAATGCGTTCCGTCTGCTTACCCACCAGTTGAGGGAAGGCGGCAGGGAGGATTTGTACTCACCTACTCCACCCTGGCAAGCATCGTGAAATATCCCTTTTCATCGAGTCTCGCAGGCAAGAAGTCAAAATTTGGTTTCTTCATTACAGAGGAAGAAAGTTTTCGCCGCATAGCAGAAGAACTGGGTATGGAGAAGCAGAACAATGCCCCGTTGAAATATGCCCGCCACCCGCTGGTCTACCTGGTGGAAGCCGCCGATGACATCTGCTACCAGATGATGGATATCGAGGATGCCCATAAACTGAAAATTCTGACTACACAAGAAACCAAAGAGCTACTTCTCTCTTATTTCTCGAAAGAGCGCCGAGCACACCGGCTCAAAACCATGGAGATAGTAAGCGACACCAACGAGCAAATAGCCTATCTGCGTTCCAGCGTTATCGGACTGCTTATCGGCGAGTGCGTGCAAGCCTTTGTAGACAATGAAGAAAAGATTCTGAAAGGAGAATTTGAAGGAAGCCTCATCAACCATATATCCGAAGTACCTGCCAATGCCTACAAGCACTGTGCAGACATCTCCCTGAAGAAGATTTACCGCTCACGCGACGTGCTGGACATTGAACTTGCCGGTTTCCGTATCATCAGTACCCTGCTCGACTGATGATTGACGCCGTATGTTCTCCGGAAAAGGCATATTCGCAACTGCTCATCAATCGCGTATCGGGCCAGTACAACATAAAAGCGCCTGCACTCTATGAAAGAATACAGGCGGTATTGGATTACATCTCCGGAATGACGGATGTATTTGCACTTGATTTATACAGGAAAATAAACGGGAATAGCTTGCCAGCGGTATAACAGACGACAAGCATTCTTCCGGATAGTCCTATGACACAACCTTATTTGCTCCCGACGTAAGCTTGCACGACTCCGGTTCGCTCGCTATGAACGACTCGATGTGGCGGATGCGCTTTTCTGCCAGAATCTCGTCCACGGCAATCAGGATACCCGTTTCCTCCACATCTCCAAAACCGTAATTGATGGCTGTACCGAACATACGCATGGTAGGGCTAAGACTCATATAGGCATTCACCAACGGGGGAATATTGTACCCCGCCTTACGGATTTCACAATTCAAAATCTTATAGTCTTCCTTAAAAGAGTCTTTACAGAATAGAGCATCCAATTCATTCTCGTCCGACTCCAGAAGCAACGGTTTCATCGGAGTAATCAGGTTGTCCTTATCCGCAAAATGTTTCCGAAGGAAATAAAGAATCTTATCACGCTCTGACGATGATAGCTGGGATACATAGTCACCTTTCCGAAGAAATACTTCACATTGGGCATGACTACGGTCAGTGCGCCCAAACCATCCCACAGATTATCCAACGCAAACAGACCTTACTGTCTGCACGCGTAGACTGATACTCCAACGTAACGAACGAACGTCCTAACTCGATGGTCGTAGGAAGATAGTCCTTCAAAAACTTATCCGAAAAGTTAAACATATGGCAGTTGCCAGAATAGGGGCACCATGTTCATCAAAACGCACATCCGTACCTAAGATATAACGGTATCCACCCAAAATTTCTTCTGCTTCCGGATTCCAGACAATCAACTGCTTGTACGGGTTGTCCATGATGTCATATTCATCAATATCCATAGACTTGCCCGTTCCTCCTCCCGCAGCACGGAATGCAATCTCGCGCAAACGGCCGATCTCCTTCATTGTATTCGGAGAGTCTTGGGCAGTAATGATATATATCTGATTATGACTTCTATTGGTCATGCGCAGACGCTTTTCCTCAGTCAACTCCGCTTTCAACAGCTCCTTGCTTATCGGTGCAATAACATCTTCCATATTTTTCTGTTAGTAGTTCTTCTTTAATATAAATACAGTTCTCTACAATTTATATACAATATCCTTCACATATTGCGCCCATCCGGCCGGGCTTTTCGATTTGTCGAAAGTTTGCCAGGGAATAGGTTTCCCTATGGTGATGGTAAATGTTTTATGACGATTCTTCAGCATTTCATCTGCCAGGTAAAGCATGGCGATATTGAACTTGATACCCAATATCTTACAAAGATTGGCAAGATTATAAAAGAAGTTGGAATTCCGCCCCTCGAAGTGGATAGGAACGACATCACGGTGGGCTTCGACACTCTTCACGATAAAGGTCTTTTTCCAATCCAAGTCACGGATGACCCATTCTGCCTACGCGAACAAAGCCTGCGGGAAACATGATGAGCTGATTGTCCGAAGCAAATCCCGCCTCCACCATTCTCGGGAAGTCTTTGGCCTGCTTTCCCGTCTTGTTGATGGGGATGCAAAGCGGCGCCAGTCCGTGCAGGTTCATCAGCAGGTCGTTGACCATATATTTCACCTTGCCACCATAAAAGGAGCCCAGGACATAACCCAGTGCCACTCCATCCTGCCCACCCAGGGGATGGTTGGACACAAAAGTATAAAGCCCTTCTTTAGGCAGATTTTCCTCCCCCTTTACCACAATATTGGCATCAAGGAACTCCAGACAAGCTTTCAGGAAATCTACACCGACTTTATCTTTCGACTCCCGCAAAAAGACATTCAATTCCTCTTGATGAACGATATGCTTCAAATAAGAAACCACGAACTTGGGGATATACTTAGACTGCTTCGGAGCCTTTTCCCGAAGTATCTTGTCTATGTCAATCAAAAATAAAGAGTCGTCAGCCATTCTTCTTTTGATGAAATGAATGCGCAAAATTAACTCATCTTTTTAATTAATCGCAAAAAAATGACAGAAAACTGCACCCGAAATCTATCAAATAGCACCTAAAAACTGTCAATTGATAGTTTTTCCCCTAAAGTGTGTTTGAAATCCGTCTGCCTGAAAGAGAAAACTTCCGTAAACTTGCAATATCAAGATTAACGAAAAAAAACATAGCACATATGAACAATATAACATTTAAAAAAGACCTGCTCGGAGTTCAAGACGATTTATTGCGTTTTGCATACAAACTTACTTCCGACCGTGAAGAAGCCAACGACCTCTTGCAGGAAACATCCCTGAAAGCTCTGGATAACGAAGAGAAGTATACGCCCGATACTAATTTCAAAGGATGGATATACACCATCATGCGCAATATCTTCATCAACAATTACCGCAAAGTGGTGCGTGACCAGACTTTCGTGGATACCACGGACAATCTCTATCACCTGAACCTGCCGCGCGACGCCGCTTTTGAAAGCACAGAAAGCGCATATGACCTGAAAGAGATGCACCGCATTGTCAACGCCCTTCCACGGGAGTACAAGATTCCCTTCTCCATGCATGTCTCCGGCTTCAAATACCGCGAAATTGCAGAGAAGCTAGGGTTGCCCTTAGGCACGGTAAAGAGCCGCATTTACTTCACCCGCCAAAAACTACAACAAGACTTGAAGGATTTTGTTTAAGCACTCAGCATATAAAACCAGTGATTTCCATAAATTAAGAAGAGTACAGATTTTAGTTGTATCAAAAGAGAGAAAGGCAGGCCGGGACAATCCCGCGTCTGCCTTTCATGGTCTCGCCCCTTGTATTTCGTACACAAACTCATTCAAGCCGTTACGCTTTGCGATAATATTATTTACAAAAATCAGGATAGCAATCTCTGGCTACATCCCACTTTTCCACCTATCCGAGGCACTGAAAGCTAACCAAAGCCACCCGAAAACTGCCAATTGTTAGATTTTACCCCAAAGAGAGTTTGATTTCCGTCTATCAAAAAGAGAAATCATCCGTAGCTTTGCATCATCAATAAAACGAACAATAATTTAAAAAACATCCATTATGAATAATAGAACATTTACCCAAGACCTACTCGGAGTTCAAAACGACTTATTACGCTTTGCATATAAATTAACCTCCGACCGCGAAGAGGCCAACGACCTGCTTCAAGAGACATCCCTGAAAGCTCTGGACAATGAAGAGAAGTACACACCTGATACCAACTTTAAAGGATGGATATATACCATCATGCGTAATATTTTCATCAACAATTACCGTAAAGTGGTACGTGACCAGACATTTGTAGATACCACAGACAATCTCTATCATCTGAACACGCCGCACGACCTCACACTCGACAGCACAGAAGGCGCCTACGACCTGAAGGAAATGCACCGCATTGTCAATGCCTTGCCACGTGAGTACAAGATACCTTTCTCCATGCATGTCTCCGGTTTCAAGTACCGTGAAATCGCAGAAAAGCTGAACCTCCCACTTGGAACAGTAAAGAGCCGCATCTTCTTTACCCGCCAGAAACTGCAACAGGAACTGAAAGATTTCAGATAAGAGAATACGGCAACCTAAGAATTGTTTATTAATTGGCCGGATAAAAAAGTAAATATGCTTATCTTTGGGCAATCATGGGACACAAACCAAGATACTTAAAGAAAAACCGAGTAATTAATAAACAACATGAAGAAACAGACAATCATTACAGCCTGCACATTTGCAGCAATGACAATGGCTACTCCTGCCATTTTTGCCGTACAGCCGGCCATGAGTAACCACGTATGCGCCTCCGACGCTATCAAGAAAGACAACCGACCGGTAGAATCAAAACGACTGTTCTGTTCCAAAGCCGTAGAAGAACAAATTCAACGGATACAGCAGCTGCTGAAAAATCAGAAGCTGTCATGGATGTTCACTAACTGCTTTCCCAACACGCTGGACACCACCGTCCATTTCCGCAAGGACAAGAAAGACGGGAAGCCCGACACATTTGTCTACACCGGAGATATCCATGCCATGTGGCTCCGCGACTCAGGTGCGCAGGTGTGGCCCTACGTACAGCTGGCCAATGAAGACAAGGAACTGAAGACGATGCTTGCAGGAGTCATCAACCGCCAATTCAAGCTGATTAATGTAGACCCGTTTGCCAACGCCTTCAACGACGGCCCCATCCCCGACGGACACTGGAAAACCGACCTTACCGACATGAACGACGAGGTGCACGAGCGTAAATGGGAAATCGATTCACTGTGTTATCCGCTACGCCTTGCCTACCATTACTGGAAAACGACCGGTGATACAAGCATCTTCGATGCCGAGTGGATAAAAGCAATCCAAAACATCCTGACCACCTTCCGCGACCAACAGCGCCGTGACGGACGCGGTTCCTACCATTTCCAGCGGGTAACTGAACGCGCACTGGACACGATGACCAACGACGGCTGGGGCAATCCGGTGAAACCGGTCGGACTGATTGCATCTTCTTTCCGCCCTTCCGATGACGCCACCACCTTCCAATTCCTGATACCCTCCAACTTCTTCGCCGTATCTTCGCTGCGTAAGGCAGCCGAGATTCTGACTGAAGTCAATAACCGCCCGGAGCTTGCAAAAGAATGTACCGACCTGGCCGGAGAAGTAGAAACCGCCCTACGAAAATACGCTACCTACAACCATCCCAAATACGGCACCATCTATGCCTTCGAGGTAGACGGTTTCGGCAACCACCTTCTGATGGACGACGCCAATGTACCGAGCCTTATCGCACTGCCCTATCTGGGCGATGTGGACATCAACGATCCTATTTACCAGAACACCCGTCGTTTCGTATGGAGCGAGGATAACCCATACTTCTTCAAAGGTACGGCAGGCGAAGGCATTGGAGGTCCGCACATCGGCTACGACATGATTTGGCCGATGAGCATCATGATGAAAGCCTTCACAAGCCAGAACGATGAAGAGATTAAAACTTGCGTGAAGATGTTGATGGATACAGAAGCCGGAACCGGCTTTATGCACGAGTCTTTCCACAAAGACAATCCCGCCAAGTTCACCCGCGCCTGGTTTGCATGGCAAAACACATTGTTTGGCGAACTCATTCTAAAACTGGTGAACGAGGGCAAGCTAGACTTGCTGAACAGCATACAGTAAAAAACATTTATCCCCCCTGGATTCTGTGGATGAATGTAATAATCAACCACTCCAGGGGGAATATTATCACTCCTCCCTCCCATCATCTTCCGGTAAGTAGTAACGTTCACAAAATAGACGGGAAGTTAACAAAAAAAGTTTCAGAAGTTAATACTAAAACAAGAAAGAGTTAAGAAAGAGCTTTATCCCAAACTTTGGTTTTTCCAAACCAAGCCTGGGGATAGAGAAACCAAGTCTTGGTTTAGATATCCGCAAAGCTGGGAAAGAAGTTTCCCACCCAAGACACCATTCCACCAACAAGCGACTTTCAAACCAAAGACCGTCATCCTCAACCGAATCTTTTCAAAAGAGACTACACGAATCCCCCACCAGCAAAGCGTTTCAAAAGCAGCTTCATTATCAAATGAATAAGCTATCAACAAGGTGTTGAAAACTTCTTCCTAAGATTTTAGTTAAAAGATTGTGGGGAATTGTGGGGAAATGTGTATTTTTACCGTCGCTTATTATAATAAGGTGAGAAATGATACAATTTTTAGGTAATATCGAGGCTAAGGCGGATGCAAAAGGAAGAGTTTTCATCCCGGCCACCTTCCGGAAACAGCTGCAAGCCGCTTCTGAAGAAAGACTCGTGTTGCGTAAGGACGTGTATCAGGATTGCCTGGTGCTCTACCCGGAAAGTGTATGGTTTGCCACTCAAAACCAACTTCGCTGCCGACTGAATAAATGGAACGCCAAACAACAAATGATTTTCCGCCAGTTCGTAAGTGACGCGGAAGTCATGACCCCTGACGGGAACGGACGCATCCTGCTCCCAAAACGTTACCTGCAAATGGCGGGTATACAAAGTGATGTCCGCTTCATTGGTGTGGACAACACAATAGAAATCTGGGCTAAGGAACGTGCGACCAACCATTCATGAACCCCGACGAGTTCAGCGAGGCTCTTGAAGAACTGCTGGGAGACGAAAATATTTGTTGTGACGAAAATAAGCTATAAACAACAGATGATGAAAGAAGAAACAACATATCACATCCCCGTATTGCTGATGCCGAGCGTAGATGCAATGAACATCCGTCCGGACGGCACGTATGTAGACGTAACGTTTGGTGGAGGAGGACATTCGCGCGAGATACTGTCCCGCCTGGAAGACGGCGGCCGGCTGCTGAGCTTCGACCAGGACGAGGATGCGGAACGCAACATTGTGAACAACCCGCATTTTACATTCGTACGCAGCAACTTCCGCTACCTGCACAACTTCCTACGCTATCACGGCATCGAAAAAGTGGATGCCATACTTGCCGACCTCGGCGTATCTTCCCATCACTTTGATGACAGCGAACGGGGATTCTCCTTCCGCTTCGACGGAGCACTGGATATGCGTATGAACAAGCGTGCCGGCCTGACCGCTGCGACATCGTGAATACCTACGAAGAAGAAAAGCTGGCCGATATTTTTATCTGTACGGCGAGCTGAAGAACAGCCGGAAACTGGCATCTGTCATCGTTAAGGCACGGGCTACGCAGAGAATTGCCACCATCGGCGATTTTTGGAAATCGTCAAGCCACTCTTCGGCCGCGAACGCGAGAAGAAAGAACTGGCAAAAGTATTCCAAGCATTGCGCATTGAGGTAAACCAGGAAATGGAAGCACTGAAAGAAATGCTGTATGCGGCAACAGAAGCGCTAAAGCCGGGAGGCCGCCTGGTGGTGATAACCTATCACTCCCTGGAAGACCGTATGGTGAAGAATATCATGAAAACCGGCAACGTGGAAGGCAAGGCCGAAAAAGATTTCTTCGGGAACGTATTGACCCCGTTCCGGCTAGTCAACAACAAAGTGATTGTACCGGACGAGGAAGAGATAGAGCGCAATCCGCGTTCGCGCAGCGCCAAGCTGAGAATTGCAGAAAGAGTAATGAATGATTAGTGACTATCAATGGAAAAGAAGCAAGAAGAAAAGAATACGGAAAAGGTGAAAAAACGCACCTCACTGAAGAACATCATCGGAGGCGACATTCTGGCCACAGACTTCTTCCGCCGCCAAGCCGGATTGTTGTTCCTTATCATGGTGCTTATCATTATTTACATCAACAACCGTTACGAATGCCAACTGCAACTGATAGAGATAGACAATCTTAAAAAAGAGCTGATAGACATCAAGTACGATGCCCTGACACGCAGTTCGGAATTGATGGAGCGGAGCCGCCAATCGCGCATCGAGGAATACATCGCCACCAAAGAAAGCGATTTGCAGACTTCCACTAATCCACCGTACTTACTAAAATAATGGAGAATTGAGGATTAAAGTAATTTCAATAGTACATCGTAAATCGTTAAATCGTAAATAACATTGGCTGTAAATAAAAAAAACATAATGACCCGTTACTTCTTCGTCGTCCTACTCATGGGGTTGGTGGGGATAGCTATTGTTGTGAAAGGCGCCATGATTATGTTTGCCGAGCGACAGTACTGGCACGATGTAGCCGACCGCTTCGTAAAAGAGAATGTAACGGTGAAGCCCAACCGGGGAAATATCCTGTCCTCGGATGGCAAACTGATGGCAAGTTCGCTGCCGGAATATAAAATATATATGGACTTCATGTCCGGCGAAAGGGACGAGAAGCGCCGCAAAAAGGACCAGCAGCGCAAGGATTCTATCTGGAAAGCCAATTTCGATTCCATCTGTATCGGGCTTCATCAGATTTTCCGGACATCAGTGCCGCACCTTCAAAAGCCATCTGCGCAAGGGGCGGGAGATGAAGAGCCGGAACTACAACATTCTTCCCAACCGCAACCGGCGCATCTCTTACATTCAGTATAAGGAAGCCAAGCGGTTACCCGTATTCAAGATGAACAAGTACAGAGGCGGTTCCACGAACAGATATACAACCAGCGTAAAAAGCCATTCGGTTCTTTGGCAGCCCAAACCCTGGGCCGTCTCTATGCCGATACAGCCATGGGAGCCCGTAACGGCATTGAACTGGCCTTCGACACCCTGCTGAAAGGACGGAACGGTATTACCCACCGTCAGAAGGTGATGAATAAATACCTGAATATCGTAGACCTTCCCCCGGTAGACGGTTGTGACATCATATCCACCCTCGACGTAGGCATGCAGGACATCTGCGAAAAAGCCTGGTGGACAAGTTGAAGGAAATCAATGCCAACGTCGGGGTAGCCGTACTGATGGAAGTGGCTACCGGAGAAGTAAAGGCCATTGTCAACATGATGAAAGCCGGAGACGGCAATTACTACGAAATGAACAGTAATGCCATCAGCGATATGTTGGAACCGGCTCCACCTTCAAGACAGCTCCATTATGGTGGCACTGGAAGATGGCAAGATAACCCCAGATACCGAGGTAGACACGGGCAACGGTATTATGAATATGTACGGCAGCAAGATGAGGGACCACAACTGGCACCGGGGAGGTTACGGAAAGATAGATGTGACACGTATTCTGGAAGTTTCTTCCAATGTGGGTGTCTCCTACCTCATCGACAAGCACTACAAGGATAATCCGCAGAAGTTCGTGGACGGTTTGAAGCGCATGAGCATCGACCAACCGCTTCATCTGCAAATACCCGGTGAAGGGAAACCCAACATCAAAGGCCTAAAGAGCGTTATTTTGCCAAAACGACTTTGCGTGGATGAGTATCGGTTACGAAACCCAGGTACCTCCCATAAACATACTGACCTTCTACAATGCCATAGCCAACAACGGGTCATGGTACGCCCCAAATTTGTGAAAGCAGCGGTAAAGGACGGTGAGGTAGTGAAAGAATATCCTACGGAAGTAATCAATCCCAAGATATGCTCCGACCATACCCTGACACAAATCCGCGAAATCCTTCGGAAAGTGGTATCGCAAGGATTGGCAAACCCGCCGGCAGCAAGCAGTTCTCTGTATCGGGCAAGACGGGTACGGCACAGATTTCACAAGGAGCCGCCGGATATAAGTCGGGACGGGTGAACTACCTTGTAAGTTTCTGCGGATATTTCCCCTCGGAAGCACCCAAATACAGTTGCATCGTTTCCATCCAGAAGCCTGGGTTACCAGCTTCAGGCGGTCTGATGGCAGGTAGTGTTCGATTCGGGAAAATAGCAGAAAGAGTTTATGCCAAAGACCTGCGTTTTGACATACGCAGTGCCATAGACAGTACCACCAATGTGATTCCTCCCGTGAAAGCCGGAGAGATGAACGAAGCACTCCTTGTACTGAATGATTTGAAAGTGCCCGTTCAGAAACAGTTCTCTGGACAAAAGAAAAAGGAACAGTGGGACATACACAAGCTGCTCCGTCGGCAGTCATCCTGCAAGACCAGGAACCGGCCTCGGGCACCGTGCCCAGCGTGGTAGGTATGGGAGCGAAAGATGCTGTCTACCTTTTAGAGAGTAAAGGACTGAAAGTAAGGCTAAACGGCGTAGGACGGGTGAGGAACCAGTCCATAGCAAGCGGTAGCCGGATAGTGAAAGGACAAACCATAGCCCTGACACTACGTTAACATGAGAATAAACAAGATTTGGATATACACTATATATAATAAGGTATGAGATTAAGTGATTTGTTGCAAACAATACAGCCGGTCCGGATTACCGGAAGTACAAGCATGGAGATAACGGGGGTGAATATAGATTCCCGCCTGATAGGAACCGGACATCTGTTCATGGCCATGCGTGGTACGCAGACCGACGGGCATGCCTATATTCCGGCTGCCATCGATAAAGGGGCTGTTGCAGTATTGTGTGAAGAATTGCCGGAAGAGCTTAAGGCCGGCATCACCTACATTCAGGTGAAAGACAGTGAAGATGCCGTAGGGAAAGTGGCTACCACTTTCTATGGTGACCCTACATCCAAGATGGAACTCATCGGCGTGACCGGAACCAACGGAAAAACAACCGTTGCCACCTTATTATATAATACTTCCGCTATTTCGGCTACAAGGTCGACTGGTTTCACTGTATGCAATTACATCGACGACCAGCCCGTACCGACCGAACACACCACCCGGACCG
>ENA-OQDD01000457-OQDD01000457.1-human-gut-metagenome-genome-assembly--contig:-NODE-457-length-16749-cov-1.479786_pt1 | contig 16749 bp, 18 predicted proteins | sample MGYA00242507_ERZ504598 | MGnify/ENA primary metagenome ERZ504598 (study PRJEB26092, sample SAMD00036318) | human gut metagenome | host: Homo sapiens | study: EMG produced TPA metagenomics assembly of... | reverse complement strand
TAGCTGTCTTCCTTCACCTTCGTGGCGGCGGAAGCGTCCTCGAACGAGTAGTAGTGCTCGCGCAGGGCGTCGATCTGCTCGTCGATCTCGGCATCGGTCGTGCCTTCGGCGGCAGCTCGATCTCGACGGGCTCGTAGCTGGAGATCTCGATCTCGGGCTTCACCGTGACGGTGAACGAGAAGGTGTAGGGCTTGCCGGCCTCGACGAGGTCCGTCTCGTCGAATTCAGGCTTGGCGATGGGGTACAGGTCGCAATCGTCGATGGCGAGAGGATAGGTGCCGTTGACCACGTCGTCGGTGACCGTCGCGCGCACGGCTTCGGCGCCCAGGGCGTGTCGATGATCGGGCGCGGGGCCTTGCCCTTGCGGAACCCGGGGAAGTTGTACTTGTTGGCGAAGTCCTTGTAGGTCTTCTTGATGCGGGCATCGATGTCCGCGGCATCGACGGTAACGGTCACTTTCGTGCGGTTATCTTCCAATGCCTCAACTTTTGTTTCCACGTAACTATCCTCCATCATTCATATGTCGCCTTGCGGCATCGTTCGGTGCGACTGCCTTGGCCTTCCCTTGCAGCGATGCGTTACGACCTGCAAAGCAAGCCAAGCACACCGAGACGGAATTATCGCACATATGCGCCAGCCGGGAAGTAAAGATGAGGCAGGTTCACGAAGAACCGACGAAACCGGGACGCAACCAGGGTGCAACGGAAACGAAACCGGGGAACCGCCCGTTGAAATTCCGCCGGCATCGAAGTCATGCTACCATGAGACGACTTTCGACAAGGACGCAAGGAGCCCCTTATGCCCCAGGACCGCACCCTCAAAGCCATCAAATCCCGCAGCCGCAGCGAGCAGGTGTCGGTGGTCTCGCTGCTGCTCCTGCCGCTTTTGGGGATGTGCTGCCTGCTGATCCCCGACACCGTCACCGACGCGCTGCCGTATCTGCTGGGAGCCTCATGGCGGTATCGGGCGCGGCGGGCTTCTCCCAGACCTTGAATCGGGTGATTTCGGGGTTGGGACCAGTTCTTCAATGGCTTTCACAGCCTCCTCTCGTATAGCAATAACTTGTCTTCTTTTTGTTGCGCACGCGGAAGAGAGGGGTTTGCAGGATATATACATGCCCTTTCTTTATCAGGTCGGGGAAGAACTGCAGGAAGAAGGTGATGATGAGCAGGCGGATGTGCATGCCGTCCACATCGGCATCGGTAGCTACGATGACTTTGTTGTAGCGCAGTGTCTCTATGCCGTCTTCTATATTCAAGGCTGCTTGAAGCAAGTTGAATTCTTCGTTTTCATAAACTACTTTCTTGGTGAGTCCGTAGGAATTTAGCGGTTTACCACGCAGGCTGAATACTGCTTGGGTATTCACGTCGCGGCTCTTGGTGATGGAACCGCTGGCAGAGTCTCCCTCGGTAATGAAGATGCAGGATTCGGTTTCCTGGTCTTTGCCTTTACCGTCACTCAAGTGGTAGCGGCAGTCGCGCAGCTTGCGGTTGTGCAGGTTGGCTTTCTTGGCGCGTTCGCGTGCCAGCTTGGTGACGCCGGCAATGGCTTTGCGCTCTTTCTCGGAGTCTTGTATCTTTTGCAGCATCACTTCGGCCACAAGCGGGTTCTTGTGGAGGTAGTTGTCCACTTCCGTCTTGATGAAGTCTCCTACGTATTTGTTCACCGTGGGGCCGGCGGGCTTGTGTTCCTGCGGCGCGGCAGGCCACATGTTGTTGCTGCCCAGTTTCGTTTTGGTCTGGCTCTCGAACATGGGTTCCTCCACGTCGATGGCAATGGCGGCTACCAGTCCGTTGCGGATGTCGGCATATTCCTGGTTCTTGTTGTAGAACTCCTTGATGGTACGGGCAATGTGTTCCTTCAAGGCAGTCTGGTGTGTGCCGCCTTGGGTGGTGTGTTGCCCGTTGACAAAGGAGTAGTACTCTTCGCCGTATTGGTTGGTGTGTGTGAAGGCAATCTCGATGTCCTCTCCTTTCAGGTGGATGATGTCGTAAAGGCCTTCGCTGGTCATGTTATCTTTCAGCAAGTCCTCCAGCCCGTGGCGGGAAACGATGCGCTGGCCGTTGTAAATGAAGGTGAGGCCCGTATTCAGGTAGGTGTAGTTGCGCAACAGGGTTTCTACGAACTGGTTCTGGAAGGAATAGTTCAGGAAGAGTGTGGCGTCCGGTTCGAAGAAGATATAGGTTCCGCTTTCTTCTGTCGAGTCTTCGGTCACATCACTCAACAGCGTTCCTTTTTCAAAGATGGCGATACGTACCTTGCCGTCGCGGTAGCTGCGTACTTCGAAGCGGCTGCTCAGCGCATTGACTGCCTTGATACCTACGCCGTTCAGTCCGACACTTTTCTTGAAAGCCTTTGAATCATATTTACCCCCGGTATTCAGTTTGCTGACCGCCTCTACCAGTTTGCCTTGCGGAATGCCTCGTCCATAGTCGCGTACGCTGACACGCAGACTGTCTTCTATAGTCACTTCTATACGCTTTCCGGCACCCATCTTGAACTCGTCGATGCTGTTGTCCATCACTTCTTTCAGCAACACATAGATACCGTCATCGTTCTGTGAGCCGTCGCCCAGACGGCCTATGTACATACCGGAACGGACACGGATATGCTCCATGTCGTCGAGGTGGCGGATGTTGTCGTCGGTATATTCCACGCTGGAAACGGGGCTCTCTGTGATATTGTTGTCTGCTTCTTCCAGCGGCAGGGTCATATTGTTGTTATCTTCCATAAGTACGTTATTCCTTCATATTGCGCATTGCGACAAAGGTAATGAGAAATTCGGGGGTTCGCAAAAAAATAATGTCTTTTATGGACTTCTGACAAGCTTATATTCTGGATTTAGAACTTATTTTATTCCTTTCACAAAGCATCTTCTCCGTTTATGCTGCTCCGTCTTGAAGTACTCCCATTGCGCCTGCACCTTGCCGTTCAATTCCAGCTCCGGATTACTCTCGGCATACTCGAAACCAAGTTGCTGATAGACGGGGATAAGGTCGGAGAACAACAATGCATTTACCCCCTTGTTCTGATACTCCGGTTTCACGGCAACCAGCAGCAAATCGAGCATCTTGGGATATTTCTTCAAGAAGATGGTCTTGGCCAGGTGATACCAACCCATAGGAAGCAGACGCCCGTGGGCTTTTTGCAACGCTTCGGCGAGTGACGGCATGGAAATGCCTACGGCAAGCAGCTGGTCATCGGCATCGGTAATCAATGTCACCATGCGTAGGTCGAGGATGGGCAGGTACATCTTGACGTATTGGTCAATCTGCCGTTGGCTCAGTGCAGAATAGCCATAGAGTGGCTGATAGGCTTCGTTCATCAGTTCGAAGATGGCCTGACCGTAGTCTTGGGCAATCTTCTTGGCAGATGTGTATTTCTTTACCTTGAGGTTATACTTGCGCTGGATGAGATCGGAGATGCGCTTGTGCTTGTCGGGTATGGCGTCGGGAATGTAGATTTTGTATTCCACCCAATCGGCATCCTTCTCAAAGCCATGCGTTCCAGATGTTGCGGATAGTAGGGATAGTTATAAATGGTGGCCATGGTGCTGAGCTGGTCGAATCCTTCGATGAGCATACCTTCGGCATCGAAATCTGTGAATCCCAGCGGGCCTTGTATATGTGTCATTCCCCGTTCTTTTCCCCATTCTTCCACGGTGCGAATCAGGCATCGGAGACTTCCGCATCATCGATGAAGTCTATCCAGCCGAAGCGGACTTCCTTTTTGTTCCAGGTTTGGTTTGCCTTGTGGTTGATGATGGCAGCTACACGTCCTACGATTTTACCTTCCCGATAAGCCAGGAAATAGTCGGCTTCACAAAATTCGAATGCAGCGTTTTTCTTCTTGTTGAAGGTGTTGAGCATGTCATCGAAAAGGTCGGGGACGGAATAAGGGTTGTTTTTGTATAGCAGGTAGTTGAAACGGATAAAGCGCTCCAGTTCCCGTCTTGTGGTTACTTTCTTGATTGTAATTGCCATAGTTGTTCAATATTGAGACCACAAAGGTAATGCAAACTGAGAGCAGAACAAAATAAGCTTGCTTATTTTTATGCCGAGGTACAGCTTGCCTTATTTAAAAATACGTGATAATCTTTAAAATACCGCGTAGGGTGTTTGTAAATTTGCTGTTAGAGGTTGTATATCAGTACCGCTGTGTAGGCAATGTAGCAGAGAATCAGAATGCTTCCTTCCACCCGGGTGATGATGCGTTTCCCGAAAAAGATACCGAACAGCCAAAGCAGGATGCTGGACCTACGAGTACCCACAAATCGAAATTGGTGATGCCCGTCAGACGCAGTGGAGTGATGGAGGCCGAACAACCCAGTACGAAGAATATATTGAAGAGATTACTTCCGATGACGTTTCCGATGGCTATTTCGGGGTTTTTCTTCAAGGCGGCTACGATGGAGGTGGCGAGTTCGGGTAATGAAGTGCCGCCTGCTACGAGCGTGAGACCGATGATGGATTCGCTGACACCCAATCCGCGGGCTATGCCGCTGGCACCGTCTACAAAAAATTACCTCCGATGATGAGGCCGGCAAGTCCACCGATAATGTATAGGGCGGACTTCCACGCGGGTAACAGCCTGATTTCGTCTTCTTCCTGTAAGTGCTCCTTTTCCGGTTCCTTCATACTTCCATCCCTTTTGCAATGGCAAAAGTATAACTCAGAAAATGGTAAAGAAGCATAGCAGCAATAGCCGTCGGTGATGCTGAGTATGTTCTCCCCACTGCTGTCCAGTAAGACGTCGTTGGCACAAATCAGCAGGGCGAAGGATGAAAGGATGCAAAGGGGTATTTCGCGTTTCAGTGTGTTACGGGTAATGGCTAGTGCGGGACGAAAAGGCCGTACAACCCACAATCATCAGGGTATTGAACGTATTGCTTCCCACCACATTGCCAATGGCAATGTCTGCACTGCCTTTGAGAGCAGAGGATATGCTGACGGTGAGTTCCGGTGCGGAAGTGCCGAAGCAACAATGGTAAGCCCGATGACGATGGACGGTATATGGAAACGTTTGGCAACGGATGCGGCACCGTCTGTCAAGCCATTGGCACCCAGAAGAATGAGGAGCAGTCCTCCGACAAGAAACAATATATCCATAGGTATGTCAATTTTGAGTACAAAGATAGTGCAAACCGGATACAGAACTTTCATGTTTGCATGAAAAAGTTATGTCGATTAGAGTAGGAAGTTAAAAACATTCCGTATGTTTGAAGCATTTATTGGGTATATTTGCATAATTAAAGAATCAAATCAAGAAGTTTATATATGAAGGTTATCCGTGCTTTCTGTCTTTGTTGGCTGTTGATGCTGGCAGACGGAGTGTCAGCTCAGTTGGTAGATAAAGTGCTCAGTGTTTTAGGTGAGGATAGTGTGGGGAGTGTCACAGTGGCAAGGACTGACTCCGATTCGATTCAGTTGTCGCTTGTCCGGCAGGAGTTGGAAACAGCCCGGCTGAATGAGGCGAACCTGCGGATGGAAATGGAGCAGATGAAGTTGGCGGGCTATGCGGCCGATTCGGTGAAGCTGGCATTGCAGAAACAACGCATTGATTCGTTGCGGACGGTGACACCGGGTATTCCGGTGGTGGTGGAGAAGGACACTTTGTTCTATCTGTATGCCAAGCGTGGAGGCATACGCCCCAACAGCGAGCCAAAGATGTAAGCAACGTCATCGAAGCATTGGGCACGCGTTTCAATCTGCGTCCGGACTCTGTTTATTTAGAGAGTACGGATATTGTTACGGACTTGATGTATGGCGAAAAGGTCATCATTTCCTTTACCGATCAGGATGCTTTGTGGGAAAACTGTACCCGCGACCAGCTGGCCGCCAGCAAGAGGCATGTCGTGGTGGACAAACTGAAAGCCATGCAGAAGGAGCATAGCTTGTGGCAGTTGGGTAAGCGTATCTTGTACTTTATCCTGGTGCTTGTGGGACAGTTCTTCTTGTTCAAGTTTACCAACTGGCTGTTCAGAAAACTCAAACTACGCATTCAGAAGCTGAAGGATACCAAGCTGAAACCGATCTCTATTCAGGATTATGAATTGCTGGATACGCAGAAGCAGGTCAACCTGCTGGTGTTTGTTGCCAACCTGGTGCGTTATGTAGTCATGCTGTTGCAGTTGCTGCTGACGGTTCCGTTATTATTCTCCATTTTCCCTCAGACCAAGAGCTTGCTTATACATTATTCTCCTACATCTGGAATCCTATAAAGGTCATCTTGAATGGAATAGCCGACTATATACCCAATCTGTTCACTATCTTTGTGATATGCTATGCGGTGAAGTATCTGGTCAGACTGGTGCGTTATCTTGCCAATGAGGTGCAGGCTGAACGGCTGAAGATAAACGGCTTCTATCCGGATTGGGCCATTCCTACCTATCATATTGTGCGCTTCTTGCTTTATGCGTTTATGATTGCCATGATTTACCCTTATCTGCCGGGTTCCAAGTCGGGAGTCTTCCAGGGAATCTCCGTGTTTGTCGGCTTGATTGTTTCGCTCGGTTCCAGTACGGTTATCGGCAATATCATTGCAGGACTGGTCATAACCTACATGCGGCCTTTCAAGCTGGGTGACCGCATCAAGCTGAACGATACTACGGGCAACATCATTGAGAAAACGCCGCTTGTCACCCGCATCCGTACCCCGAAGAATGAGGTGGTGACCATTCCGAACTCTTTCATCATGTCTTCCCATACGGTCAATTACAGCCAGTCTGCCCGTGAGTATGGATTGATTATCCATTCGGAGGTCAGTATTGGCTACGATGTTCCGTGGCGGAAGACACATCAGCTGTTGATAGAGGCTGCATTGAATACTCCTGGAGTGATAGATGATCCCCGTCCGTTTGTATTGGAGACTTCCCTTCAGGATTATTATCCGGTTTATCAAGTGAATGCCTATATCAGGGATGCCAACAGCCTTAGCCAGATTTACTCTGATTTGCATCAGAATATCCAGGATGCCTTCAACGAAGCAGGCATCGAAATCATCTCTCTCACTACATAGCTACGCGTGACGGCAGTGAGACGACCATACCCAAGGATGACTTGCGGGAGAAAAAGCAGTAAGGGAGCCGGTTATCGTGCCAGTAAAATCTCTGCAAACGGTACGTAGAACATAAACATCCTCCATTCCTTTGTCTGGAAATCATAAGTTTCGATGAAGTCGCCTTCACGATAGCCTGCAAACTGCACGTAGAGTTTCCTTGTCTGCCCGTCCTTGGAGTAGTACATGGTAGCGGAGCGTACGGCGTTGGGGTAGGTGGCGAAAGACTCTTTCAAGTTTCCGGCAGTAGTATCCCATAAGCAGAATTGCGTATCTCCACCATTGGCACGGGAAACGATATAGCCTCCTTTGCATTGCAGGCTGTTTGGGTTTTCGGGGGATGGTTCCATAATCCGGAAAGGTATCAAGCTTCGGCCTTGATGGGGTCGTAGCAATGCATCTTTTCTTTGGCGATGTCTATCACGACGGGCGAGAAGGTGCCGTCGCCGTTGTTGGCCGAGAGCAGCATGTGGGCGTCGGCTATCACGCCCGGATAGCGTGAGAGGGATTCGGGCCTCAGTCCATCCGGTAATGGTATTTCGGGAGTATGTATCGGTGGCATATTCAACCGGGTATATACCGGATAAGAGATGCTACAGTAGGTGAGGAGCTTATCTCCGGCCATTTCCAGGGAAACAGTGTTGTTGAAGTCCGAGCAGATGGTAATTGCGTTACGTTCTACCGGGTTACACCAATAGTGCATGCAGAGGTCGTATCCATCGATGAAACTACTGCCGTCTTTCTCCCGTATCCCGCAGAGGATGTTGGTGCCGGGGATGTTGGCGGCAAGGTGGAAATCTTCGTCGTCATGGAACTGGATTACTTCCGATATTTCTTGTGTTACCAGGTCGATACGGGTGATGCCGCGGGGAACGGTCGGTGTGTAAATGGCGTGGGAGTTGGTGATACCGTAGAGATATGGTTCTTCGGGGGATTGTCCGTCGGCTACCGAAATCTGGCCGAGAGGCTGAAGCTGTCCTGCCCGTTCCAGGAACATTTCTACCGTGAGGCGGGCCAGTGTCCGGGGGCAAGGAAAGTAATGCTGTTGGTGGTTTGCTCCGTGGTAACGGCGCGTGTGTAGCGTGAATACCCTTCGGGAAAGAGAGGATTGTCGGCTATCGGCCAGTAGATGTCCAATATGATTTGGTCGCCGCTCTGCAAGCCGTCGGCTTTGACGGTCACGGCATCACCGGGATTGAAGGTCTTTCCGGCATCGGATATGGTGATATTGGTCACAAAAGCGGATTGTTTCTCTTTGTCGTCATCACTGCAAGCGGCAAGTAGCAGGCTGATTAGTAGCAGGAAGTGTATCTTCTTCATCATAGTTATGTATTGACAAATGCAAATATAGGGCTTTTTCTTGTATTCCTGCGGATAGGCTTTGTTTTTGTCGTATGAGATGGAAAATCCTCTACGAAACATGGTCTTTTGCTTCGTGGGAGGAAAGTGGTTGTTCGGCAGGGCTTCGGGGGAATGCGCCTGCTTGCGTGCCGGCTTGGATTATTTGCTGCGCGTCACCGTGTGCAATACATTCCCTTTCTTGTCAATCATGCGCAGTTCCAGTGTTTTTTATCGGCAGATACTATGGAAAAGCCCGGTTCGGGACTGCAAAAAACGGTACCTTCAATAGGGTTGACTTTGCGGCTGAGCGAACCTGAGGTGTTGGTGATATAATCTATATTACTGCCCGGTACGCGCACATGCTGGAAGTTATGGATATGTCCGCAGATATACATGTCTACGTTGTGCCTGCGGAGTATAGGGTCGAGCCGCGACTGCATATCCCGGCGTTCGCTTCCGTCTTTCGGTGTTTCGGCATAAATGGGGTGGTGTCCGGCCACGATTACCCAGTCTTCTTTAGCGGCGGTCAGGACAGAATCAATCCATGCGAGTTGTTGTTTGTAATCTTGTTGGCAAGCATCGGGATAAGTCTCTTTCTCATTACGGTATTTGTCTATCATCGGAGCGGTATCTACCCAAACTACCCGGATAGTCATGCCTTTGTCTTCAAAAACTTTGGTATAGTAACGTGCGGGCATTGTCCAGCGGCGGCTGATATTCGAATAATCCAGTACGGCTTGCGTGTTGCCGCGGTATTCATGATTACCCAGCAAAGGAAACCAGTCTATCATCAGTTCGGGATGGCTGTAAATCAGTTCGTAATTAGTCATCCACAACGGGTCGTTGACGGAACGTACGCCTTCAAAGTGGTGCACATCACCCGTAGCGAGTACAAACTCCGGATCTGTGCCGTTTTCCGCCATTACTCCCATCAGTTCGGCAATGGGCTTCTGGTCATAATAGCCGTTGCGTCCCAGGTCATTGGCTACATAGAAGTTGAACTTTTTGTCGAATACGGAATAATCGGTAATTTGGGCACTTGCCCAGTTGCCCAGCAGGGCGACGAATAGTAAAAAGAATATTTTCTTCATTGTTTGGATGTTATTTATTCACTGCAGAGGGTATACAGTTGCATTGTTTTTTCATTTAGTGTGTTACAAAAGAAAATGCTCTGTCTCTCTGTGGTGATGTGTTTAAAAATTAATCTTCACTCCGGCATTCACCTTTACACCGTAGTATTCGGCTTGCATGGTACGGTCTTTCGTTCCCTGATAGTAGCGGAGAGGCTGGTTCAGCAGGTTATTGGCTTCGGCATAGAATGTAGTCTTTATTTTCTTTCCGAACGTATAGCTTGCATTGGCGTCCATGTAGTTCACTTTGTCGTAGTAACGGTCGTAGAAAGTGCTTTCACCCATTTCTCGATAAAGTCGGAAGCGAAATTATAGCTTACGCGGATGTTCAGTCCGGCTTTCTCGAAATAGAGTGAAGCATTGGCGGTGTGTGCCGGTGAACCCGGCATACTGAGGCTTCTTCGTTTTCGCGTCCTTCGAAGTTGAAGTCTTCTACGCGGGAGTGCGTATAGGTGTAAGTTCCGTAAAAGCCGATGCACTTCAAGGCAGGGGCGATGAATCCGAAGTCGCGTTGGTAAGAGAGTTCTACTCCGAGCAGGTTGGCGTTGCCGCATTCTTGGGCTGTGTGAATCGAGTATATACATTACCCTGATATTCGTAGTTGGTGCTGACTTGGTCTACGATGAAATCATCGATTTTCTTGTAGAAGATACCAGCACTGACCAGACCGATGCTGCGGAAATAATAGTCGGCGCTCAAGTCGAAGTTGTAGGATGTGGTCGGTTTCAATTCCGGATTACCGATAGTGATTTCATTGTCGGAGCGCTTGATGTTTACGCTCGGTACAAGAGCCGAGTACTTGGGACGTGACAGTGTTTGGGTAAATGAACCGCGTACCTTGAAGTCATCGTTTACATTCCACTTTACCAGCAGCGAAGGCAGGAAATTGATGTAGCTGTTGCGCTGACGTTCGGTCTTGCCGGTGATGTCTTCGTCTGCATCGTATGTACGTCCGGTATAAGCCAGATTGGTGTTCTCGATACGCAAGCCGGACATCAGCTCTATGCGGTCTGTGATTTTTGAGTCAAAGCGGACATAGCCGGAGCTGACCGTTTCGCGTGCCTCAAAGTTACCTGCCAGTTCTTCCTGTACTTGTTCTTTCTCGAACAATGCAGGGTTGTTAAGGTCTAATGCTCCGGTGTATTCCTTGCTGGCATAGATTCCTGTCTGGTATTTGTTATTGGGCATAAAGTGCTTGTTGGATTGGTCAACAGTATTTTTAAGGCTGTTTTCCATAAAAGCATCTTCGTCCAGCGGAGAATATTCGTAGAAGTCCACAGCTTTATCTTTGGTTTTACGAACTACCTTTGCGCCGAATTTCAGTTTGTTGCCATTCTTGAACGGGAGTTTGAAGTTGGCGGAGAATTTCAAGTCCTGCTCTTTGATGTCTTCCTGTTGCTCGGTCAGTTCTTTCAGGCTGAATTCGTCATTCAAGGTCATTGTAGAACCGTCTTTGGGAGATGCGAAAGGCTGGCGTTCGTTGCTCAGATCTATATCGAATTTCTGTTTCTTGAGTTGGAAGTCGATGTAGCGCTCGTTGGGACGCTCTTCGCTGGCTTTGGCATAACTTGCATGCCAGTCCATGGAAAGAAGTCCGAAGAGATGTTCACCGCCAAGTGAAAATCCATCGTGCGCTGGCGTTCCAGACGGGCATTACGGTTGTCGGGCGTTCCGGCTTTGGTTTGTATGCGTACGGTGGCGCTGCCGTCCGGTTCAAGGTCTTTCAGGTTAGTGCGGTAACGGTTTTCCCAGTCGTTGCGGTTATTGAAGATACCTTTGAAAGTGAGTTTGTGGTTGGTGCTGATGTCCCAGTCCAAAGCGGCGGAGTAGCTTTGACGTTCGCGGGTTACGTAATACTGGCGCATTTGGTAGTCGTTGACGTATGCTTTGCCGTCTTTATCCTGCTCCCAGGTAAACTCGGTGTCGTAAGAACCGGAGGGGGCATTTTGATAGGAGCAGATACCATCAGCCTAATTTATCATTGAAGAAACGGTCGCCGTAGGTAAATCCCAGGTTCAGCTGGGCTTTTTCGCTAATCCAGTTGTAGCCTGTTCCTGCGGTGGCAGCAATGCTGCGCTTATAGGGTGAGTTCTTCGTTACCAGATTGATAGAGCCGCCAATGGCATCGGCGTCCATATCCGGGGTTACTACCTTGTTTACTTCGATAGTCTGAATCATGTCGGCCGGAATCAGGTCGAGCTGTACGTTACGGGTATCACCTTCGGCAGAGGGTACACGGTTGCCGTTGACAGTTACGGAGCTCAGGTCGGCGCTTGTTCCGCGTACTTGTCCGAAGCGGCTTCTCCCTGGTCGTACTGCACGTTGATACCGGAGATACGCTTTAAGGCATCGCCGATGTTGGAGTCGGGGAATTTGCCTACCTGGTCGGCAGATACCACATTGGTAATTCCCAAGTTGCTCTTTTGGGCGTTGATGGCGCGGCGCTGTCCCTGAAATGCGCCGCCTACAACTACTTCCTGAAGTTCGACTCCTTCGTTCAGTACCACATCTTTCTCTAAAGTGCGTCCGGTCGGGAATTGTTAATTTCAGTTCTACGGGTGAGTAGCTACATAGCTCACCTTCACTGTATAGGTTCCCGGGTCAAGGTTAGAGAAAGTGTAGAAGCCGTTGACGTCGCTCGTCACGCCAGTGTGTAGTTTCTCGATGTAGATTGAAGCACCCGGGAGAGTTTGCTTGGTTACGTCGATAATACGGCCGCGTACCGTACCTTGTTTAACGATATTTGCTTTTTCGTCGGCCATTGTCGTGTTGCTGGCCGCTGCGAATAGTAGAAGGAATAAGAATGCTCTTACAATTTGTTTCATACCTGTTATTATCTGTTAATAATCTGCGGCAAAAGTATAGGTATGGGATTACGTCTGTCTTACGGAATTTTGAAGAAACGGTAACGATAATATTACAAACCAATTGCAAATGATGCATCAGGGGACGATATAATTATCTTGTATGTACTGAATGACAGATTATAAGATTGGAATATACTTTACTTTTATTTGCTTTAACTGTATATTAAGGCTGTTTACAGGCAATCAACAGCTTTTTCTCATCGGCAAGAGTCGTTGCAAACAGGTATATGTCTCCACCTTCCGCCAGCTTCAGGCGTTTTCGCAACTCGGCTACGCTGGCAGGAAAATTACGTACTGTGAGGTTGGCCTTCTTTTCCGTTCCTATCAGCTTTTTAAGTTCTTTCTTGTTGAGACTGCTGCTATCGGTAATGCGGAACTTGCGTCCGGGAAAGTCCTGTATATACTCGTCGGAAGTATAAAGATGACTGTTGGGGTGCAGTTTCTCTACATTATATATAGATGAAACGCTGCGGAAGGCTCCGGCTTTTAGGATGGATGCATTGGGTTCGTACAAGTATGTTTTCAATGTGGGAGTATACGGGCATGTATGTTCTTTCTCCTGTTGGCGGGTGAACAGAGCTTTGAACCTTCTGCGATGCAGTGAGGTTGATGCAGTGGATAGGGATTTCTTCAGGTACTAATTCCTTCCCGCGCTCTAATACAAGGAGAAGTTCCCTTGCATTCATTGTTGACGGAAACGACGTGGGCGGCTTGTACATGTTTCAAGTCATGCAGTGCAAGGGTAAGGTCCAGCATGGGAGATAACTTAACCAGAACGTGTGACGCTTTCTCAAGCAGTAAATTTTCCAAAGCGGAAACATCAGGCTCACATTCGCTGATAGCTATTGTTTGCCTCCGTGTCCATCACGCCGGGCGGGGTCTATGAATATCCAATCTACGGGTTCCATCATTTGCAGATAACGGATGCTGTCTTCATGGCAGACCATGACCCGTTTTAAGTTTAAAAGCGAAAAGTTATGAGCTGCTATTGTACAGAGTGTTTCCTGCCGCTCCACATAGGCGGACTGTTGGAAGCAGCAGATAGGAAGGCACAGTCGATGCCAAAACCGCCGGTGAGGTCGGTAAAGGTTTTGCGGCTGCCGTATCCCGTGTCTGAAACTATTTTGACCTTATAGTTTGCCGTTACTTCCGAGGAGCATTGTTCCATGGAAAGATGTGTCGGGTAAAGAATACCTTCCCGTGCTGCCCAAGCGGGTATTTTTTCTTCTGCAATTTGACGTCCCACAATTTGGATGATAGCGGCAGGTACGTCTACTGTCGGATACTTGTGTGCTTGTAAAGCAAGGTTGCGTACGTTGTCTTTGCGATGCTCCCGGATAAATTGGAGTGTTTCTTCAGTCAGTGTCATGGGCATTGTTTGAGTAACGGTGCAAAGATACGGATAATTGTGATATGATTGAGGAGTTTTGCCAGCAGACAATCGGCAGGAGGTAGACCGGTTGTCTGCTGAGGCTTTATTGAATCAGGGTAAACTCTACAGGTTGCCCATGCTGGCATTCCACACTCAGTTGGGTTGTGCCGGTCCGGTATGTCGTTTTCACTCTTTTGTCGTAAGCAGACACATGCCATTTACCTTTCAGTTCCAACTCTTTTATTATGATACGGCTGGGTTCTTTGGTTGTGAATGTCTTTTCCGCAATGTTGAGGTTGGGAGTACACACACTCATTACCAAGGCATTATTCTCTTTTTGATACATCACCATTGTTTCTGCGGGCAAGAAAGAGAAAACATTATCGGCAGCCGGTTTGGTATCTTCAAAGACAGCGTATGCATGGTGCCTGTCAGAATATCGTTTACGGCATGCATCTTGCGGTCGCGTTGTATCACTTTGTAGGTGGCTGCCGGCACATGGGTCTTCAGTTCTTTTCCAGAAGGCTGTATCCATACCATGTATTCGTAGCTTCCATCTTTGGGAGCTGTTCCGTGAGCTATCCATGCCGACGCAAATGTTCCGGTAGTGGGGGTGCGTAACTTTTCGTGGCGCGATTCCTGTTCTGTGATTTGTACCTTTACCTTTCCGTCTTTCACAAAATACAGGTTACCGCAGCCGTCTTCAAGGCAGACCGGTTGTGTATCCGAGGCAGGTAGTTCCTGTTGCAGCCCTATTTGCTGTTTTTTTTCTCCAGTAATCCTGATGAAATCTTTTCCCGGTCGGAAGACGTGTTGGAAAAGCGTTGTTTCCGTAGGATAGTCGCTGTTGCTGTTTTTGATGTCTGTGCCAAGCAGATTAAGCGGTTATCGAACAAAATACCGACTTTCGTGCTACGAAATCGCCGGTAAAGTTTTTAAGGTCTCGTTCCATTAATTTCATGGCAAACATTCCGTTTTGGTTTTTCAGAGAACTTGCACCGGCGAATTTTTCCTTGGAGCGTGCCATGGTAGTACCAGGCAGAGGACTGTTCAACAGTTCGAAGGGCAGGTGTATGGTGGTGGTGCCGGGCAGTCGGTTCCAATCCCAGCCATTTTCATTGTAACCGCTGGCTTTGCGGGAAGGAGCCCCCATTATTTGTACCGAACCGTAACTTTGATACCGACCGTACCGGTTGTCTTTTGTGTAAATTTCCGCTCCCCATACATCTGTGTTATATCCTTTGAGCGTAACCATCCAGTTATTGCGGCGGAAAATGCCGGCAGAACCGTAATTGTATACAAAAAAGCCTTGCGGCGCTGTTGCCGGAAGTATCCCTTGTTGTTTGAAGTAAGCGGCTTCAGGGGTATTACGTTTGCAAAGGCGCAAATAGTCTGCGGCCAGTTGATGATCAAACGGTTCTCCTTTATCCGAGAAGTCTCCGGATAGGGCAAGGTAGGCAAAAGCGTCTATGTCGTCATCTTTCATGGAACCGCCGAAAGGATGTCTGCCACTGATACCTACGTCCCATTCGTATTTGTTGCAATAGTTGCGCATGGCGATAAGAGCGGATTTCAGTACCTTTCTGGCAGATAAGGTCAATTGATAAGAAGTCTTGTTAGTCAGATTGGTGAATTGTCCCAGCATAGCAAGTGCTCCCGTGGTATAGGCCGGATAAAAGCCGCATGGTGAAAAGTGGTACCGTCTACCTTAATACCTCCAATCGTACCGGGAGTATATCTCAACGACGTGGATACCCAACGTGAAAGTCCTTTCAGTGCGCGAACCCTTTCTCTCTCATCCTTTGTCATCATGGCTGAAACAATTTTAGGCATCAAGCAATGTATGCCATGTATCCATGTAACTCGTTCGCGGTTTTGCCGCATGCCTTACGGGTTTCCTGTAAGGCTGCCCAGAACGATAGTGTTGAAAGGATATTATCGCATGTGGGAGCTTGCCGTATTTTGTCGCGCATCAGCCAGGCTGTGGTGTATATTTTTCTTATCTGATAGCCGTAATGGTGGTTGGTTCCCATGCCGCTTCCGAAAGCAAATCCTTGGTTCATGGCATAGTCCCAGACTAAAAAATATTTGTGTTCTGCATCTTTGGATTGATTGTAATAGGCATCATAGGCAAATCCGGAGAGCATTGTTTCCAGATCGTTGAGGGATATTTCTCCCTTTTTGCGGTTCAACTTGTCATCGGGAACTACAAGAGGAGCTCCTGTAAAGCCGTTTCCGGAGCGTTGTATCTGTGCTTTTTGGAATGTAGCATAGGCTTTGTCGATTTTGCCTTGTGAAACTTTATCCGCTGTCAGGACTTTTGTCAGCCGTTCTTCTATGGTTTGTAATTCCTGTTTCTCTGTCGGAGTCAGCGTAGCAGGAAGAGGCAGGTCATATTCCAGCTGTTCCCATTGCCATACACGACACCAATGCCATAAGTCTCTAAATGTAAGTGAATTATTGTAGGGCATCTGCATGTCGGGAGTAGTGCGTTGATTCATTTCTTTTACGGGGAAAACGAGACGGTCGAAGAATACGCGTCCGTTGTTGTCCGGAGCAACGATACGGTAACCGGCGATTGTATTCTCTTGCTTATCTCCTTTCATGTGGGCAAAGCTATCCAACAGGCACGCCAACCCTGAGCGTTTAGCCGGAAACCGAACCTATAAGATACATGACCCGTTGGAGAGAAGAATTCAAAGCGCAGCGAATCTTTTCTGGCTTGTTCGTTGTAAATCCATAGTGTAATCCCGCGCTTTTCTTTTGATATGGAGTCCAGATGTAGGGGAGTATCTAGTTTGACGGTGAGCACGGAACGGGGAGAGAATTGCCATGCAAGGCTTCTTTTCCCTTCTTTGTAGTAATTAAAATTACACCAGACGCTGCATTAGAGCCATACAAGGCCGCAGCAGCAGGTCCACTTAATACAGACATGCTTTCAATATCTTCCGGATTGATATCAGATATGCCCTCTCCTCTCGTT
>ENA-OQDD01000456-OQDD01000456.1-human-gut-metagenome-genome-assembly--contig:-NODE-456-length-16749-cov-2.400373_pt1 | contig 16749 bp, 22 predicted proteins | sample MGYA00242507_ERZ504598 | MGnify/ENA primary metagenome ERZ504598 (study PRJEB26092, sample SAMD00036318) | human gut metagenome | host: Homo sapiens | study: EMG produced TPA metagenomics assembly of... | reverse complement strand
ACCTTGCCAAGGTTGGGGTCGCGGGTTCGAATCCCGTCTCGCGCTCTTTTTATTACCGAAATTCTTCACAGAAATTTCGGTTTTTTGTTTTTCCAAAAACTTTTTTACCAAAGAAAGGAGTTCTTATGATTCAGGACATTGCTCCGCATAAATATTATGTAGATTACCAGCCTTCTGTTCCGAACGATACGGATCTTGTTTTAATTTACGGTCATCACACAATTCTGTGCAATTTCGAAGATCCCGAGATCCGCTACCCTTCCATTGCGGAAATTGCAGCTGTTTTTCCGGAGATTAAAGAAAAGGCAAAATTTCTGTTCCGCATTGATGAGACGGACTATTATGAACTGCGCAGTCCGCAGCTTCCGGAATTTGGCATCTGGAAATACGAAAATACACTAATTCTTCGCAGCGCCGTTCCGGGATGGCTCGGGTTTGCCGGTATCACCGGTTACCAGATCCACACCTGGTATACCGACCACACCTACTGCGGCCGCTGCGGAACGAAGATGCATGCGCCTGGAAATGAACGCGCGATGCAGTGCCCTTCCTGCGGCGCACTCTCCTATCCGGTCATCTGCCCGAGCGTCATCGTTGCCATCACCGACGGTGACCGTCTGCTGCTCACGAAGTACGCACCTTCCCACAGCAGCCACCGCCAGTACGCCCTCGTGGCCGGCTATACCGAGGTCGGTGAGACACTGGAACAGACGGTGCACCGTGAAGTCATGGAAGAAGTCGGATTAAAGGTCAAAAATCTGAGATACTATAAGAGTCAGCCGTGGTCCTTCAGCGGCTCGCTGCTCGCCGGATTTTACTGCGATGTGGACGGCGATCCGTCCATTACCCTCGACCGCGAGGAACTCTCCGTTGCCGAATGGTTTGACCGTGCTTCCCTCCCGGAGACCCCGAACCTCATCAGCCTGACCGGTGAGATGATCGAATGCTTCCGCCAGGGGAAAGAACCGAAACAGAACTAAGAAATCACTTTGTGACTTAGTCACAGAACTTCCCGTTCTGCTGTGATATTCTACAGTCACAACAAAAAACAGTTACCGGGAATTACCCGTACAATAAAAAGGAGGACTTCTATTATGTCATTAATTCATGTTACATCCAAAAACTTCGAAAAAGCTCTGCAGGCAGCACCTGGCGTTGCCGTTGTTGATTTCTTTGCTACCTGGTGCGGACCGTGCAAAATGCTCGCCCCGGTCATCGAAGAAGCAGCTGAGGATATGCCGGAGATCCAGTTCTACAAAGTAGACGTTGACGAAGCACCGGAGCTGGCAAGATCCTTTAAAGTCATGAGCGTTCCGACCCTCGCTTTCTTCAAAAACGGTGAGCTCGTAAAGAAAAACGTCGGCGCCGTTTCCTATGAGGAGCTGGAAGAGCTGATTAACTCTGTAAAATAAACAGCGTAATATCGGAAATGCAGAAAAAACGTATCGGCACAAAAACCGATACGTTTTTTCTTGCATTTCTTTCTATTCTTTTCTATCATGGAAGAAACGGCTGCTGCCGTAGTTTACAAAAGAACGTTCTTCTTCCGAAAGGAGTTTTATTTATGTCATCTTTTCTGGAATCCTGTTTTCAGGAGCATTATCCATTTTATTCAAAGCTTACCGCCGATGAACAGCAGACACTCGTGCTCTCTTCCGTCCTGACGACGTATCAGCGCGGCGATTTTCTCTACAGCTGTGACGATGACTGTCTCGGCGTTCTGCTTGTCCTCTCCGGCAAGCTCCGCATCTTTATCCAGTCCGGCGAGCAGCGGGAAATTACCCTGTTTACCACCGGTCCCGGCGAAGTCTGCACGCTGTCTGCCTCCTGTGCGATGCAGGAAATCAGCTTTGATATTCTGATTGAGGCCGAGGAGGAGACGAAGTTCTCATCACTCCGGCCAGCACGTTCCGCAGACTGTTGAATCAGAATATTTACGTTGAAAACTACATTTACCGGGAAACAACGGAGCATTTTTCCGAAGTCATGTGGGCGATGGGCCAGCTTCTCTTTACGCGGCTTGACCAGCGCCTTGCCGGATATCTCGAGGATGAACGCATCCGCACCGGTTCCCCGGTGCTCTCCACCACGCACGAGCAGATCGCGCGGAACCTCGGCAGTGCCAGAGAGGTCGTTTCCCGCACCTTAAGTCGTTCGAGAAAGATGGCATCGTCGCACTCTCCCGCGGCACGGTCACGATTCTCGATGTCAAAAAGCTCCGCGGCATCTGCCGGATGCGCCGATAGTTCTTCTACGCGCGCAAACATTTTCCCACAGGCTCTGCCCTGCCGCTCGAGAAAATATTTTTCAAAAGCGTTCTAACGGCACTCCATCTTAATTTCAATCTCATTTCCTTCCACGGCCACCTTCGCATAACTTCCGACGATCAGCGGCATCGCCGGATGAAGGTGTCCGATGTCGAGATCCATCACGATCGGCACGTTGTATTTTCCAAGCAGATCCGTCACGGCGCGGTACTGGTCGAGTTCCCCGAATTTCTGTCCGAACTGCAGCGGGCGGCCAATCAGAAAGCCTTTCACATATTGGAACCAGCCGGCGTGCTCCATCTGCCAGATTGCGCGGCGGATCGCAAAGACGTTCAGATCGCACGCTTCCAGAAACCAGACAAAACCGTCCTCTTTATATTTTTCCACAAAATCAACCGTTCCATCGTACTTCGTTCCAAGAATATTGACGAGACAGTCGAGACAGCCGCCGATGAGCCGTCCCTCAAATGCACTGTCCGCATCCGGGAAGCGGCGCAGAACGCGCGGTTCTGTAATCTGGTACGGCAGATACGGATTTTCCTCGCTTCTGCCTTCGCATCGTCTCTTTCCCATCCCTCATAGCCGCGGACGGTACGCACTTCTCCCGTCAGTACGCCAAACGCATCCGCTACGGATTTATGCCACGGCTCCATGCCGAAATCACTCGCACACGGACCGTAAACAGCCGCCGTATCGCAGAGGGTCGGCAGAAGATACGTAAAATGCGTATTGTCAGAATAGCCGAGATACCATTTCGCCGGTGCCTTTCTGATCTTTTCAAAATCCACGTAATCGAGATCCTCGCACATCAGCTCTCCGCCTCCGCAGGATATCAGACAGTCATTCTTCTCACTGACATAATATTCCGTCAGCTCTTTTCCGCACTCCTCCGGTGCCGCACTGATTCCGATGCCGTGCTCTGCATAGCAGTTTGGCCCAAGATCCAGCTGATATCCCATCTCTTTCCATTTTTTCTGTGCATTTGCAAACGCGGACTTGTATGGCTCTGTTGTGCATCCAAACGATGGTGCCACAAAGCCGATCGTTCCGCCCTTTTTCAGATTTTCCGGAAACCTCATGTCGCATCCTCCTTTATCCTAATTCTTCTGCCTCCAGATTCTTATACTGCGTCAGCTCATCCCCGAAGATCAGCTCTCCGTCGTTCTGCGCAAAGTACAGCTCCTCTTCTTTTTCCAGTTTTGCCTTTCCGTTCGTCCCCTCGGTAATCTCCGCGCAGAGACGGTCCACCTCCGTTTTCGGAACGAGAACGCGGATTTTCACCTGATCGGTGTACTCGGATTCCAGAATCAGAATCCCCCGCTGGCCGAGCAGATACTGGATTTACCGATGCGTTGTAATCCGTCTCAATCAACAGCCGCACGCCGCAGATCTCGTCAATCAGAACACTGTTTGCCAGCCCCTCCTGCACCGCCTGCGAGTACGCGCGCACCAGGCCGCCCGTTCCCAGCAGCGTACCGCCGAAATACCGCGTCACCACAACAAGCACATTGCGGAGCCTGCTCCCTGTACCACATCGAGCATCGGCCGCCCTGCCGTGCCGGAAGGCTCCCCGTCGTCGCTGCAGCGCACCGTCTCCTGATTTTCTCCAATAATATACACAAAACAGTTATGCCGCGCATCCCAGTATTTTTTCCGCAGAGCTTCCAGGCAGGAAAGTGCCTCCTCCTCAGATTCCACCAGACGCACCGTCGCAATAAAACGTGATTTCTTCTCCACGATTTCCCCGGTTCCACCCCGGTAAACCGTCCGAAACTGATCGATCATATGTCCTTACTCCTTCATCCAAATATGTACCTATCTTACCATATCATTTCTGAAAAATCAGCATTCTTTTCAGAAATACTTTTATTCCAGCCCTTTGTTTGGTATAATAAAAATAAGTATACCCTGCTTTTTGCAGGGCAGGAACACCATTGATTACTGAACTGAATCAGTTTTGCAGGAACATGACATAAGGAGGATTTTCTATATGCACTTTGGAAAAAGTCATCTGGAAGACAAACGTGAAGATCTGCGGTCCCATTACGGAAAGATTGAAAAGACGGCCGGCGTGACGGCGCTGCGCATCGCGTTCTGTCTTCTTCTTGTCGTTCTCGTCTGCGGTACCGGGCTTGTGATCGGCGCTGTCCGCGGCGTGATTGACAGTGCCCCTGATATCTCGGAGGCAAATATCATGCCGCTCGGCAACGCGTCGTTTATCTACGATGCTGACGGCAACCAGGTACAGAAGCTGACCGGGGCTCAGGGAAACCGTGTCTCGATTTCGATTGAGGAGATTCCGCTCGATATGCAGCACGCGATCGTCGCGGTTGAGGATGCCCGTTTTTATGAGCACAACGGCATTGATCCGAGCGGTATCATCCGTGCTTTCGTTGTCGGCGTCAGCCACGCTTTCATTTTACCGAGGGCGCCAGCACGATCACACAGCAGCTCTTAAAAAACAATGTTTTCACTGACTGGATGGAAGAGACGCGGATGCAGAGCTTCAAGCGGAAGATCCAGGAACAGTACCTGGCGCTGAAGCTGGAAAAAACACTAACCGCAGAGGGTGAAAACGCCAAAGACGTTATTCTGGAAAATTATCTGAATACGATCAACTTAGGTTCCGGCTGCTACGGTGTCCAGACGGCAGCGCAGACGTATTTCGGAAAGGATGCAAAAGATCTGACGCTCTCTGAATGCGCCGTTCTTGCCGCAATTCCAAAGGCGCCGACGGCATATAATCCGAAAAACCACCCGGAGAAAAACCAGCAGCGCCGCGACAAGATCCTGAACAACATGAAAGAGCAGGGCTACATCACCGAAGAAGAATACACCATTGCCATGAACGACAACGTTTACGACCGCATCGCCATGCACACGCAGTCCCAGGCGGAGAGCGCGCCGTACTCCTACTTTATCGATGAAGTCATCACCAACCTGATCAACGATCTGATGGTACAGAAAGGCTACACCGAAGTGCAGGCAAAGAACGTTGTCTACAGCGGCGGCCTCAAAATTTATACCACACAGGATTCCTACATGCAGTCAATCCTCGATACGGAATTCCAGAATCCGGAGAACTTCCCGGCGAACACGCAGATCGGTCTCGACTGGGCGCTCACCGTAGAGCAGGCAGACGGCGAGGTACAGAACTACAGCAAAGAGATGCTGCAGCTCTACTTCCGCAACAGCAATCCGAATTTCGATCTGCTCTTTGACTCCCAGGAGGAGGCACAGAGCTATATCGACCAGTACAAAGCCGCTATCATGCAGGAGGGCGATACGATTGTTGCCGAGCGCAGCAGCTTCACCCCGCAGCCGCAGGCGTGCATGACCGTTATGGACCAGCGCACCGGTTACGTGAAAGCCATCGTCGGCGGACGCGGCGAAAAAACAGCAAGTCTTACCTTCAACCGCGCAACCGATAATTATTCCCAGCCGGGTTCCACGTTCAAGATTCTTTCCGCGTACGGACCGGCGCTCGACCTTGGAAAGATTACACTCGCTACGGTAATTAAGGATGAGCCGTTCAACTACAGTGACGGCACACCGCTGCAGAACTCGGATCTTACCTACCATGTGATGTTACCGTCCGCCAGGCGATCATCAATTCCATCAATATCCCGGCCGTCAAAGTAACTGACCGAGCTTACGCCGAAGGTCGGCTTTGATTATCTGAAGAAGCTTGGTTTTTCCAAACTCTCCGAAGGAATACGATGTGATCCAGCCGCTGGCTCTCGGCGGTATCACCTACGGTGTCAGTGATCTCGAACTGACGGCAGCCTACGCGGCAATCGCAGACGGCGGCCAGTACCGCAAGCCGGTGTTCTACACAAAGGTTACCGACAGCAAGGGAAATGTTTTAATTGACAACACAGAAAACAAGGCAACGCAGGTCTTCAAGGCAAGCACTGCCTCCCTCCTCACCAATGTCATGGAGGATGTTCTGGAAAAAGGTACCGGTGTTGCCGCCCGCCTCGACAATATGCATGCAGCCGGAAAAACCGGTACGACGAACGAGGCCAAGGATCTCGTCTTTGCAGGCTTTACACCATATTATACCGCTGCCATCTGGGCAACGTATGATACACACGCGGAGTTTCCGGAGAGCGACCGTGAATTCCACAAACGTCTCTGGGCAAAGGTCATGAATGAAATCCACGAGGCCTTGCGATATGGATTTCGAAACTTCCGCAACAGTACAGGAGGCAACGATCTGTACGAAGACCGGCCTGCTCGCCCGCTCAAGCTGCCCGTCCATCACCGAATACTTTGCGGTATCCGATCTGCGACCGAGCGTTGCAAGGGCCACTACACCGCGCCGGCCTCAACACCGACGCCGACCAGAACCCCTTCTGCAGCATCAACTCCGCAGGCAACCCCGACACCGACGGAGGCACCGCAGGAAACTCCGGCTCCGCCCGAAACACCTGCCGATCCGCCTTCTAATACACCGGAGACTCCTGACACACCGGAGACTCCTGACACACCGGAGACCCTGATGCACCGTCAGAACCGGATACCCCGGCGGAGATATCGGAAGTACAGCCGCAGTCCGAAGAGAGCGGCTCTTCCGAATAACTTTTCAGTCAGTCTATACACAAAAAACCGGCCCTCTGGCATATGCCAGCAGGACCGGTTTTTCTATACTTCTTTTTCCATCTGAATCAATTAGTCAATCAGCATTTTTGCTGCGCCGTAGATACCAGCATCGTTTCCAAGGGAAGCGAGTACGATCGGGGTATCTTTGCATGCGATGAATGCTGCTTCACGGTAGTATTTAGCTACGCCGTCGATCAGGATCTGGCCTGCTTTGGATACACCGCCGCGACTACGATAACTTCCGGGTCAACAACGCATGCGAATACTGCAAGTGCTCTTCCGAGGTACTCGGAGAACTCCTGAACGATTGCTTCTGCTGCTGCATCGCCTTCTTTTAATGCATCAAAGACAGCTTTTGCACTGATGGACTCTCCTCTTTCTCTTAAAGAAGACGGAGTATCATGGGATGCCAGATATTTCTTTGCCAGACGAACGATACCGGTTGCAGATGTCATCTGCTCGAGGCATCCGTGGTTTCCGCAGTTGCAGACCGCTTCTTCTTCCGGCTCAACACATGCATGACCAACCTCGCCGCCTGCGCCGTGAGCACCTGCTACGATCTTGCCGTCCACGATGATTCCGCCGCCGACACCGGTTCCAAGGGTAACCATAACCAGGTTCTTGCTTCCCTTTCCGCCGCCTGCCCACATCTCACCGAGAGCTGCTGCGTTTGCGTCGTTTGCTGCTTTTACTGCCATTCCGCCGAGTTCGTCGGAAAGCTCTTTTACGATATTTTTATATCCCCAGTTCAGGTTGACTGCGATGGAAAGCTCACCTTTGTCATTAACCGGGCCAGGTACGTCAATGCCGACACCGGCAACATCATCTGCTGCGATACCCTTCTCAGCCATTTTTGCTTTTACGCTTTTTGCGATATCCGGCAGAATTTCGCTTCCGCCGTTTTCGGTGCGGGTCGGGATTTCCCATTTTTCCAACAGAGTTCCGTCTGTCTGAAACAGTCCGCATTTTACCTGAAGTACCCCCAACATCGATTCCAAATACATAGTTTGCCATTTTCTTACTTCTCCTCTCTTTTTTTCACTAAGTTAGCCTGTACACGGCGGTACAGCTCCTGTGCGGCATTGTAGCCCATCTTCTTCTGTCTGTGGTTGACAGCAGCGGTTTCTACGATGATCGCCAGGTTACGGCCCGGACGGATCGGAAGGGAATGGCAGACAACCTTGTTTCCAAGGAACTCAATATACTCTTCTTCCAGCCCAGACGGTCGTATTCTTTCTCTTTGTCCCACTCTTCAAGCTTGATAACAAGGTCGATAGACTGGGTATCCTTTACGCTCTCGACACCAAACAGCGTCTTGACGTCGATGATACCGATACCGCGCAGCTCGATAAAGTGACGCGTGATATCCGGTGCCGTTCCGACCAGCGTAATGTCGCTGACACGGCTGATTTCAACCACATCATCGCTGACGAGACGATGGCCTCGTTTGATCAGCTCCAGTGCAGCCTCGCTCTTTCCGATTCCGCTCTCGCCCATGATCAGAACGCCCTCGCCGAATACATCGACCAGCACGCCGTGGATGGAGATCATCGGGGCAAGCTGGACATTCAGCCAGCGGATGATTTCAGCCATGAAAACGGAAGTCGATTTGTCTACCGCAAAGGCCGGTACCTGATAACGATTGCACAGCTCCAGAATTCCGGTCCCGGAATCATCTTCGTGGTGAAAATGACACATGGGATCTTGCGGCTTACAAACTCTTCAAACGCGCGGACGCGCTCGCTCTCTTCAAGATGCTGCAGATACGTGAACTCTACATAACCGATGATCTGCACACGCTCATTGGCAAAATGCTCATAGTAACCGGTCAGCTGCAGTGCAGGACGGTTGATATCCGGTGTGGCAATGACAAGATCTGTCATATCAACCTCTGGTGTCAGGTTGCGGAGATCCATTTCCTCCACCATTTTGGTCATTTCAATTTCTTTCATTTTCCTGTCCTCCGATTCATTCGACGTCTTTTTAAATCCGTCTCTTCTATGATTTTAGCACAATAAAGCATCACGGGCAACCTAGAAATTTAACTATTTTGACGAATCCTCATTTTCCTCCTGTGCAGGTGCGTGAAAGAATGTGTAAACCTGCTCCGCCGCCTTTTTATTCATGCCCGGAAGTCCGGAAAGTTCTTCCACGGTTGCCGCCTTGATATCATCAATTCCCTGAAAGTGCGCATCAGTTCTTTCCTTCTTGTCGGCCCGATGCCCGGGATGTCGTCGAGAATCGAGTGGACCTGGCCCTTGCTCCGCAGCAGGCGGTGGTATTCGATTGCAAAGCGGTGTGCCTCGTCCTGCACGCGTGTGATCAGTTTGAAGCCCTCGCTGTTCCGGTCGATCGGAATTTCCACGTTTCGGAAATACAGACCCCTCGTGCGGTGCTTGTCGTCCTTTACCATACCGCAGACCGGAATCGCAAGATCCATTTCTTCAAGCACCTCAAGCGCAATGTTGACCTGGCCGCGTCCGCCGTCCATCATGATCAGGTCCGGCAACCGCTCGAAACCGCTGTCCTCCTGGATGCCGCGCAGAAAACGGCGGCTTAAGACCTCTTTCATACTGGCGTAATCGTTCGGTCCCTCGACGGATTTGATCTTGAATTTTCGGTAATCGGCGCGCTTTGGCTTTCCTTTCTCGTAGACGATCATCGAGCCGACCGACTGGAAACCGCTGATATTGGAGATATCGTACGCTCGATGCGGTCGATCGACGGCAGGTTCAGCCATCTGGCGATCTCTTTTACGGCACCGACCGTCCGACCCTCTTCCCGCTTGATCCGCTCGCGGTCCTGGTCGAGAACGATCTGTGCGTTCCGCTCTGCCAGTTCCACCATTTTTTCCTTGCTGCCCTTTTTCGGCACGCGGATGCGGACCTTCTGGCCCCGTTTGCTGCTTAAATACTCTTCCATCAGCTCCTGCTCGGCAATCTCCTCGGAAATCATGATTTCCCGCGGGATGAACGGCGTGCCGGAATAGAACTGTTTCATAAACGTGAGCAGCACCTCGCTTTTCTGCTCCTCCTCGCCGATCCGCAGATAATAATGCTCCCGCCCGATCAGCTTTCCGTTCCGGATAAAGAAGACCTGCGCCACCGCATCCTCTTTGTCCATCGCAAGCGCAATGACATCCTTGTCCTCGCCGTCACTGTTCGTAATCTTCTGCCGCTCGCCGATCCTGCGCACGCTGTCGATCAGATCACGGTACTCCGCCGCCTGCTCGAACCGCATCTCCTCAGCCGCCTCCGTCATTTTTCCAGTCAGCTCTTTGATCATGTCATTGTAATTTCCATTCAGAAAACTGATCGCCTTTTTGATCTGCTCGCCGTACTCTTCTTTGGAAATGTATCCCTGGCACGGCGCCTTACACTGGTGGATGTGATAGTAAAGACACGGGCGGTCCTTGCCGATCTCCTTTGGCAGGCTCTTATTGCAGGAACGGATATCGTACAGCTTCCGCAACAGTTCGATCGTATCTTTCACAGCTCCGGCGCTCGTGTACGGGCCGAAATATTTCGCCTTGTCCTTCTTCATCTGATGGGAAAACAGAATGCGTGGAAAATCCTCGTTCACGGTCACCTTAATGTACGGGTACGCCTTGTCATCTTTCAGCATCGTATTGTATTTCGGACGGTGCTCTTTGATAAGGTTGCACTCCAGCACGAGCGCCTCCAGTTCGGAATCCGTCACAATATACTCAAAGCGGGCGATATGCGTGACCATCCGCTCAATCTTCGGCCCTTTGTTGCGGCTCGTCTGGAAATACTGGCGGACACGGTTTTTCAGCGAAATCGCCTTTCCTACGTAGATAATTGTATCGTCCGCGTCGTGCATCAGATAGACGCCGGGTTTCCCCGGCAGTTTTTTTCAGTTCTTCCTGGATATCAAACGCCATATGACCCTCCTCTTTTTGGGACTGTAATGTTGAAAATGCCCAGCGTGCAGAGATCGTTTTCTCTGCTCCCGCCGGGCCTTTTCGCTTTCTTTTTATATTTCTGGATTTTCAACCGCTTCTTCCGCGTTTCCATTCCGTTTTGCAATCACCTGATGAAAAATCTCCATAAATTCTTTTCCGGTGATCGTCTCTTTCTGGATCAGGTAAGCTGCGATTTCATCCATCGCATCGCGGTTAGCTGCCAGAAGTTCTTTTGCCTGCTCATACGACTCTTTCAGGATCTTCATGACCTCGTGGTCGATTTCGGTTGCTGTGGCATCGCCGCAGTTTAAGACCATTCTTCCGTCGAGGTACTGATTCTGCTGGGTCGCAAGACCGATCAGACCGAATTTCTCCGACATACCGTACTGCGTGATCATCGCGCGGACAATCTTCGTCGCTTTCTCGATATCATTCGAAGCTCCCGTTGTCACGTTGCCGAATACGATCTCTCTGCCGCTCTTCCACCGAGCATTCGACGATCATCGCCTCGAGTTCGCTCTTCGTGTTGAGGTATTTCTCCTCCTCCGGCACCTGCATGACGTAGCCGAGCGCACCCATCGTACGCGGCACAATCGTGATTTTCTGTACCGGCTCGGAATCCTTCTGCAGTGCAGTAACAAGTGCGTGGCCTACCTCGTGGTAGGAAACGATCTTTCGCTCTTCCTGGCTTAAGATGCGGTCCTTCTTCTCTTTTCCGACGAGGACAACCTCGACTGCCTCGAGAAGATCCTTCTGGGAAACGGCTTTTCTTCCGTTCTTGACCGCAAGAATCGCTGCCTCGTTGATCATATTTGCAAGATCAGAACCAACGGCTCCCGATGTCGCAAGTGCGATGCCGTCGAGATCAACCGTCTCATCGAGCGATACGTTCTTGGCGTGTACTTTCAGGATTTCCACACGGCCTTTCAGGTCCGGTCTTTCTACGATAATCCGGCGGTCAAAACGGCCTGGACGCAGCAGCGCCGGGTCAAGAACCTCCGGGCGGTTTGTGGCCGCAAGGATCAGAATACCTTGGAGCTGTCGAATCCGTCCATCTCGGCGAGGAGCTGGTTTAACGTCTGCTCCCGCTCGTCGTTGCTGTTGTAGCTGTTGTCACGGCTCTTTCCGATCGCATCGATCTCATCGATAAAGATGATGCACGGTGCGTTTTTCTTTGCTTCCTCAAACAGGTCACGCACACGCGATGCACCGACACCGACGAACATCTCGACAAATTCCGAAGCGGACATCGAGAAAAACGGTACGTGCGCCTCACCGGCTACGGCTTTGGCAAGCAGTGTTTTTCCGGTTCCAGGAGGGCCTACAAGAAGCGCTCCTTTCGGAAGTTTTGCACCGATTGTCGTGTATTTTCCAGGGTTATGCAGGAAATCCACAACCTCCTGGAGCGATTCTTTTGCCTCGTCCTGTCCCGCAACATCGCGGAATGTCACGCCGGTTTCTTTCTGTACGTAGGCCTTTGCTCTGCTCTTTCCTACGCCCATGACTCCGCCGCCTTTGTTCATGCTGCGCATCACCCATACCATGACAGCGACAAGCATCACAACCGGCAGAATGACGGTCAGCAATGTGTAAATGATCGTTCCGGTAGAATCCGGCGGATCTTTGTGGTACGTAATGCCTTTCTCCTGTAACAGATCGACCAGCTCCTGCTCATCTCCCATCATCGTTACCTGATAGGTGATTCCCTCCGATTTCTGGTCTTTCGGCGTTACGGTCAGTGTTCCCGATTTCAAGACAACTTCCTGCACTTCATCGTTGTTTACCATATCCAGGAATTTGCTATAGTCAAGATCCTCGGAAGTAATTCCCCCAAGGGCATTGTTCAGAAGTCCCATCACCATCAGGCTGACGAGGAGGCAGATCAGGATAATGAGTATCGTCTGTCTGTTTTTCGGTCCTCCCCGGAGCCGTTTTCTGGTTCCCGGTTCTGATTTTTTCTATCGTCCATGCTTTTCCTCCTTGTATGTCAAACCGCCCCTCTTTTTTTACGGACACTTTAACTCTTACATTATATCGGATTCCCTCTTAATTAGCAAGCCGGACTTTGTGAAAAAAGACTGAATTTATCTATACAAAAACGGCCCGCCGACACTCTTTCAAGTATCGGCGGACCGCCAGACAACACTCACATTACATTAGTCGTTATATCCGTTCGGATTCTTCTGCTGCCAGTTCCAGGAATCGGCACACATCTCCTCGATGCCGTACTCAGCCTCCCAGCCAAGCTCCTCTTTTGCTTTGTCGCATTTGGAGTAGCAGGTTGCGATATCACCATCACGGCGCGGTTTGATTTCGTATTTCAGCGGATGGCCGCATGCTTTCTCGAATGCGTGGATCACATCGAGTACGCTGTAGCCTTTGCCGGTTCCGAGGTTGTAAATGGAAACGCCCTCGTTGTCAGCCAGTTTCTGGATGGCTTTTACATGGCCGCGTGCCAGGTCAACAACATGGATGTAATCGCGGACACCAGTTCCGTCCGGAGTATCGTAGTCATCACCGAAAACGCCGATGCACTCGAGTTTTCCGATGGCAACCTGTGCGACATACGGAAGCAGGTTGTTCGGGATGCCCTTCGGATCCTCTCCGATAAGGCCGCTCTTATGCGCTCCGATCGGGTTGAAGTAACGAAGCAGGATAACATTCCATTCCGGATCTGCAGTGTGGATGTCGGTCAGAACCTGCTCGAGCATACTTTTTGTCCAGCCGTATGGGTTGGTCGGGGTTCCCTTCGGGCACTCCTCGGTGATCGGAATCTGTGCCGGATTGCCGTATACGGTTGCAGAAGAACTGAAGATGATGTTCTTTACGCCGTGGTTTCTCATCTCATCGCAGAGAATCAGGGTTCCGGTCATGTTGTTGTGATAATATTCAATCGGTTTATGTACGGACTCGCCGACTGCTTTTAAGCCTGCGAAATGGATGACAGCGTCAATTTTCTCGTTGTCGAAAATTTTCTTTACGCCTTCGCGGTCCAGCATATCGGTTTTGTAGAAGGTTACTTTCTTTCCGGTAATCTGTTCTACACGCTCGATGGCTTTCTCGCTTGCATTGTAAAGGTTGTCCATGACAACAACGTCATAGCCTGCGTTCAGCAGTTCCACACAGGTGTGGCTTCCAATATAGCCTGCACCGCCAGTAACTAAGATTTTCATTTTGGTATCCTCCATGTTTTCCTTCGCTGCTGCTTTTTTGCCGCAGCGGGTTAATTGAAGCATTTAGTTTATTCTACAACGTTTCCATGAATTTTGCAAATGCACTTCTGCCTTCCTCGGTGCACTTGTAAACGCCGGCATCCTCGAGTACGCGACAAAGACTTTTCCGACTTCCTCTTTCAGGATATCCATCACATTTTCGCTGTTCAGCTCCGGATGGCGCGGCAGGAATTCGTCTACCCAGTCGGCATGTTTCTCCAGCTCTGCGACAGCGCGGACATCTTTTCCCTCTACAAGGCATTTGGAAAGCTCTTCCAGCTCATCTTTTAAGCGCGCCGGCAGAATCGCAAGTCCCATAACCTCAATAAGGCCGATGTTCTCTTTTTTGATGTGATGATACTGTGCATGCGGATGGTAAACACCGAGCGGGCATTCGTCCGTCGTGATGTTGTTGCGCAGTGCCAGATCGAGTTCGAACGTATCGCCCACTTTTCTTGCGATCGGCGTGATCGTGTTGTGCGGCTCTCCGTCAGTCTCGGCGAATACAAACGCATCCTCATCCGTGTAACCTCTCCAGCAGTTCAGGATATGCTCTGCCAGATCGATCAGCCGTTTCTCATCTTTGTGGCGGATCCGGATGACGGACAGCGGCCATTTGACGATGCCGGTTTCCACATCCTCGTATCCTTTGATGGTAAAATGGCGCTCGATCGGCGCTTTCGCCATTGCGAAGGTATAGTGACCGCCCTGATAATGATCGTGGCTTAAAATGGAGCCTCCCACGATCGGCAGATCCGCATTGGAACCGATGAAGTAGTGCGGAAACAGCTTGATAAAGTCAAACAGCTTCACAAAGGTCGCGCGCTCGATCTTCATCGGGTTATGCTGGAAATTGAACACGATGCAGTGCTCATTGTAATACACATATGGCGAGTACTGGAATCCCCACTCCGTCTGATTGATCGTCAGCGGAATGATGCGGTGGTTCTGGCGCGCCGGGTGGTTGACGCGTCCCGCATAGCCCACATTCTCCTTGCAGAGCAGGCATTTCGGATAACCGCTCTGTTTTGCCAGTTTTGCAGCCGCGATCGCCTTCGGGTCCTTCTCCGGTTTGGAGAGGTTGATCGAGATATCGATATCGCCGTAGGCACTCGGTACGCTCCAGCGGATATCCTTTGCGATGCGGTATCTGCGGATGTAGTTGGAATCCTGGCTCAGTTTGTAGAAGTAATCGGTTGCCTCCTGCGGGCTCTTCGCATAGAGTTCCTCAAACTTCTTTACCACCTCTCCCGGGCGCGGCATCAGGCAGTCCATCAGTTTCGTATCGAACAGATCGCGGTAAACGACGCTGTTGTGTTCGAGAAGACCGCGCTTAGCTGCATCATCAAGCAGTTCATTTAAAGTCTCTTCCAGATCCGGGGTCTCCGGAATCTGCTCCGGCTCTTCGTAATCGGAAATCTGCATGACTTCCAGAATCCGGTTTGTCGCATAGATTTTATCCAGTCCCGAAACAAGACCGGCATTTTCTCCATATTTTACCAGTTTTGCAATACTCTCGTTAATCACTGTAGCTTCCTCCCTGCTGCCGATCCAGCTTTTTTATTTCTTATTTTAATACGCCTGCGCCGTCTCCGATGTCTACGACATAGAAGTCTGCGGCATAGCCGATTTTTTCTTTGTAAGCTGCGCCTACTTTTGCGATGAAGTTGTCAATATCTTCTGTTTTTACGATGCTGACGGTGCATCCGCCGAAGCCTGCGCCTGTCATACGGGATCCGATGACACCCGGGCAGTTCCATGCTTCTTCCACAAGAGTATCCAGCTCGATGCCGGTTACCTCATAGTCATCACGCAGGGAAACGTGGGATGCGTTCATCAGCTCGCCGAATTTTGCGATGTCGTTTGCCTTTAAAGCTGCAACGGCCTGAACGGTTCTCTGGTTCTCGTAAACAGCATGTTTTGCACGTTTCTGGCGGACCGGATCTTTGATGGCATCTTTCACTGCCTCAAACTCTTCCTCGGTCAGCTCGCCAAGGCTCTTGATGTCTTTGACTTTCTGAATCTCAGCCAGAGCAGTCTCGCACTCGCTGCGGCGCTCGTTGTATTTGGAGTCGCCAAGGCCGCGTTTCTTGTTGCTGCAGGAGATGACAATTCTTGCGCCTTCCAGTTTAACCGGTGCGTACTCATATTTCAGATCGCTGGTGTCAAGGAAGATCGCACAGTCCTTTTTGCCCATGGCGATGGCGAACTGATCCATGATACCGCAGTTGACGCCGTTGTAGTTGTTCTCGGAGAACTGGCCGTACAGAGCGATGTCGATCATGGAGATGGTGTCGTAGCCGAACATGTCACGCAGCATTACGCCGGTTACGGTCTCAACGGATGCGGAAGAGGAAAGGCCGGAGCCGTTCGGAATGTTTCCGTAGAGCACGATATCGAAGCCCTGCTCTACCGGGAAGCCCTTCTGGCAAAATGCCACATCATTCCCTTCGGATATGCGGTCCAGTTGCCTTCTTTTCCCATCAGGAATTCATCGAGAGAAGATTCTACCACGCCGAGTTTTTCAAAGTTCATAGAGTAAAAACGAAGCTTTCTGTCGTCACGTTTTCTTGCTGCCATGTAGGTTCCGATGGTCAGTGCGCATGGAAACACGTGGCCTCCGTTGTAATCCGTGTGCTCACCGATCAGGTTCACACGTCCAGGTGCGAAGTAGGTGCGGATGTCGCCCTCTCCCCCGAACAGTTTGCAAAACAATCCAGTACCTGCTGTTTCATTTTGT
>ENA-OQDD01000454-OQDD01000454.1-human-gut-metagenome-genome-assembly--contig:-NODE-454-length-16801-cov-3.281036_pt1 | contig 16801 bp, 13 predicted proteins | sample MGYA00242507_ERZ504598 | MGnify/ENA primary metagenome ERZ504598 (study PRJEB26092, sample SAMD00036318) | human gut metagenome | host: Homo sapiens | study: EMG produced TPA metagenomics assembly of... | reverse complement strand
AGACAGACCGAGCTTGTTGCCCGTCTTATCACCAGTAGCACCAGCGTCAATGCTCGAGCCGTCGCCCGGCTTAGTCGAATCGCTCGAGCCATCGCCCGAATCGGAACCGTCGACCTTCACCAACGCGGCCTGCGCCTTGTTCAACGCGGCGGTTGCGTCGTCGACGTCCTTCTGCGAAGCGTTCTCGTCGGCATAAACCTTCTCGGCGGAGGCCAACGCTGCGGCGAACGCCTTCCACGAGGCGGCGGTGTAGTCGGACTCGCGCAGCTGCTTGGCGGACGCGAGCGCCTTGGACAAGTCGGTCTTGTCGACCGTAACCGTGTCGTCGACCACCTTCACTGTCACGGAAACGGTCTTGGAGGCCAGCTCCTCGGAAGAGCTCATGTCGAACACCGGCATACCGTCGGCAGCCCAGTGCACGCGGCGTACGAACATGTCGCGGCCGGTGGCATTCACGGAGCGAGGTTCTTCGTAGCATAAGCATGGAACACGTAAATCTGGTTGCCGTCCTCGTCCTCGCTCCACATGCCGTGACCGGTGCCGAGCTGCATCTCGCCATTGAATGGACCGGACTTCTGAATCGGGTAGTTGAGCGCCGTCCAGCTGGCCGGGTCGGTCAGGTCGGAGCCGGCGGCATCAGCCACGGCCAAACCGGTGGTGTAGGTCTTGCCTACGCCGGAACCGGAGAACATGAGGTACAGCTTGCCATCACGCATGGTCACGTTCGGACCTTCGGCTATGGCGGCGTTCCACGCATACTCCGGGGTGACGATGCGCACCGGGGAGCTGGTCACATGGGCCGGGTCCTTCGGATCCATCGTGGCGATGTAGGTGGCGCCGAGCTGCTGCCAGGCGTAGTAGGACCTGCCGTCGGCATCCTGGAAATAGGTCATGTCGAGCGACATGCCCACTCCGCCGGACGCGGTGGCTGCGAGCTGCTTGTTACCGTTGAGCAGCGAGGCGTCATTGCGGTAGATCGGTGTCGGCACAGTCCAGTTATCGGGGTCGGTCGGGTCGAGGTCATGACCGTCGGCATCCTGCTTGAGCTGCATGTACACCGACTTGCCGTTGGACCATGTGTTGCCGTATCCGGCCATGAACAGAATCGTGAGCCTACCATCAATCTCATGAATTTCTGGAGCCCAGAAGCTGTGCATGATGGCATTACCCTCGGAGTCCTTGTCGCCAGCCTTGAGCAGCGACACCTCCTTGTTGTTGTAGCCGTTCGACTGAATCAGGCATTCGGGTTGCCCGGCTCGTCGGCGAGACCGGAAATCGTGTCGGCCATGCGGAACGGCATGTGGGGCGAACCATGCTGCCAAGTGACATCACCTTGGATGTCGTTGGAAGCGATCATCAGGAACTTGGTTTCGGTGACTTCCTTGCCGTCGACCTCATGCGTCCACTGCCACTTATACACCGATGGATCGGCGCGGTCCTCGGCGAACGGAATCTGGTATTCGGTCTGCTTGACGGTGCCGGTGACAGTGTAATCACCCACCTTCGTCAGATCTATACCCTCAGTGTTCCATGAGGAAATCGGCAGGGAGCCGGTAGAACCGTCGGAGTAAGTGAGGTCCACGTTCTTCGGCAGCTGCGAGGTCATCTCATCAATCGAGGAACCTTTCTCGACGGTGATGTCAGTGAGATTACTCGTGCCGGTGTTCTCAGAGCGGCCGTAACGGGTGTTGAGTGCCTTGACGGTCGCCTCGTCCACCGCGATGGTGGCACCGGAGCGGAAGTTCGCGATGCCCTGCACGCCGTCGGCATCGAGTACGCCGGACTTGGCGATGGAACCGTACAGTACGCTGCCATGCTTGGACGCGGAGCCCTTGAGCGAATCGAACGTGGTGTACTTGGCCACGCCGTTGTCATCGGCCCAGCCGACAACATACTGCTTGCTGGCGGTGTCGTACACGGCGTACGGAGCGTTGACGCCGTTGATCTCGCCAAGGTCGACGATGGACCCGGAGTTCTCCTGTTCGCTATAGGTGAGCAGGTCTTCGGAGGTGGCGATGAGCACGCTGGACTTCGCGGTGGAGTCACCGGTGGCGGTGCCGCGGTTGGTACGCACGGAAATCACGCCATAGGTGCCGTCGGCCATGCGGAACAGGCTCGGATCCTTGAGACTGCGATAGTCATTGCCGTCGAGGTTCTCGTTGAGCTTCTGCGCCTTCGGCGAGCGTGCGAAGAAAATGCCGTAATTCTCGTTGTACGGGGTGTACGAGCCGTCGGCGTTCTGCAGCGCGAGGTGCATGCTGTAGGCGACGTCGCCGTTGTTGGCCTCATTCTCGCCGGTGGCGTTGCGATCGTAGGCGGCGATGGTCGCGGACTTCGCGGCGGGCAGCACCTTTACGGTGAAGGCTTGGTAATGGGCTCGATGCCGGCGAGACCGTTCTTGGAGAACTCGACGGTGATGGTACCGGTCGTGGCCTCGTCGCCATCGATGGTGATCTTGCCATCCTCGACGGCTACGTCCTTAGTGGACGTAACCGTGGCGGTAGTGCCATTCACAGCCGCCGGGAGGGCGTCTCCGGAACGCACGACGGACGGGATCACGTAGCCGGCCGCGACTTCCTTGAGCTGTTCAGCGGCAGTTTTCGTGGTCGGGTTGACCGTGACCGTGAATTCCTTCGTAGCGGTCTGGCCACGGACCGTGACGGCGGCGGTCAGCGTGACAGTCTTGGCTGCCTCGCCCTTGGCGGGCTGGTTGACCGTGCCGTCAGTCGCGATGACGCTGCTATCGGAGGACGCCCACGTCACGCCGTTCGCAGTGGGCAGCGAAATGAACGGATCGTCGACCGTCGTGGGGATGATGATGCCGTTCAGCACGGAACCGGTGAGTTCACCGGCATGAATTGAGGCATCGGCAGTGCTGATCGCGGCGACCTGATCGGCGGTGAGCGCGGCATCGTATACGCGGAAGTTCGAGACCGCGCCCTTGAACAGGTTGTCGGGCCACGGCGAACGGCCGATGGTGTTGAGCGACTGGTCCTTGACGCTGGACAGTTTGGCCGGCACGGTGCCGGATGCCACCTGCGTGCCGTCGATGTACAGTTTCGCGGCGGTGCCATCAATGGTGGCGGTCACCGACAACCATTGGTCGGCCTTGGCCACGCAGGAGCTGGACTGCACGAGCGTCTCCGTACCGCCCGATTTCAGGCCGACGAGCGGGTTACGCGAACTGCCGCAGTTGAGCGTGGCGAAGAAATACTCCGTATCGGAGCTGTCGTTACCGATGTTCCACAGGAAATGGAAAGCATTGAGCATGCTGGAATCCGCTTTGACCTCCAACTGCACCGTGCGGCGTCCTTGCCGGGCAGCAGATTCGAGGGCAACTTGACCCAGTCGCCGGAACCAGTCTTGGCACCGCCGGAAAGGGTAAGAGCGCTATCGGCCCAGAGCGAGTCGGCGGAGTTCTGCACTTCGGCCGCGCCAAGCGTAGCGTTCGGCGCACTGTTGGCCACGGTCTTGCCGTCACTTGGCTTCGTGGTGAAGTCGTAGGCGGCGATGAGATTATCGGTCGGAACGGTATCGGCCGCGACCGCCGTGGTCGCACCGATTCCCATGCCGGCAAGCGCCATCGGCACTGCCAGCATCACACCGAGCAGGCGCTTGCCTATCGATGGTTTGGTTGTCATTGTTTCTCCTTCTTGCGCGCGGTGATACTGCTTGCCGCGCAACAGATCTAGATGTTGAGTGGTGAAGTTCGGTAATGACTATTGGAGCTATGGGGCCATAAAGCTTATGCGTCTGACAGCGTCGTCGGACGAACGTGCAATACGCCCCTCTGATGGGACCGCACCATGAAGCAAACAATCCAGTAGGCTGCTTGCTATACGGCTCGGCCCGTCAGAGGGGGCTTGGTCTACGCTGCAAGCAGCTCAGGCCTGGCGCTTGCGGAGGGTGTAGGCGGCGCCGGCGGCGACGAGCAGTGTGACCGCGGTGATACCCACACCGAATACCGAGGCGCCGGTGTTGGACAGAGCGCTGTCCGGCTTGGAGGCGGGCTTTTGGGCACCGTCGTCCTTGCGTCGGTCTTGCCGGAGTCGCCGGACTTCTTGACCAGCTTGTCGGCGGCGGACTGGAGCCGAGACAGCGCCTTGTCCACTTCCTGCTGGTCGGTGGAGTTCTGCAACACCTGCTGCGCGTCGGCGAGCGCGACGGCGAAAGCATCCCAACCAGACTGGTAATCAGCCTTGTTATAGCCCTTCACCTTATCGACAAGCGCCTGCAACTTGGACTTGTCCAGCGTGGAGCCGGGCTCGGCGGCCTTGATGGTGAACGTTGCCGAGACAGTACCGGAGTACTTGCCAGCGCCGGTTACGGTCACTGTGGCAGTGCCAGGTTCGACGTTGTTCGTATAGGCCACCGTGTAGTCGGCGCCTTCCTTGAGCGTCGCGCCATCGAGTACAACGGTCACGGCTGGTTCCTTGGCAGCGCCGTCTGCGGTGAACTCGTTGGGTTCGACGGTGACGGTCGCCTTGGAGAGGTCGATGCCGTTCACAATGACGGTAGCCTCAACCGGCATACGGGAATCGTCTTGGGTGATGCCCTTGACGGTGAAGGTGCCGGTCTTGGCGTAGAAAGATGCGTCAATGGCATCCCACTCAACTGCAACGTCAGAAACGGAACCGTCCGCATGAGTCAGATGCGCGGTCTCCGGCAGCGTCGGAGCCACACCAACCGTTGTCTCGGCAGACAGCGCGTCAACGGACTTCACAGCCACAGCCGGGGCGTATGCCTCCAGCACCTTCTGGTACTGGGCGCGGGTCACGGGCAGCACGGTTCCGTGGCGCGGCTTGCCGCCATCGGAATTGGTCGGGAAGTTCGCCTCAGGCATCTTATTGCCGATAACGGTCCACTGACCGCTGGCGATATCCTCAGTCGCCATCGGCACATAGTGGTTTGGACCTTGATGATAGCTCGGCTGGTCGGCGAACAGGTAGTACTGGTAGCCGTTCGCATCGCCATCGTTGGCCTTGAATAGCGATGGACCTTCGCCGGAAGTGAAGGTTTTACCGTAACCGTTAGCCTGGCCTTTACCGATGTTCGTGGCAACTTCGCTCCATGCACTACCCTTAAGCGCATCGGCGTAGTTCTTCACGCCGGCACCACCAATTGCGGCAGTCAAATCTGTGGACTTCTCCTGACGCAAAGACATCGTGTTTTCATCTTTGTAGATGCGGTAGTAGGTATCCCCTACCTTTTGCACGGTCACATCGATGGATCCACTGCCTGCACCGCCTCGGCGATCAACGTCAATCCACACTGTCGGGTCGGAGAAGTTGACGAAGTCATCGGTGGTGACGTACACCATGCGGTTGTAGGTCAGCTGCTTGCGGCTGTTCTCGTCGGTGTTGTCGTACAGGTTCGAGGCCCAATAGACCACGTACTTGCCGATTTCCTCGTCGTAGTAGGCTCAGGCGCCCAAGTGTTGCCTGCGTAATCAGAGCTCACTTTGACGTGGCTTTGCTTGGACCAGTTGACCAGATCGTCGGACTTCCAGATCTCAATGTACTTGGAACCGTTAGCCTGTGCACCAGCAAAGCCATTCAGCCCGTTGAGGGGGCACGACCGTCAATCTTCAGATCGGTAGCAAGCATGTAGAACTTGTCACCATCCTTGGACTTCATGATGAACGGATCGCGCAAACCCTTCTCGCCAAACTCGGAAGTGAACAGCGGAGTGCCATTGTTCAGCGTGTTCCAGTCGAGCGCATCGTTGCCCTTGGAAGCCGCGAGGCTGATTTTCTCGCCGCCCACGCCCTCGCCGGTGAAGAACGCCCACACATAGGCCTCGTCCTTCTCTTCGGCGGCAGGCATTGGCTGAATGGTGACGGTGAAGGTCTTCGTTTCGGTGGCGGTACCGTACTTGGCAGCGGCTTTGAGCGTCACAGTGGCGGCATCGCTACCGGCGGCAGGGCGCTTAACAGTGACCGTTCGAGATTTGTCGTTCACGCCTTCGCCTAGTGTGGCGATATCCTTACCACCGGTCACTTCCCACGAGATGGTCGAACCATTGTTGCCCTTGGTGGGCACGGAAAAGTTGCTACGGATGTCATCGGAGTCCTCGATGGTGACGGCGTCAAGGTCGACCTTGGCTTGCTCGGCATCGGAGAGCTGCTTCGGCACGAGGACCGTGTAGGCGGCGGTTTTGGCGTTGTTGCCGAACGTGGCGGTGAGGATCACCTCGGCATCAGCTGCGGTTGCGGCCGGACGAGTGACTGTGGCCTTGCCGGTAGCGTTGTCAACGGCGATGGCTGCGTTGTCCGACTTCCACGCGATGCTCACGCCAGCGGCGCTGGTCGGCAGCGCGAAGTCCTCGGTAGCGGATGCGGGCACAGCGGCCTTGACAGCGGCCTCGGCCTTGTCGAGCACCTGAGCGTCATACAGCTTGGTCACGTCTGCGGCGCTGATGGCAGTGTCGTATACGGCGTAATCGTCCACGTCGAGCTTGGAGTTCGGGTCAGCGTAGGAGGACTTGCCAATGTAGGCGACGAGGCCGCCGTAATTGGTCAGGCCACCGGCCGGAATGGTGTAGGTGGCGTCTCCAACCTGCTTGCCGTTGAGGTAGAAGCTCATGGTGCTGTTGGTGCCGCTGATGACGGTGGTGTACAGAGCCAAATCGCTGGTGGCCTTGGTGCCGGTGGTGGCGGCGTTCGTCGATCCAGGGCCGACTTCGGTGCCCCACGGGCTGTTATTCGGGTCGGCCGCAGTGGCATTGGTCATTACGGATTTCGCGTAGCCACTCGGGTTGGCCGGGTTGAGCAGCCAGTAGCCGTTGGCCGGATAATTGCCGGTCTTGGCCGCGCCGATGTACGCGGCGGCGGTATTGCCGTTGCCGTAATTGTTCTTGAGCCAGATGGAGACGGTAACGTCCTTCTTACCGGCGATGGCCGTGGTCGGCACGCTAATGGTTTGCGAGCCGGTCAGGTTGATCTGGCCATTGGCCACCGTGGCGTCGCCGGATAGGGTGGCATCGCTGTTGGCCGCGCTGCCCTCGTTAGCGATGGTCTTGGACGTCAGTGCGTTATCGAATGAATAGTGGATGATCGGACTGGCATCGATTGGCGATGCGCTCTCGGCACTGGCCGTCATCGGCAGCACCAGACCAGCGAGCAGTGTTGCCACGCCGACCGTGAGTCCGGTTGCCTTTCGTATCAGCTTTCCCATGTTTCTCCTCATTGATAGGTTGATTGTGGTTGCGCCTTCAGTTATGGAGCGAAGTTTTGTGGCCGCCCTCTGATGAGCTGAGCCGTGAAGAAAACGCCAGAGTCGTTTTTAGGCGAAGGCGAACGACAGTGAGCAAATATGAAGCCAGCTGAAAGCTGGTCCTTAATTGCGTTCGAGGTGGCCGCCGTTAGGCAGTCGGGGGAGAGACCTGCGGCGGCAGCCGCGGGATACAGAATCGGCCGAAGGCCATGCCGTTCTTTCGGTGGCTTCGCCGCGGTCTCTCCCCCAGTCAGCCTTCGGCTGACAGCCCCCCCTCGTCAGAGGGGGGCTTGGTTGCCGTAGCAGCTCAGGCGCGACGCTTGCGCCAGAGGTTAGGGAGATGCCGGCGATGGCGAGTGCTACCACGGCACCACCCAGGCCGAGCACGGCCGTACCGGTATTGCTCAGCGCGCTGCCGGGCTTGTTGACGTTGGTCTTGTCGCCGGTGGTCGGGGTAGTCGGCTTATTGCCGTCGCCTTATCTCCGTCACCTTCGCCCGGATTGGTCGGAGCCTTCTGCAGGGCTTCGATTGCGGTCTTAAGGTCGGCTGCGGCGGTATCGACCTCGCCCTGATTCTCAGCGGCGAGCGCGCTTGGCAGTCTTCAGCGCGGCGGCAAGCTTGGCCCAGGAATCGGCCGTGTAGTCGGATTCCTTGAGCGCTTCGGCGGCGGCGATCTGCTTGTTGAGCTCAGCCAAATCGACCTTGCCCTGTTCAATGCCGTCAACCGTAGTATCGGATGGATTGACCAAACCATCGGTGTAGCCGTCGTAAGCAACCGCAACAGTGCCAGAGACGCTGGCCGGGAGGGTCACAGTGGCCTTGCCTTCGGCGTCGAGCTTCACGGTCTTGGACCAGTCGCCAGCAGAGAACTTCACCGAACCGGCGAGCGTGCCCTTATCGGCGGCGGTCACCGTGGCTGTGAGCTCGCGGGTGCCGGCGTTGTACACGGCCTTGGTGGTGGAGTCAACAGCCTCGATGTGCGTCGGGTTGGCAGCGGTCCAGACTTCGTCACCTTGAGCACAGACTCAGGCACGTTCACGAACGCACCGTGACGCACCTTGTCCGGCAGACCGCCGTTAGCACCCTGAGTGATGTAGCCTGAGCGCCCGGCTCGGCTTTGACCGGCTTCTTTTCGTTGTTGAAGTCCGGGTAACGCTTGGTCATCGGGTTGTCCCACGTGGTCTTGGAAAGCTCGGCACCCGTGGTCATAAATGCACGGTAGGCGAAGTTGTCGGACAGCAGAATGTAGCCGTCGTCGTCCTTCGTGTTGAGTTCGTCATCCTTGTTGAGCTTGATGGTCTCTGGTCCTTCGAACGGCAGCAACGCCTGCTCGAGCAGCTGCCAACCGGTGTTCGGGTCCTGACCCGGAGATGCCTCGGTGGTCGGTGCAGTCAGCACCTTGGAACGCTCAAGGAAGATGCTCTTACCAGTGGTGATGTAATCGCCAGCGGCACCGCCCTGCTCATTCTTGGTGAATCGGTAGTAGTAGCCACCGATCTTACGCACGGTGGAATCAATGCGCGAGTAGCCGGTGTCCTGCCACATCTGCGGCTCGGTGAAGTTCACGAAGTCGCGGGTGATGGCGTAACGCACCTGAGCATAGGAGCTATTGCCGGTTTTGTCGTTCTTGACCGGAGTGGTACGGGTGTCATCAGTGAACATGCGGGAAGAGAAGAACACCACGTAAGCGTTCAGGTCATCATCCCAGTAAGCTTCCGGCGCCCAGGTCATACCGGCGTTCGGCGTGTTGATGGTGATGCCGCCGTTGCCGTCGCCGTTGGTACGGGTCCAGTTCATCATATCGGTGGACTCGTAGACCTCAACTTTCCGAGAACCGTTAACCTGGTTCTGGCTCCAGCCCATTGACGAGACCTTGAGATCAGTGGCAATCAGGTAGTACTTGTCGCCTTCGTGGGAACGCAGCACGAACATGTCACGCAAGCCACCCGTGTCTGCATCATTGGTAAGTACCGCCTGGCCATTGTTGCGAGTCTTAAACGTGAAGAAATCGTTCTTCTCAGTGGAAGCCACCCAGGCCTTTTCTCCACCGTTGCTGTCGCTCTCAAAAGTGACGGCCGCATAGCCGGTGTCAGGCGCGATGCGGGTCTTCTCCTTGACAGTGACCTCGATGGTCTTGGTGACCTTCTCACCGCCGTTGTAGGAAGCGGTGGCGGTCAGCGTAACCGGCTTGGAATCACCGTCGCCGTAGGCCGGACGATTGATGATGCCAGCACCACGATACGGGTCATCGGCACCAGTGGTCTTGTTTTCGTACTTCTCGTTAGTGGACGTAATGAGCTTCTCGTCCGAGGACTTCCACGTAATCGCCGAGCCGTTCTTGGTGCCCTTGGCGACTAGCGGCAGATTCTCGGCCGCCGGAACTTTCAGCGCAGCAATCGCGGCATCGAGGTCGGCTGCGGCGGCGTTCTGGGCGTTCATCGGCTCAACGGTGACGGGCAGTTCGGCCTTCACACCACCCAGCTCAGTGGTGGCGGTGATGGTGGCAGTACCAGCCTTGACGCCGGTTACAGTACCGTCTGCGGCGACCTTGGCCACGGACTCATCGGAGGAGGACCAGGTGACGTTCTTGCTCACGGCGTCGTCCGGAGTGACGGTGGCGGTGAGCTTGGTGGAGTCCTTCTCAATCAGGGTGAGCTTGTTGTTCACCACACCGGTACCGGAAATCGCAACGGCGGTCGGCATGGTCAGGTCAGCGCCCCTGTAGACCTTGATATCATCCATTGCACCATTCCAGTACTCATCGACGGAGTAGAACGACTTGCCGATGTAGGCGGTGGTCGCGCCGAGATCGCTCATCTTGATGCCGGTGTTGGCCTTGAAAATGATCAGGGCATTGTTGCGGAACACGGCAAGGTTGGTGCCGTCCACGACAATCTTGTAATCGGCCCAGCTGTTGTCGTTGCCGGAAACGGTGACCTTGGATCCCTGTTCGTTACCCCAGTTGTTGTTGGAGATAACGCCCTTGATGGCGGTCTTGCTGTTGTAGAACATCAGGTACTTGTTGGCGTTGGACTGATCGGTGGTGTTGGCGTCGTTCGAGCCGTCCTTGCCGACGATGAACGAGAAGAACTTGCCGCTGTCGTCGTGACGAGTCTTGGACGCGAACTCCAGAGTGAAGGAGTCGCCCGCATCCTTGAACAGCTGGTCATCGATCTGGGCGTACTGGCCATCGCCGCGCAGTGAGAGCGCCTCGTTGTTGCTGCGGTCACCGTACTGTTCGATCTTGGCGCCGTCCTTCAGCGTCAGGTTGTACTTGCCGGTCGAATCGGCAATCGCGCTGTTCGTGGTGCCGTTTTTGCCCGTGAAGTCCCAGCTGGCGAGCAGCGTCGGTTCAGCAGCCTTAGTAGTCTGCACTGTCGCGGTATCGGTTGTCTGTGGTTGGGAATCTTCCGATTCCATGGCATACGTCGTCGGAACTACTGCCACCATCGTTGATATTGCAATCAACGATGCTGCCATCTTCTTCCAATGCTTCACCGCATCTCTCCTTGTCCTTTGCCTCGACCCACTTGTCGGGTGTCTCGTTCGCCTCTACGTGAACGCAAACATTATTTGCGATGATACCATTACGGCACTGAGACTCAGTGTGCCAGATTCCTTATGTATATAAGCACTTACAGGGGGGCAACCGCCCAGCCCGAACACTCCCCGTATGCCAAAAGCCCCCTTCCAAGCCAATCACTAATACCCCTCAATCGGCACCCCGCTCCGCCAGCCGCCCCAAACTGTTATCAATTTGTTATCTTTACCGCGCTTGCGTGGACAGAGAGCGCTCAGACCTCGAAGATCGCCGCATATTCGCGAGAGAACCCGCCTAGTCAATGAGATATGGATTGAAAACACGCTCGGTAACGGGGATATGGAGCATCAGCATGGTGCCGTAACCAAGGATCACCAGGAGGAACAGTCCACCGGGCATGTAGAACCAGCTGGCCACCAGCAGCGCCACGAACACGGCATCCACGATGACCAGGGCCACGGTCATCGCGATGTGGGAGATGCCGAAGATGAAGGCGTTCTTCAAGGTGCCGGCCACGGTGTTCTCGAAGCGTGCCTGAAGCGCGAACACCCATTCGAAACCGATAAGCCAGAGGATGGTCAGCGCGAATTTGATGATGAGCAGCGGCGTGATCTGCAGGACGATCCATGACCAGACCAGTGCAATCAGCGCCACCAAGAACGGCAGCCACAGCAGTGTGGCTTTGATGAAGTTGGTTTTGAATGACTTGAAGTAGTTGGCGGTTACGCCTTTGCCCTCGCCCTCGATGGAGCGGCGGCAAGCATCATGGCCGGCGGTCAGGGCCGCACCGATGGTGATGATCGGAATCGAAGTGACCAGCATCAGAATGTTGATCCATACGCCGTCAACAAGATTGCTCCACGCGCGCATGAATTTCGAGTCCGGTGCCAGCCAGTTCATCAACTACTCCTTGTACAGCTTTTGGCTCCCCTCAGGAGGGGAGCCAAATTGTCGGGCTCAACCCTTGACCGCTCCGCCTTCGGCCCTGCAATTACGGACTCGCCTACGACGAGGCTCATCATTAGCTTCGCCGCTGTCGCGGCTCAGCCTGGAGCCTGCTGGAAGCCCACTGGCTTCCAGCCATGGGCTGACGACGCGAGTCGTCAGCCCTTGACGGCTCCCGCCATGACACCAGAGACTATATACTTCTGGCATACCAAGTAGAAGACGATGATGGGATGATGGCCAGCACCAGGCAGGCCATCATGCGCCCATATCCACGGAACCGTAGCCGCCCTTGAGGTATTGCACGGCGACCGAGACGGTCTTGTACTTGCCGAGGTCGAGCGTCAGGTACGGCAGCAGGTAGTCGTTCCAGATCCACATGGCTTCGAGGATGGCCACCGAGACGATCGACGGCTTCATAATCGGCACCACGATCTGGAAGAAGATGCGCGGCACTGACGCGCCGTCGATCATGGCGGACTCCTCAAGCTCCTGCGGGATGCCCTTGATCACGCCAGTGAAGATGAACACGGCCAGACCGGCACCGAAACCGAGGTACACGATGCACAGGCCCCACGGGGTATTGAGCTTCAGCATGTCGGCGATCTTGGAGAGGGTGAACATCACCATCTGGAACGGCACGATCATATTGAACAGGAACAGGGTGTAGAGCAGCTTCGCGGCCCAGTTGTTCACGCGCACGATCCACCATGCGCACATCGAGGTGCACACCAGAATCAGCACCACCGAGCCGACGGTGATAAGCAACGTCCAGCCGAAGGAGGCGAAGAACTGCGTGGTCTCGATGCCGCGCACATAGTTCTCAAGTCCCACGAACGCCTTGCCGGCAGGCAGGGAGAACGCGTTCTTGGAGATGTACGCCTTCTGCTTGAAGGAGTTGATCAGCACCAGGACGATCGGGAAAATCCAGAACAGGGAGACAACGGCAAACAGCACGGTCCATAATGCGCCATGCTTCACAGGCTTGTTCTCGTTCATCAGGCTGCCACCTCCTTGCTCGTGGTGAGCTTGTTCTGAATCAGGGCGATGACCGCGACCAGGATGAAGAACAGCACGGCCTTCGCCTGGCCGACGCTTCCCAGCCCATACGGCCGTAGAAGGTGCGGGTGATGTTCAGCGCCAGACCTTCAGACATGTTGCTCGGCGCACCGTTGGTCAATGCGAGGTTCTGATCGTAGAGCTTGAAACCGTTGGTCACGGTCAGGAAGGAGCACACGGTGATGGACGGCATCATCAGCGGGATGATGATGCGGAACATGGTCTGCCGTCCGTTGGCGCCGTCCACGGCCGCGGCCTCCAGCACATCGGTGGGCAGGGCTTGCAGGCCGGCGATGTAGATGATCATCATGTAGCCGATCTGCTGCCAGCACACCAGGATGACCAAGCCCCAGAACCCGTAGGACGCCTTATAGGTCAGGGCGCGGCCCCAGTGGGCCAGCACGCCGTTCAGGAGCAGCAGCCAGATGTAGCCCAGGATGATGCCGCCGATAAGGTTCGGCATGAAGAATACCGAGCGGAACAGCGTGGAGCCTTGATCGCCTTGGTCAGCATGTAGGCGATGGCGAAGGCGATCACGTTGATCACGATGGTGGTCACGATGGTGAACGCGGTGGAGAAGCCGAGCGCGTGCAGGAATTCCTTGTCTTTCAACGCTTTGCCATAGTTCTTAAGCCCCACCCATTCACCGTCGGTAACGGTGGTGAATTCGCAGAAGCTTAAGTAGACGCCCATGATGAAGGGCACCAGGAACCCGATGATGAATGCGGCGAATGTGGGGAGCGCGAACAGCGCCCACCATCTGCGTATCGCCTTGCCAGCCATGCTGATCATGACTTTTCCTCCTCCTTGAGTCCGCTGCGTTGTGACACTGCATCGTGCGCCGGCTGCGGAGTTCAACTCAATGCGAGCTTGCCGATCGAGAACCGCATGCACGGCCTGTTCTCGTTCAAGCCTATGTTCATAGTAAACGTCGAATCATTATATGTCAAACGTTGTCATTTTAGGCGTTTCAAGTTCGAGCACACTCCGGCTCCAGCAATCTTCTTTCACCTAAGATAATGGCTATATAAAGCCAATCTAACGCCGACATAGACACTTTGCAAACGTTTGTAATACAATCGTTGTCATCGCCGCAAATCAATCAATCAGCATGTACACTGGAGTCAGTTGTGCATGTGTATTGCGATTTTCCATTCAACGCAAGGGGGCTGCAATGGCTACGAGCATTCAGGATGTCGCCCGCGAGGCCGGCGTCTCCATCTCCACCGTCTCACGTTCCTTCACCAGACCGGATCTGGTGTCGGCCAAGACCCGCGAGCGCGTGCTCGCCATCGCCGACAAACTCAATTTCTCACTCTCCCGCTCGGCTGCGGCCCTGAAATCCGGCCGCTCCCTGCGCATCGCAGTACTGATGAGCGGCCATATCCGCCTGTGGTTCACCGCCTCGGTCATCGAGGGGCTCAACGAGGTGCTGCACACGCAGGGCTACGATATTTCGGTATTCCAGATTTCCAGCATCGAGGAGCGCAAGGAATTCTTCGAGATGTTGCCGGTACGCCGTAACGCCGATGCCGTGATTGTGGCGTCTTTCGATATCGACAACAACGAAATCGCGCAACTGGCTTCGGTCGGCGTGCCGATCGTCGGCATCAATTCAGTCGAACCCGAAGCCCGCGGCTTTACCGCCGCCGTCAATATCGACGATGTGCAGGGCTCCACGCTGGCCGCCCGCCATCTTATCAATCTCGGACATCGCCGCATCACCTACATCAGCACCAATCGCGAGGTGTCGCTGAGCTTCTCCGTGCAAAGCCGATTCGACTCATTCACCGCCTGCTGCCGCAGGGAAGGCATCGAGCCGCAGGTTATCGTCTGCAAGGTCGATGACGATGGACGTTATGAAATCAGCGACGTGGTCAACCAACTCATAAGCCAAGACGAGATGCCCACCGCCATCGCATGCCAAGAGGATGGCATTGCTTTGCCGCTTATGTTCCAGCTGGAGCGCAATGGATTCTCCGTGCCCGGCGACGTCTCGTTGATCGGCTACGACGATAGTTTCTACACCGGCGATATCGGCCTGACCACCATCCGCCAGGATCCGGTGGAAATGGCCCGCGTGGCAGCCGCATGACGCTCGATCTCATTGACGAAAAGCCGATTGAGCAACCCTACATCGTGTTCCCGGCCCAGCTGAAGGTCCGCTCCTCCACCTCCCGCGTTAAGTAGGCTCACACAACAAAGCCCACCATAGAAAAAGTGTGAGGCAACCGCACAATAACGCTCAATCGCACATTGTGGAGAATGGCGAAAAATCGCCGATTCATGGCCCCACAGCGTGCGATTGAGCGGGTGCGTGCCTCACACTTTTCTGCGGCGGACGATTTTGTGCGAGACTCAGCAATACAAAGCGGCGCCCCCGGAGAAGGAAAGGCAGGGGCGCCGCGGATTGTTACTTATCGGCTATGGGACTCTATGAGACTCAGTGCGAAGCCTCGTATTCGGAAGCCCAACCGTCCACGAAGGCGGTCTTGACGGCATCCCACTTGCCGGTGCCCTGCGCGTACTCGAGCAGTGCCTGGCCGACCTTGTTCTTCCACTCTTCGGACGGCATCATGGTGAAGTTCCAAGAAACCTGGGTCGTGCCGGACTTCTGGTCTTCCACGGCGGCTTCGGTCAGCGGGTTGTCAAACTTGACGTCATCGAAGGTCTTGAACGGGGTGGTGAAGCCCATGTCCTGAGAGATGGCCTTCTTGCCGGTGTCGGAGGTGATCACCCAGGAGAGGAAGTCCTCGGTGGCCTTCTTGTCGCGTCGGAGCCTTGTCGTTGATGCACCAGTAGTTCTCGGAACCAGTGGCCAAGCCCTGCTTCTCTTCACCCTTGACACCGGTGTAGATTGGCATCATGCCCACGGATTCGGCCTTCATGCCGGCCTTCTGCAGGTCGGTCCAAGCCCAGGTGCCGTTCTGATAGAAGGCAGCCTCGCCGAGCGCGAACTCGGAGTTCGCATCATCTCCGGTCTTGGCGCTCAGCTGGGTGGGGTCGGTGGTGGAGTCGGTGATGTACAGGTCGAAGATCTTCTTGTAGTTCGGCAGGTAGGTGCCTTGATCTTGGCCGGCTGCTCGGTGACGTTGTCATCCTTGAACTCGTAGTAAAGCGGCAGATTGGCCAGGTGGGTCTTGAAGCGCCAGTCGGAGCTGGAGTCGAAGCCGGCGGAGGTGAACGCGCCTTGATGCCGAGCTCGTCCTTGCGGGCCTGCATGTCGTCGGCCACGGCCTTCAGGGTGTCGAAGTTGTCGATTTCGTCCATGGACGTGGCCTTGGCGCCATCCAGCGCGAAGTACTTGTTGAGGATGTCCTTGTTGTAGATCAGGCCGTAGGTTCCATCACGTACGGCACGCCGACCACCTTGTCGCCATCCTTCAGGGCCACATCCTGGTTGGCGAGCTCCTTGTACACATCCGTATTGGACATGTCGGCGGTGTACTTCTTCCAGTTCTGGTAGCCGACCGGGCCGTTCACCTGGAACAGGGTCGGGGCCTCGGTCTTGGCAATCTCGGACTTCAGGGTCTGCTCGTAGGTGCCGGAGGCCGCGGTCTGGACCTTGACATCAACGCCCTTCTCCTTGGTGTACTCCTTGGCCAGAGCGGCCCACTGATCAGCCGCTTCCGGCTTGAAGTTCAGGTAGTAGACCTTGCCCTTGGAGTCGTCGCCGGAAGTGGAGCTTCCACAAGCGGCAAGGGTTCCGAGGGACATTGCAGCGATGGCCGCCACTGCGACCGCTGACTTCACTGTACGATTCATCATCGAACCTTTCTCTTTCATCGTCGACCCGGCCATCCCCGGTCAGGACAGGTACGCTAACACGCACCTTTATGACTATCGACATGCACTATTGTGCAACGGTTTGCTTCTTTTTGCAAACGATAGCAATATCGGCGCGTCATAAATCATCATTTTCAGGCCATTGTCAACAAATATCCCATTAATTCAGTCATTTTTGCCTCATTATCGCAATGCAAGCGTTCGCAATTATGAGAGCGCTAACATATCTTTCATGCAATCGATTGCCACTTATACC
>ENA-OQDD01000453-OQDD01000453.1-human-gut-metagenome-genome-assembly--contig:-NODE-453-length-16828-cov-2.172924_pt1 | contig 16828 bp, 18 predicted proteins | sample MGYA00242507_ERZ504598 | MGnify/ENA primary metagenome ERZ504598 (study PRJEB26092, sample SAMD00036318) | human gut metagenome | host: Homo sapiens | study: EMG produced TPA metagenomics assembly of... | reverse complement strand
TTAGTTTCAGTAAATGGAAACTCTTAAGAGCAGCATAAACACAGGCAGATATACAGTGGATTACCTGCAGTGTGGGAACCTGCCATATCTGGCAATGGAAAAAAGCGCATGACTGCGCATATCCTAAGCTACAGGCGTATCCGCCGATATTTAGCCTTGTCGCTTAAAGCGACTGAGGAGCATGTGACTTTAGTCATGTGAGATCCACAAAGCATAGAATCAATGATAAGATAAATCTGTTTTATTGATCCATATTTGTACAAAGGAGAGAATGTGTATGAGAAAGAAAAGTAAAAGTGCAGCGATACTGGCCGTGATCATGGCGATGACCCTGGCAGGAAGTTCTGCGGTATATGCTGAGGAGAATCCTTCTGCGAAAACAACTGAAACGGATGATAATGAAAAGGAAGACACAAGGGCAGCAGAGAATGAACCTGCTCCATGCAATGAAGGTGAGCATGAGCTTATAGAAAGTAAAGTCGTTCTGCCAACCTGTACAGAAAGAGGTTATACGATCTACAAGTGTAAAGCGGATGGCTGTACCTACGAAGAAAAGAGAGATGAGACAGCTGCGCTTGGTCATGAACTGAAAGAAGTTTCCATGCAGGAGGCGACAGCAGATAAACCAGGTGTGATCACATATAAATGTCAGAGACAGGGATGCGATTATACAGAACTGGCGGAGATACCGGTCAAAAATACAAATACTGTTGATGGCAAAACAGACGATGCAGATACAAAGACAGATGAGACGCCGGGAACAGATGCCGACAGCAAATCAGAAGATGGCAAAACAGATGCTTCTGAAGAAGATAAAAATTCTAATACAGAAAATGCTTCCGTAGATAAAGACAGTACTTCCGGAAAAACAGATCCGGCTGATTCAGACACTTCTGCCGATAGTAAAAATGAAGATGCAGAGGAAGACCTGCCAGATGAAGATATCGATGAAGAATATGCTTCTTTTGCATCTTCCACTTCGACTGATATTGTGACGGAGTATGATCCGGAAACTGCAGTTGGTACGATTTGTGTTGCAAAGAAAGATTCGGATGATCCGACGGAAACAGAGGAAGTTACCGGTATGACAGTTCCAACAGAAACGACAGAGATCAGGAAAGATTCAGAAGGAAATATTACAGATCTTGCGATTTCTACATCCATCAATGAGATCAAAAATGGATTTTCACTGACAAGTGAGAATAAGAAACTTCATTCAATCGCTATCATTGATGAAAAAGATCCAGAGAATCACTGGATCACACTGAGAGCAAAAGAAACTGTATCTGAGCTTGGAATTCATATTTATAACGGAAATAATAAAATCATCATAACACTTACAGAAAATGAAAAACCATTGAACATAATCAAGGTTTCTGATACAGAGAAAGAAGTGATTCTGACGACTTCCACCAATGGAACCTGTGTGATCAACAAGGTGGTTCAGAATATTTCTGTGGATAAAGACTGGAAGTATTCGGACAAGAAAACTCTGGGCAGAAAGAACCAGATTATTCTGAATAATATAAAGGGAAGTGCTCCATATCTGGAACTTGAGTATGTGAAAGATGAGACTGTAACGACATCTGCATCTGAAAAAGACGAAGATGCTGCAAGAAATTTGGAAACTAAAAATACCAAAGCAGGAGATTCTGAATCCAAAGGTGCTGAAGCGGAGAAACAGAAAGATCCGGATGAAGAATTATACTGGATTCAGCCATATGGGGAGGAAAACCAGGAACCGATCGTAATCACAGTTTATAAGAAATAAAAGTGTTTTTACAACAGATATGTCTGGATTTTTTATGTGAGTAAAAAACAGGTCATTATCGTCCAAAACAGGAGATAATGACCTTGTTTTTTTGCATACGATTTTACAGAATGGTTAATTCTGATGCAATAAGCAGATTAATACTTACCAACAACGGTTGCTTTGAGCAGATTTGTGTTGCCAGGATGTCCAAGAGGAACACCAACTGTAAGAACAACGATATCTCCTTCTTTGACATAACCTTTTTCTTCAGCTGCTTCTGTAGCGTGAAGAAGAAGAATCTCCATGCTGTATTCCTCTTTGGTCAGGAGTGGTGTTACACCCCAGATCAGGTTCATCTGACGCCAGGTACGCTCATCCGGAGTACATGCAATGATCTGGCATCCCGGACGATATTTGGAAACCATGCGTGCAGTATTTCCGGAACGGGTAACTGCGATGATGGCTTTTGCGTTCAGGTCGATTGCTGTCATGCAGGTAGCATGAGAAATAGCGGTAGTTACATTTGTAGCATGATCTTTTGAAGAAGTGCTGAACTGTTTATTGTAGTCAACATCAGCTTCTGTACGAACTGCAATTTTAACCATTGTCTTAAGTCGCTTCAATTGGGTATTTACCTGCAGCGGTTTCACCAGACAGCATAATCGCACTGGTACCTGATAGATCGCGTTGGCAACGTCAGTAGTCTCTGCACGGGTTGGACGTGGATTCTTGATCATGGAATCCAACATCTGAGTAGCTGTGATAACCTGTTTGCCGGCACTGTATACCTTTGCAATGATATCCTTCTGGATAACCGGTACGTCTTCGAGTGGAATTTCAACACCCATATCACCACGGGCGATCATGATACCATCTGCAGCTTCAATGATGCTGTCGATGTTGTCCACACCCTGCTGGTTCTCGATCTTTGCGATGATCTTGATGTCATGTCCGCCGTTTTTCTCAAGGATATCACGGATTTCTTTGACATCGGCAGCAGTTCTGGTAAAGGAAGCTGCAATAAAATCATAGCCTTCTTTAATACCAAACAGGATATCATCGTGATCTTTTGGGCTGATAAACGGCATGTTTACTTCTACACCAGGGAGGTTGACGCCCTTCTTATTGCCGAGAACACCACCGTTTACGACTTTACAGATGATGTCCTGACCTTTGATCTTCTTGACTTCAAGTCCGATCAGACCATCATCGATCAGAATGCTGTTGCCTGGTTTGACATCTTTATATAAATCTTTATAGGTAACAGAAACGATTTTTTCGTTTCCTACGATTTCTTCTGTAGTTAAGGTAAATTCTTGACCTTCCTTCAGTGTGACCTTTCCATTTTCAAATTCGCGGATACGAATTTCAGGCCCTTTTGTGTCGAGAAGCGCAGCTACCGGTTTATTGAGTCTTGTACGAATTTCTTTTAATTTATCAATACGGCCTTTTTGTTCATCATGTAAACCATGAGAGAAGTTAAAACGTGCTACGTTCATTCCTTCTTTAACGAGTTCTTCCAGAACACCGTCCTTATCAGTAGACGGACCAAGGGTACAGATAATTTTTGTTTTGCGCATTCAAATTCCTCCTACTTTTCCTAAAAAATACACCTTTATTCTAACACATTATTTTCAATGCACAAGTAAAGTTTTTGATAAAATACACGTTAAATTTCTAACATTTTTACGTTATTGTGAGAAAATATATGGGAATCGAAAGTAAAATAAAAGAAAAATTCCGATGCCTGAAACTATTTATCTCAGTCGAGAAGACTCCCACCTCTTCAGGTGGTGAGTAATAGCAAATTTGTCTCAGTGGGAGTCCAATCTCCGACTGAGATAAACGCTCCGCGAGGATGCGCAGTGATTCTGATAGGAATATGTCAGCTTCGCTAACCAGAATCACGCGCCAAGTCTCATGGACGTTCGACTTGAATTAAAAAGTAGCAGACATCGGAATATGTAAAATTAAATTTTATAAATTTAGAAACGAGTATGACGATTGATGTACTTAGCTTTATATTTGGAGTATACGATTGTCTGATCCTTGTACAGACCATAGTATCCGGATACGGCATAACTGATAGATACAGCAATCAGGTAATAGGACGCACCACGGAAGCCAAACAGCTCAAATGCGATCAGGATGGAAGTGATCGGGCAGTTGGTAACGCCACAGAAAAGGGCTGCCATTCCGGCGGCTGCACAGATGGATGGGGAAAGACCGATCAGGTGTCCCATGATACATCCGAATGTTGCTCCGATGCAGAAGGACGGAACAATCTCACCACCGCGGAAACCGGCACGCATGGTCAGTGCAGTGAGTACGAGCTTCCAGAAAAAGTCCAGCGGGCGAGCCTGACCATTCTCGACAGCAAGCTCGATCAGGTTATTTCCGGCACCCATATAATCAGAGGTGCGCAAAAAGAGTGTGATCACAATAATGATGGCACTGGCTGCGACGATACGGATATATGGATTTTTTAAAAATTTCGCATAAAGTTTGCTGACACCCTGAAGTGCTATACAGAAAATAATACTGATGGCAGCACAGGCAACGGCAACAAGAACCATCTTGAGTCCTGTTTCGATGGTAAGTTCCGGGATATTGACTACATGAAAAGATTCCGGATTGATGCCAAAGCCCGCCGCAAACTTTGAGGCAATAATGGATGCAATCACACATGGAACCAGTGCGGCATAATACATAATGCCAACGCTCACGACCTCCATAGAAAAGACTGCCGCTGCCATCGGTGTTCCGAAAACTGCGGAGAAAGCAGCACTCATACCGCACATGACCATGACATGACGGTCTTCTTCATCGAGGTGAAACCAGCTTCCAAGCTGATTGCCGATGCTTCCGCCGAGCTGAATTGCAGCACCTTCACGACCGGCAGATCCACCGGCAAAGTGAGTCAGGATCGTAGAAACGAAAATCAGCGGAGCAGAACGAAAAGGCACATCATCCTGAGAACGGATCGTTGATAAAACCTGATTGGTTCCGCCATCTTCCTGACCGAATTTCTGATACAGAAAAACAATGATCAGACCGGAAACAGGAAGCAAGAAGAATACCCAGAAATGCTCTGTACGATAGTTGGTTACGAATTTCAGTACTCTGGCAAAAAGGCTGCTGATGAAGCCTACGCTCAGTCCGGTCAGTACTGCCAGAACCAGCCATTTAATAAGATTGGTCATATCATATCGAATGTGATCGATATAATAGTGCAGGTTATGGATTTCTTCTGGTTTTTTTTATCCTGTGTGTTGTTCATAGCTTCCTTTTATTCCTGTGTAATTCCGGTTACTTCGTATCCGGCATCTTTGATCGTCTGACGGATCTTGTCCTCATCAACCTTTTCCGGTGCTGTGAAAACGGTTGTGTTATTTTCGTGAGAAGATACAACGTCTTCAACGCCGAATGCTTTCTTAATAGCTTCGTTTACATGTGCTTCGCAATGTCCGCACATCATTCCCTCAACATTAACTGTAACTTTTACCATAGTTTTTTGCTCCTTTTCTTTTTTATTATAATCATTTTTTACTTCAATGGAAGTAGCTTGTTTAATTTTTTTGTCCTTTTTTGTGTCGTGGATCTTAAACAGGTTCAGACGAAGGGCATTGGTGACAACGCAGAAGCTGGAAAGACTCATTGCGGCGGCACCGAACATCGGATTCAATGTCCATCCGAAAATCGGGATCCATACACCGGCAGCCAGTGGAATGCCGATCACATTGTAGAAAAATGCCCAGAAAAGATTTTCGTGGATATTTTTCAGGGTTGCACGGCTGAGACGTACTGCAGCAGGAACTCGCTTAAACGACTCTTCATCAGAACGACATCAGCGGCATCGATCGCGATATCAGTTCCGGCACCGATCGCGATTCCGATATCTGCGCGGGTAAGTGCAGGGGCATCGTTGATTCCGTCACCGACCATGGCTACTTTGCCCTGTTCCTGAGTGAACGGATCACACTTTCCTTGCCATCCGGGAGAACACCTGCGATGACATCATCAACACCGGCTTGTGCACCGATCGCTCTTGCGGTGCGTTCATTATCACCGGTCAGCATGACAACACGGATTCCCATATTCTGGAGTTCTTTGACCGCCTGTGGGCTGTCTTCTTTGATAACATCGGCAACAGCGATAATGCCGACCAGTTTACCATTCCGGGCAAAAAGCAGGGGCGTTTTTCCTTCTTCTGCAAGTTTTTCTGCCTTCTGGGAAAGGGTGGCAGGAACGTTTACCTGGCTGCTGATGAATTTCATGCTTCCACCGATCAGAGTTTCCTGATCGAGTACTGCAGAGAGCCCGTTGCCGGGAAGGGCATGGAAATCAGTAACCTCCGGCGCTGTAAGATGTTGTTCTTCAGCATGTTTAAGAATCGCTTTCGCGAGCGGATGTTCACTTTTTTCTCCAGGCAAGTGCCATGGTGAGGAGTTCCTGTTCGGAGATTCCATCTGCAGGGAGCAGATCAGTAACTTCCGGCTGGCCGCTGGTGATCGTACCGGTCTTGTCCAGGGCAACAATCTGAACCTTGCCGGCCTCTTCAAGAGAAACGGCAGTTTTGAACAGGATACCATTTCTGGCCCCCATTCCGTTGCCGACCATGATCGCTACCGGAGTAGCAAGTCCGAGGCACATGGGCAACTGATAACGAGAACGGAGATACCGCGGGCAAGAGCATAGCCAAATTCGTGTCCGGTCAGAAGCCAGATGATCGTAGTAACGATTGCAATCGTAATAACTGCCGGAACAAAAACACCGGAAACGCGGTCTGCGATTTTGGCGATCGGAGCTTTGGTAGCGGCGGCATCACTTACCATTTGATGATCTGGGAGAGAGTGGTGTCTTCGCCGACACGGGTTGCTTCGCATTTGATAAATCCGGACTGGTTGACGGTTGCGGCGGAAACAAGATCTCCGGCTGCTTTGTCAACAGGGATGCTTTCGCCGGTAAGGGCAGATTCATTGACGGCGCTGGTTCCTTCAATGATCACACCATCGACCGGGATATTTTCACCAGGACGTACGACAAAGATATCACCCTTGTGAACCTGTTCGATCGGAACGGTTACTTCCTGATCGCTTCTAAGAACAATGGCGGTTTTGGGGGCAAGTTTCATGAGGCTCTTAAGAGCATCGGTCGTTTTTCCCTTGGAACGTGCTTCGAGCATTTTTCCAACAGTGATCAGCGTCAGGATCATTGCGGCAGACTCGAAATAAAATTCCATCATGTAGTTCATAACGGCAGCGGAATCACCGTCTACCTGTGCTCTTGTCATGGCAAAAAGTGCGTAGACACTCCATACAAATGAGGCCATGGAGCCGAGTGCAACCAGTGTGTCCATATTGGGGGCACGGTGCCACAGACTCTTAAATCCGCTGATGAAGAATTTCTGGTTGATGACCATGACGATTCCGGCAAGCAGAAGCTGGACAAGTCCCATAGCAACGTGGTTATCGTTAAAAAATGCCGGGAGTGGCCAGCCCCACATCATATGTCCCATGGAGAAGTACATCAGAACGAGTAAAAATCCGATGGAAGCGATCAGGCGGCGTTTGAGAACCGGTGTCTCGTGATCTTCCAGGGCCTCCTCGGCTTCAGACATGGAAACCTGTTCTTTATTTGCACCCTTGAGTGATGCGCCGTAACCTGCCTGCTCTACGGCAGTGATGATGTCATGAGAGGATGCGGTTCCTTCAACTCCCATAGAATTTGTCAGAAGGCTGACCGAGCAGGATGTAACTCCCGGCACTTTGGATACGGCCTTCTCCACACGGGAACTGCAGGCAGCGCAGCTCATCCCGGTGACGTTGTATTGTTCCATTGTATTACCTCCTATTTCATTAGCTTCTGCAGAGTTGCAACCAGCTCATCGATGGTTTCATCTTTACCTTGCGGATATCACGAGCCACACAGGTACGGATATGATTCGCGAGAAGTTCTTTGTTAAAAGAATTGACGGCGGCATTAACGGCGGCTGACTGAATGAGGATATCGTTGCAGTAAGCATCGTTTTCCAACATTCCTATGATTCCCCGGATCTGCCCTTCGATACGTTTCAGACGGTTGATGAGTTTCTTGCGGTCAGCTTCTGAACGGTCGGTGTGCCTGGTACAGCAGCAGGCAGGAGCGGATGGGGTGGCATTATCATTGCTGCAACAAGATTTTTCCTGAGTAGCTGCTTGTTCCTTTATAATTTCTTCTGTCTTTGTAGAGGAACTGGCATTAAAGTTATTATGATCCATAAGCAAACTTCCTTTCGTTCGAGATTTATTATATCAGATGTGAGATGACTCCCACCTCGCAGCAAGAATGTCGATGGCATTCCTGAACCATATACCCTACATGGTATATTTGCTATACTTGTAATATATACCCGTGTAGGGTATTCGTCAAGAGAAAATAAAAAAGGACCATCGGGTTTATACCCCGATAATCCTCTTACTGATGAAAAAGGACACCCCGGCGGTCAGTGCTTCCGCAATCCAGAAAGCGTTCCATACTCCGACGGCTCCGAAGAAATGACTCAGGATAAAAGCGGCCGGAAGGATAATGATCAGGTATCTGCAGAGAGAGACGATCAATGATGCACTTCCTCTGCCAAGTCCTTCCAGTGCACCGCATGCTGTGACGGATACAGAAGAGATCAGAAATCCTGCACAGATGATTCGAAGTGCTGTTTTTCCGGCGGTGATCGTCTCCGGATTTGTGGTGAACATTCCCATCAACTGTCCCGGAACAGTCAGACAGATGATCGTTCCGACAAGCATGATCACACCACTCATACAGAGCGTAACATAATAGATTTTTTCACACGTTTATGTTCCCCGGCACCATAGTTATAACCAATGACCGGACGCATTCCCTGTACGATTCCACTTGCCGGAAGATACAGGAATGTCTGTAGTTTGTAGTAGATTCCAAGGATCACGACATAACTCTGTGAGTAGGCTGCCAGGAGTCCGTTCAGTGCAGAAACCAGGACAGAAGGCAGCGCAAGATTCAGTGCACCTGGGATGCCGACAGAGTATAATCTTGCTGCCAGAGCCATGTCCGGGTGGAGATGGCTGCGGCTGAGCTGAACCTGGAGAGGTTTTATTTTATATACGATCAGGTAGAAAACAAGATTAAATACCTGTCCCAACCGGTTGCCAGTGCAGCGCCTTCAATACCGAGTGCCGGGAACGGACCAAGGCCAAAGATCAGCAGCGGATCGAGGATGATATTGGAAACACAGCCAATCATCAGACCGATCATCGTAACCTTCATCTTGCCGACACCCTGGAAGATCTTTTCGTAGGCAAGATTTATGGTGTTTATGACAGCAAAGAGAAAAACAATTGTAGAATAACGGATTCCAAGGTCAATGACATCTGCATCACCAGTAAAAAGTGCCAGAAATCCAGGCATCACAAGGATACAACCGATTGTCAGAATTACACCATGCAGACCGGACAATGCAAGCCCGTGTGTGGCTGCTTTGCTGGCAGTCTCTCTGTTTCCGGCACCAAGACAGATGGCAATCTGTGAACTGATACCAATTCCAAAACCAATCGCAATCGCATTGGCGAAGTTTTGGACAGGAAAAACAAGCGACAGCGCGGTCATGGCATTTTCACTGATCTGTGCGACAAAGAAACTGTCCACAATATTGTACAGAGAATTTACAAGCATTGAGATGACCATTGGCAGAGCCATGGACAGAATCAGTGGAAAGACCGGTTTTTCTTTCATAAATGTATCGTTCATAGAAAACTCCTTTCAAATAAAAACATCTGCAAGTGCCGGTATTTCTGAAAAATCTGTATCGGCGGAGCAGACATAAAAAAACGCCGCACAACTACCGCAATGGGTAATTGTGTGGCGAAAAATGGTCGGACCAGAAAAATCCACACTATGTTTTGGAAATTAAAATTGTTGTAAACATGAAAGAACAGAATCGTTGTTTACAGACACAGATTGTAGCATATAAATAAGAAGAACGTCAATAAGAAGATTGTACAAAAAGGAGATGTCCGACCTCATTTGGATGGTCAGGTATCTCCTTCCGTCAAATCTCCAGATCACGGATCTTCTGATTCGTCCATGGATTTCGCTGCTGGAGGGTGATCTCTTTTGAAACGTATGGGTGGAGTAATGTATTAAATATAAACGGAATCGTTCGCAGATTATTGTATACAACTCTGTACAACTGGCCTTCTTGCGGGGATTTCAACAATGTGCTACACTAAAGTATGATTTGAGATGATGAGGATGAAAATGAATTAAGAAGAAAGGAAGCAGGTGTTTCAAAGGAAGGAAACACGCGGAAAGTAGAATATTATGAAAACACTTCTTACATTACAGCTTACGATCTTTCTGCTCGTGGCTGTAGGATTTTTAATGAAAAAATACATATCATTGGACCACAGGGGCAAAAAACATCAATGACCTTGTTATTTATCTGATCCTGCCGTGCAACATTCTTCATGCGTTTACGCAGAGTGCAGCAGATGGAAATTTTATAAAATATCTGGAAATCCTTCTTATATCTATAGGTATTCAGGTATTCTGTGTGATTTATGGAAAAGTGATGTTCCGAAAAGAACCGGAAGGACGATATAAATGTCTTCAGTATGGAACCATCTGCTCGAATGCGGGATTTCTTGGAAATCCGATCGCAGAGGGAATTTATGGCGCAGAAGGTCTGGTGCTTGCCAGTGTTTATCTGATTCCACAGAGAATCATGATGTGGTCCTCCGGGTTGGCTGTTTTTTCCGGAAGCAGTGATAAGATGAAAACACTGAAAAAAGTCGTAACCCATCCGTGTATTCTGGCATGCGTTCTCGGAATTATTCTGATGGTTACAGGACTTCCACTGCCACTTGGACTTGACGGTGCAGTAACGGCAGTTGGAAACTGCAACACTGCTATGTCCATGATGGTCATTGGCATGATCCTTGCGGACATTGATCTCAAAGATTTCTGGGACTGGACAGTTGTAAAATATACTGTACACAGACTGGTCGTTATTCCGGCGGTCGTTTATATTGTATGCAGTTTCCTGCCATTGAATAAAACAGTCCTTGGTCTTTGTGTGCTTCTGGCAGCGATGCGGCGGGTGCGACAACCAGTATCCTCGCAGAGAAATATCAGGTCGATTCTCCGTTTGCAACGAAGATGGTTATTTTTTCCACGCTGCTGTCATTGCCGACGATCTGTCTGTGGAGTATCTTCCTGCAGTAGGAGAAGTAGAAGAGAATTTGTAATAATGCATAGAGTTCTATATATGGATATGCTAAAATAGAACAAAAGGGAGAGGCAGGTGGAAACCTTAAGCCTGAAAAATATGCTGGATGAAATATTTGCAGGGTTACTTTCATTTACAGAAGATGAATGCTTTATTAAAAAAATAAAAGAATAAATACCATACGAGGAAATTTCCCAAAGTACATAAGATAGCAAAATATAAAGACAGAAAGGGAAAAGCTCATGGCGAAAAACAACACAACATTTGATAATGTATTTCGGACAATGCTTGAGAAGATGCCGGAGCTGATTGTGCCAGTGCTCAATGAGATATTTGGAACAAATTATCCACTTGATGTTCCGTTGGAACAGCTACGAAATGAACACCAGACGCTGAATGGTGAAAAATTACTGATTCATACTTCAGAATTGGAAAAAAAGGTTATCATTTCGAATGTCAGAGTACAGGTGACTCGAAAATGGTGATCCGAATGGTGGAGTATGATTTTGCAATCAGCATTGAAAACGTGAAAAAAGAAAATGGAATTTTCAGAATGAGATTTCCACACTCAGCGGTGATATATCTTCGTGGTACAAGAAAAAAGAGCCTCAGAATGGAACTGATCATGCCGGATGGAAAAATTGTGCGGTATCAGGTTCCGGTTTTATGTGTGCAGAAGTATACGAAAGATGAAATCTTTCAGAAGAAGCTACTGTTTTTGTTACCTTTTTATATCATGAGATATGAAAAAGATAAAAAGAAAATTAATAAAAGTGAAACAGAACTGCATAAACTATTGGAAGAGTATGAATCTATACTGCAACACCTGGACAAGATACTTTATGATCAGGGAGCGATATATGGCAGACTGCTTGAGCTTATAAAAGAAATTTCCGACTACATATTCAAAAAAGAAGAATCGGTGAAGAAAGGAATAGGTGATATTGTGGGTGGAAAAGTGTTGGAACTGCAGACAGATAAAGCATTGCAGAAAGGCAAAGAACTTGGCGAGAAAATCGGTGAGATAAAGGGCATTTGTGAAACGGCACAAGAATTTGGGGGATCTAAGGAATCGCTGAAGAAAAAGCTGATCGAAAAGTTCAATCTTACAGAAGCAGAAGCCCAGAGTCACATCGATAAATACTGGAAAGAATAGAACAAAAGATAAATACAGAAAGTAAAAGAAAGCTTCAGAGCTCGTACAGTGAGCCCTGGGGCTTTCTTTGCGTATAGAATTATTTTTTTTGCTGTTATGAAATCTTCCATTTCTTTGGGATAGGAAATTTATAGATATTACATATCCCAGAATGTGTTCTAACAGGACATTTGATATGTTATAACGATTGACATGAGATAATTAATATCCTATAATCAGTAAAAGAAGTCATACAATATCCGATTTTCGAGTCCGAGGTGCTATTTGATGGAAAAAATGCCGTACTATGCGATCACAGTCAGGAGATACAATATCCTGTTTCGACATACAGAGTGGTTCCACCAGACCCAGGACCTCTACAATGAAATCTTGCTTTTTTATTACCAGCTCTATCTGGAAACCTTTACAGATGAGCAGCCCGGCACACAGGAAGCACTCCGCATTCTGGAGAAACTGACAATCGTTGGCCGAGATAAGCAGCCGGTACCGAACCCACTTCCGTGGAAAAAGGTTCCCCTCTATTTTCGAAGAGCGGCAATTAACACCGCCACGGCAGCAGCCAAAAGTTATCTGGCAAGAGATAAGCAGGAACAGCCTACCGGGGCTTTCACAGAATCGGTAACATTCTATAAGGGAATGTATCGGGACTTTCAGGGAAATACAATTTCTTTAAAGCTCTGGGATGGAGAAGGATGGCAGTGGTCCAGACTGCGTCTCCGCGGAAATACAGTTCCGGAAGAAGGACAGATGATGTCACCGGCACTGGTTCTGAAGAAAGACCACGCGGAACTTCATATCCCATGGAAAGTACCAGTAACAGACGGACGTAGCGCCCGCGAACGCATTACAGCAGAAAATAAAATCTGTTCCACGATCTTTACCGGACAGGACGCCTGTGCAGTGTGCTGTATCCTCGATTCGGCCGGAAAACGAACGAGTTCCTTCTATATAAAAGGGGGAAGAGAATACGCCAATGCGAGCCGTCAGATTTATGAGCGGATCCACCGATCCGAACAGGTCCATGGTGGTGGCGGCAATGCAAAAGCAAATTACCGCTACTGGAAGAAACTGCGAAATCTCCATGAGCATTATGCACATCAGTTCAGCCGCCAGATCATTGATTACTGCAAAGAACAGAATGCCAGCATTCTGGTGTTGCCCGAATACAACAGAGATCATGGCAATATCATCCAGGCAAGCGTCGGAAAAAATTCCCCACTTCGTCTGGTTCCGTCCATCCGAGAAAAACTGAAATACAAGGCATGGCAGGAAGGCATCGTCGTTCTGGAGGTTCAACAGCATAATATCAATTCTGTGTGCAGCCAGTGCGGAGCCAAAATCCGCCGGAAAGGTGCGGATTTCCAATGCGAAAACGGCCATCGCGGCAGCAGATATCTGAATATGGCACAGAACCTTGGACAGAAATGCCTGGATAGCTTTAAGGAAAATCAGAAAAACAAATAATGGAAAAGTCAACGATAGAGTCGTTGTTTTCATGTGATGAGCGATCATCGCATCACGAATAGAAGTAGGTAACTACAAAGAGAGCAGCATCTATATGGTGCGGTTTTCGGGCTGAGTACCGCCCGCCGGAGTCCACGAGGACCCCGCAAAGACCGTGACTTTTACAAAAGCCGCGAGAGTACTCGAAGTTATATAAGAAGAGAATTATGTAAGAAAGAGAACATTGATACAGATTTATTTTTGACCGAACTGCATAACTGAAGGAAAGCTGGTTTGGGTTCTGAATGGAAGATGAAAATGAAAAAGAAAAAGACAGAACAGAAAAGAAGATAAATTTGCATTAGCCTGCCGAACTCGAGGAGTGAAGCGGGCTATTAGTGTGTATAAAATGAAGGGGAGAATGATGGTTTTAAATTACAGATGAAGAATACGAAAAAGAAAACAAGAAATATTCGATGGATGTTAGTAATCTACGATGTGGCAGTTTTTGCATTGGCTGCAATATTAATGTTTGCATTATATGAAGGAAACGACAAACTCTCACATATAGGAATTATTCAACAATCTATATTAGCGTTTGTATGTGTGTTTGCAAGTAGATTGATTGGTAATGTATATGGACAGATTTGGAGATATGGAGGTATTCAGTGCTATATAAGACTTCTTTGTACTGATGCGATTGCTTTTCTGGTTTACATGGGATTTGAACTGTTGTTACCGATTGAGAAGATTACTTTTCCAAGAATGTTGTGCCTAAGTTGTTTGAATCTGCTTGGCGCACTGTCATTACGCATGGCTTATCGCTATGCATATAAATGTGGTAATCAGGAGACTTTGGTTGGTCGGTTTCTTTCTTGGATTTTATATACAGTTTCTGGAGTTGCAGCAGCAAATAATAATGAATCGCAAAAGATTAAGATTGCCATTATAGGTGCAGGACGGGTAGGGGTCAGCTTTGCAGAGGAATTGCTTAATAATGAAGAAGCTGCCTACATACCAAGATGCTTTATTGATAATGATGTCGATAAGGTAGGGCGTGAAATCCAGGGGATTCCTGTATGGTCTGAGGATAAAGCAACATTTAGAAGGCTTAGTGAGTTAGAAGTTCAGGAAATTGTGTTTGCGATTCCTTCCATGGATGTAGAAAAGAAAAAAACGCTTTATGAATATTACAAAAACGCAGGATATAAATTGAAGGTTTATGACTATCCAATTGTCTATACAGCAGGTGGTAAAAGGCATCTAAGAGAATTTGATACTGAAGATTTGTTGTTCAGGAAACCTTTGGTTGTAGTGGATGAACGAACCAATGATTATTACAAGAATAAGGTGATATTAATTACGGGAGGCGGCGGTTCCATTGGTTCTGAACTTTGCAGACAGCTTGCGAAGATGTCACCGAAGAAGATTGTAATTTTGGATATATATGAAAATGGAGCATACGATGTACAGCAGGAATTAAAGATCGCATATGGCAGTGATTTGAATCTGCAAATAGAGATATGTTCAATTACTCATAAAAAGGCACTTGAAAAAGTGTTTGAGAAACATCATCCACAAATTGTTATTAATGCTGCTGCACATAAACATGTTCCATTGATGGAACATCAGACTGTAGACAAACTTGGTGTTGGGTGTTATGCCCAGCACCATTTTTCTTTTAAAACTTCTTTTCTTTTTATTTTTTTCAAAATCAACAAAAATCTGACTGTATTCCAGCCTCGTTTTTCCAGAATCTTTGCCAGTTTTTTCAGATTCATGCATGCAAAGGTAAGCCCGGCTTTCATCTCCATCCGTGCCTTTCCTACATATTGCGTATATCGAAATCCATGTTGTTCTTTCGCTGTACCGAATATCCTCTCTATGGTTTCTTTTCTTAACTGATAGATCTGTCTGTTTCCTATCGTGTGCCGAATGTCTTCTGCCACTTCCATATATTCTTCCCATACATGACGTGTGATCATTTTTACATGATCCTTACTTTCTGTGCATTTTGAAAGATATTGGCATTCAGCACAATGTTCACCGCAGCTTTTATACTCTTTATATCCACTTCTGTTTGTTGTACTGTATGTCAATATATGTGCTCCCGGACATATATAACAATCATAGTATTCATCATATGCGAATTCGTGTTTTCCGAAAAAGCCTTCTTTAGTCTTGGGACGGGTATACGGAAAAAGTGGTTGGATTCCATCTTCCAACAGCTGATGGGCGATTGCCGGAGTTTTATATCCTGCATCTGCAACTACCATCTGCGGATTCAGTTTAGATATCTTATCGTATAATGCCTTAAAAGTACGACTGTCATGCTCATTACCAGGATGTACTGTATATCCAAGGATCCAGCCATGTTTATCACAGGCAGTTTCTACAGCATATGCAAAAACGTGTTTATGTTCACCCTTTCGAAACCATCCACTTTCCGGATCGCTGATGCTGCATTTTTGTGTTTTCACATCTTCAGGAAGTTCTTCAGATATAGAATCCTTATCATTTCCGGTTCCACCGGATGCAGGTGGCTGGTTATCATCTTTCTTCTTTAATGGCTTTTTTCCATGTGCCAGACGATCTTTTTCAATCTCTTTATTTAATTCCTCTTCATACCAGAGAGCCTGTTCGTGTGCAACCCGCTTACGCATTTTTTTACTGTTTGCACAGGCTTTTACATGTGTTGCATCCACGAAGATCTGTTCTGTATTTACAAGCTTATATTTCATACAATCTTCCAAAATCTTTGAAAAGATCTGCTCAAAAAGGTCTGTATCTTTGAAACGGCGGGTATAATTCTTTCCAAATGTAGAAAAATGAGGTACTGGATCTAACATGTCTAGTCCGAGAAACCAGCGGTATGCAACGTTTACCTCGATCTCTTTCATGGTCTGCCGCATGCTTTTTATTCCATAGAGATACTGAATGAATGGTATCTTTATCAGCATAACGGGATCCATACTGGGACGGCCGTTATCCGGACAGTATTTTTCTTCAACCAGATCATAAATAAAGTTCCAATTGATTGCTTTATCAATCAATCGCAGCATATGGTTTTGAGGTACCATGTCATCCATGGAAAACATCATCATTTGTTCTCTTTTTTTATCTGCATTTTTCGTCATCATAAAAAACACCGCCCTTCTGATATATATTATATCAGAAAAGCGGTTCCAACAATAGCAAAACCCTGCAAAAGCAGGGCTTTGTCTACAGTCTG
>ENA-OQDD01000452-OQDD01000452.1-human-gut-metagenome-genome-assembly--contig:-NODE-452-length-16856-cov-1.982187_pt1 | contig 16856 bp, 19 predicted proteins | sample MGYA00242507_ERZ504598 | MGnify/ENA primary metagenome ERZ504598 (study PRJEB26092, sample SAMD00036318) | human gut metagenome | host: Homo sapiens | study: EMG produced TPA metagenomics assembly of... | reverse complement strand
TTCGCCAAGAGTATGACAGAACGTGAAGGATGTCCTTCTTTCGTGTTTTATGAAGGACCTCCCTCGGCCAATGGTATGCCGGTATTCACCACGTGATGGCGCGTACCATTAAAGATACTTTCTGCCGCTATAAAACCATGAAAGGGTTCCAGGTAAAGCGTAAGGCCGGATGGGATACTCACGGACTGCCTGTGGAACTGGGTGTGGAAAAGGCATTGCATATCACCAAAGAGGATATCGGAAAGACCATTTCTGTTGCCGAGTACAACGCAGCTTGCCGTAAGGACGTGATGAAGTTTACCAAAGAGTGGACAGACCTTACTCATAAGATGGGTTACTGGGTGGATTTGGAGAATCCCTATATCACTTATGACAACCGCTATATTGAAACGCTGTGGTGGCTCTTGAAGCAGCTTTATAACAAAGGTCTGTTATATAAAGCTACACCATCCAGCCTTACTCTCCGGCTGCCGGAACAGGATTGAGCTCGCACGAGCTGAACCAGCCGGGCTGTTACCGTGATGTGAAAGACACCACTGTGGTAGGACAGTTCAAGATGAAGAATCCGAAACCCGAAATGGCGGAATGGGGAACGCCTTATTTCCTGGCATGGACCACTACTCCGTGGACATTGCCTTCGAATACGGCATTGTGCGTAGGACCGAAAATAGACTATGTGGCTGTGCAGACTTACAACGGATATACTGGGGAAAAGATGACCGTAGTGTTGGCGAAAGCTTTGCTTTATACTCACTTTAACAAGAAAGCGGAAGAATTGGCGCTGGAAGACTATAAGCCGGGTGACAAACTGATTCCGTTCAAAGTAGTGGGTGAATATAAAGGACCGGATCTGGTAGGCATGGAATACGAACAGCTTATTCCTTGGGTGAAACCGGTGACAGTGGATGAAAACGGGAAATGGCAAGAAGCGGCCGGTGAGGCATTCCGCGTTATTCCCGGTGACTATGTAACTACCGAAGATGGTACGGGTATCGTACATATCGCTCCGACATTCGGTGCAGACGATGCTTTTGTGGCACGTGCGGCAGGTATTCCTTCTCTGTTCATGATAAACAAGAAGGGGGAAACCCGTCCTATGGTGGATCTGACTGGTAAATTCTATCTGTTGGACGAACTGGACGAGGCTTTCGTAAAGGAATGTGTGGACGTAGAGAAATATAAGGAATATCAGGGCCGGTGGGTGAAGAATGCTTATGATCCTCAGTTTACTGTAGATGGCAAGTATGATGAAAAAGCTGCCGCTGCCGCCGAATCACTCGATATCTATATCTGTATGATGATGAAAGCCGCCAACAAGGCGTTCAAGATAGAAAAGCATGTACACAATTATCCGCACTGCTGGCGTACTGACAAACCGGTGCTCTACTATCCGCTGGACAGTTGGTTCATCCGGTCTACCGCAGCCAAAGAGCGCATGATGGAACTGAACAAGACTATCAACTGGAAGCCGGAATCTACCGGAACAGGCCGTTTCGGCAAGTGGCTGGAAAACTTGAATGACTGGAACTTGAGCCGTTCTCGTTATTGGGGAACTCCGCTGCCTATCTGGCGCAGTGAAGAAGGAGAGGAGCTTTGTATCGGTTCCGTAGAGGAATTGTATAATGAAATAGAAAAATCAATAGCTGCCGGATTTATGACCGTCAATCCTTATAAGGAAAAAGGTTTTGTTCCGGGCGAATATAACGGGGGGAATTATGACAAGATAGACCTTCACCGTCCGTATGTGGATGATATCATCTTGGTATCTGAAAGCGGCAAGCCGATGAAACGTGAGGCGGACTTGATTGATGTGTGGTTCGACTCCGGTGCGATGCCTTACGCGCAGTTGCACTATCCGTTCGAAAATAAGGAAATTGTGGACAACCGCACTTATTATCCTGCGGACTTCATTGCAGAAGGGGTGGACCAGACCCGTGGCTGGTTCTTTACGTTACATGCTATCGCTACGATGGTATTCGACAGTGTGGCTTACAAGAACGTAATCTCTAACGGCTTGGTTCTGGACAAGAACGGAAACAAAATGTCAAAACGTCTGGGCAATGCGGTAGATCCGTTCGGCGCTATCGAACAGTATGGCTCCGATCCTTTGCGTTGGTACATGATTACCAATTCTTCTCCGTGGGATAACTTGAAATTTGATACCGACGGGGTGGATGAGGTTCGTCGTAAATTCTTCGGTACTTTGTATAATACCTATTCGTTCTTCGCACTTTATGCCAATGTGGATGGCTTCGCTTATCAGGAAGCGGAAGTGCCGGTAAATGAACGTCCGGAGATAGACCGTTGGATTCTGTCTGTTCTGAATTCATTGGTGAAGAACGTGGACGCTTGCTACAACGATTACGAACCGACCAAGGCGGGACGTTTGATTACAGACTTCGTAAATGATAATTTGAGTAACTGGTACGTGCGCTTGAACCGTAAACGTTTCTGGGGTAATGCCATGTCACAGGATAAGCTGTCCGCTTATCAGACATTGTACACTTGTCTTGAAACAGTGGCCAGGCTGATGGCGCCTATCGCTCCGTTCTATGCCGACCGGTTGTATACGGATTTGATTGCGGCTACAGGTCGTGACACCGTGGTTTCTGTACACTTGGCCAAGTTCCCGGAATGTAATGAGGCATTGATAGACGGAGAACTGGAAGCGCGTATGCAGATGGCTCAGGATGTTACTTCTATGGTATTGGCATTGCGCCGCAAAGTCAATATCAAAGTGCGCCAGCCTTTGCAGTGTATCATGGTTCCGGTGGTGGACGAAGAGCAGAAAATGCACATCGAAGCCGTAAAAGACTTGATTATGAGCGAAGTGAACGTGAAAGAAATCAAGTTTGTAGACGGAGCCGCAGGCGTATTGGTGAAAAAGGTGAAATGTGACTTTAAAAAACTCGGCCCGAAATTCGGCAAACAGATGAAAGCTGTCGCCGCAGCCGTAGCCGGAATGTCGCAGGAAGCTATTGCCGAATTGGAGAAAAATGGTAAATATACCTTTGTGCTTGATGGTGCGGAAGCGGTTATCGAAACAACGGATGTGGAGATTTCAGTGAGGATATTCCGGGATGGCTGGTTGCCAATGAAGGTAAACTGACTGTGGCATTGGAGGTTACCGTAACCGAAGAACTGCGTCGTGAGGGGGTTGCCCGTGAATTGGTAAACCGTATACAGAATATCCGTAAGAGCAGTGGTTTTGAGATAACGGACAAAATAAAAGTGGCATTATCTAAAAATCCTCAAACCGATGATGCGGTAAATGAATATAATACTTATATTTGTAACCAGGTTCTTGCTAACTCCCTGGAATTAGTGGATGAAGTGAAGAACGGTACAGAATTAAATTTTGATGATTTCTCACTTTATGTGAGTGTCGTAAAAGAATAATTAACCTTTTAAAACTAAGTTATATGGCTGAAAAAACTAGATATTCAGATGCGGAACTGGAGGAATTCCGTGCCATTATCATGGAAAAACTGGAATTGGCTCAGCGTGACTATGATAGACTGAAAAGTAGTATCATGAATAAGGACGGTAATGATACGGACGATACTTCCCCTACTTATAAAGTTTTGGAAGAAGGTGCTAATACATTGTCTAAAGAAGAAACGACCCGGTTGGCGGCACGTCAGCTGAAGTTTATTCAGGGATTGCAGGCGGCATTGGTACGTATCGAGAACAAAACTTATGGTATTTGCCGTGAAACCGGCAAGTTGATTCCGAAGGAAAGGCTTCGTGCAGTACCTCATGCAACACTGAGCATTGAGGCAAAGAACGAAGGAAAGAAATAAAATAGTGGTTAATGGTTAGTGATTAATAGTTAATGAGTTTCACTGTCATGTTACAGTATTAACCGCTAACGGCTAATCATTAACCATTAATTAATTTTCAATTTAATAAATGAAGAAACTACTCACCCAAGGGCAGCTCTCTGTTCTTATCGTCTTTGCAGTTCTGATTATCGACCAGATAATAAAGATCTTGGTAAAGACCAATATGTACTGGCATGAGAGTATCCGCATAACAGATTGGTTTTATATCTATTTTACAGAAAATAACGGCATGGCTTTCGGTATGGAAATATTCGGAAAGTTATTCCTTACTACCTTCCGTATTGTAGCTGTGGGATTGATTATCTGGTATCTGGCAAAAATAGTGAAACAGAATTATAAGACTGGTTATATTGTATGTATCTCTTTAATTTTGGCAGGGGCTATCGGTAATATTATAGACAGTGTGTTCTATGGCGTTGTTTTTAATGAAAGTACTCATAGTACCATCGCTTCTTTTGTTCCGGTAGGTGAAGGGTATTCGGAATGGTTGCATGGTAAGGTGGTGGATATGTTCTATTTTCCCATTATTGAAACCAACTGGCCCGAATGGATACCGGGAATAGGAGGGGAACATTTCATATTTTTCAGTCCGATATTTAATTTTGCCGATGCCGCCATCAGTTGCGGTATTGTGGCGTTGTTGTTATTTTACGGTAAGTATCTGAATAAGAATATTCACCCGTCAGCAGAAGAAATTAAAGAATAAATGATGCGTCGCAGGAATATTACTTGGGTGTGGCTGCTGGGTGCGGCTTTTATGGTGGGGTGTGGCAAGCAAGTGCCTGAAGATATTATCCAGCCGGACAGGATGGAGAATATCTTGTACGATTATCATTTAAGTATCTCCATGGGCAATAATCTGAGTTATTCTGATAATTATCAAAAGGAGGCGTATAAGAATTATGTCTTCGAGAAGTATCATATTACTGAAGCTGATTTCGATTCGTCCATGGTGTGGTACACACGTCACACGGAGGAACTTGCCGGTCTTTATAAAAAGGTGGGGGAACGCTTCCGCAGTGAGAAAAAACGCATGCAGGAGTTGCTGGCGTTGCGTGAGGATAAACCGGCTGCATCGTTGCCGGGAGATACTGTGGATGTATGGTATGACCGTAAACTTTATTGGCTGACAGATGTTCCGTTGGCGAATAAGGTGACTTTTGAGATTCCCGCCGATAGTAATTTCAAAGCAAAGGATGCTTTCCTGTGGTCGGCTGATTATATATTCCTTTCGGAAGGGGAACGGAGAGCCACTATGGGGTTCAATATTTTGTTTGATAATGATTCTGTGGTGGGGCGTGTGAAGGATATCACGTGTTCCGGTGTGCAGACTTTGTATATAAAGCCTGATTCTGCTTTTGCCATCAAGAGTGTGAGCGGATTTATTTACTATATGGATAGTGATTCGTCAACGAATAAGCCGGGACTGATTATCAATAATATTGCTTTGACCCGTTATCATGAACCGGTAGATACAATGACAGTTGCCGGAAAAGATAGTTTGGCTGTGGAACAGCGTGTTGGAACTGATTCGGTGGTAACAGAGAAGAAAGCAGATTCGATTCAATCGGTGGATATCAGGAAAAATGTTCCCGCCCGTATGAATCCACGTGAAATGAAGGAGAATAATGCGGCAGATCATTCTCACTCAGATCGTCCTCAGAGAATCAAGCGCAGAAATTAATTATCTTTTGTGGGTATGAGACGTTTTGCTTGTCATTATCTTTATGTTTCGGCGGATGGCTGTTATTCTAAATATGTAGTGGAGTTGGAAGACAGCGGTAGAGTGCGTGCATATTTCCCATTGAAGGAGGAGCTTAGTGCGACACAATGGATAGGCGGAGTGATTATTATTTCTCCGATGTATGGGCTGGAGATTTGTTCCGGAGAGAAGTTTGCTGATTTCCTGCACCGTGCCATGCTGGAAACAGGATGTGAACAGCCTGTATATGCATGGCATATAGCTGATTTTGATTTGCCGGGAAAGGAGTTTACAACGGGAAGCAGACTGGTACGTTTATAATATATGCTTAGGGTAGCGTTATAGTATTTCCCATTCAGAAATTGTTACATATACCGATGGAAATATGAATTTTAAGGCAATAAACGTCTTCTGAACTCCGAGCAAACCACTGCTGTGGCAATTGCCACATTCAACGATTCGGAGGTTTCCCGTTCTTGAGGATAATTGGGAATATATAACTTATTGTTTATCAGTTTCTCTACTTCAAGGCTTACTCCTTTTCCTTCATTTCCCATGACAATCAATCCATGGGCCGACAGGGATTCTGTATAAATAATGTTCCCGTTTAAAAAGGTGCCGTATACAGGAATATCGGTCAGGCTTTCAATAAGCTGTGGTAAAGAACAGTAATGAACTTTTACTCTTGCCAATGCCCCCATGGTTGCCTGTACGGTTTTGGGATTATACACATCTGCTGTCCCTGTCGAGCAGAAGATATGTTCAATGCCAAACCAGTCTGCCAAGCGGATAATGGTTCCCAGATTCCCTGGTCTTGTACATCGTCCAGTGCCAGGCATAGAGAACTTTTAATAACTTCCGGATTTAAATCATAAGAAGGTTGTACAAAAACGGCCAATACCTCTTGGGGCGTCTTTTGAAGACTGGCACGTGACAACTCTTCTTGTGTTACTTCAATAATTTCGTTGGCCGTGGCAGAGTGGTTCATTTTCAGCCAATTGGAAGTGGCAATCAGTAACTTGCAAGGGAAGTGTCCCAATAAATCGCCTACCAATTATGCCCTTCGGCCACAAAAACTTGTTCTTCTTTGCGTTTTTTTTTCAGTTCCAACGAACGGATATATTTTATTTTGTTTTTGCTCAGCATGATAATTTCTATTTAATAACAAATATTTGGAGCAAAGCTAAGAAGATATTTTCAATTAATATCTATCTTTGTAGATAAATTTGCGAAGGTTACGGATTTGTATGAAGAAAAGCGCACGCCCATATATATGCACATTTATTATAGCACTATGCACCTCGTGTTCGGTCAGTAAATTTATTCCTGAGGATAAATATTTATTGGATGAGGTCAGGATTGTATCTGAAACGAAGGAGGTGAAGCCGTCACTATTCAATTCATATATTCGTCAGAATCCTAATGCCAAATGGTTCAATTTGGTTAAGATACCTATGCGTACTTATTGCGTCTCAGGCGTGGACTCCACTAAATGGATTAATCGTTTTTTTAGGAAGATTGGTGATGCTCCGGTAATCTATGATGAATCTGTTGCCCTGAAATCCCAGGAGGAAATAGAGAAAGCAGTACGTAATATGGGGTATATGGGGGCTACTGTGCACCTGGATAAAAAAACGAGGAAGAACAAATTGAAATTGGCTTACCGTATTCATGCCGGGCATCCTTATAAGGTACGTCATGTGGTGTATGATATAGATGATTTGGTTATCAGTGACTACATGCGGCAGGATTCTGCCCAAAGTTTGTTGGCGCCCGGTATGCTGTTTGATGTGAATGTGCTGGATGCTGAACGGCAGCGGATTACCAAATTATTGCAGAATAAGGGTTATTATAAGTTCAACAAGGATTTTTTGGTCTATCAGGCGGATACGGCTAGAAATACCTATTTGGTGGACTTGACTTTAAGATTACTTCCTTATCAGCGTAGAAAAGAAGATTTGCCGCAGAAGCATAGACAATACAAGGTGGGAGAAGTGAATTTTCTGGCGGATGATGAAATCATGTCGGTACAGGAAGGTACTTTGGAAGAATTTGATTCTTTGCGATACAAAGGATATAGTATGTATTACAAGGGAAAGGCTTTTCTCCGTCCGCAAGTGTTGGTTGATTTCAATCGTATCCGTCCGGGAGAACTGTATAGTGAACAGGATGTGCAAAACACCTATTCCAATCTGGGGCGTTTGCGTGCCTTGAAATACTCTAATATTCGTTTTCGTGAAGTGAATGGAGAAAATAGTACGCAGCTGGACGCATACGTATTTTTGGCGAAGAACAAAAATAAATCCATGGCGTTTGAAGTAGAAGGAACTAATTCGGCTGGTGACTTGGGAGCGGCTGCCTCGGTTTCTTTTCAGCACCGCAATGTATTCAAAGGTTCCGAAATCTTTATGATGAAAGTGCGTGGCGCTTATGAGGCCATTACGGGATTGGGGGTGGCTTCACAGGATTATGTGAATGATAATTACATGGAGTATGGGGTAGAAAGCAGCTTGAATTTCCCTCAGTTCATGTTTCCTTTTCTATCATCGAATTTTAAAAAGAAAATTAGAGCTACTTCAGAGGTCGGCTTAAAGTTCACATCGCAAGTTCGTCCGGAATTCTCGCGTACACTGGCTTCTGCTTCATGGAGTTATAAATGGACTGACAGGAAACGTATGCAACACCGTTTGGATTTGGTAGATGTCAATTATGTATATATGCCTAGAAAGTCATCGGCTTTTCAGGAATATTTGGACAGCATGAGTCTGAGGAATTCAGCTTTGAAAGCCAGTTATGAAAATCAGCTTGTTGTGCGTACAGGGTACAGCTTTACCTATAACAGTGCAGGAAACGCCATGATGCGTACACCTACTAAAAATTCCTATTCTATTCGTGCCAATATTGAAGAGGCTGGTAATTTACTATATGTTGCTTCCAAATTGGTTCACCCTAATCCGAAAGATGGAGAAGATTATGTGCTGGCGAATATTCCTTTTGCTCAATATGTGAAAGCAGATTTTGATTTTGCAAAGAATTTCATGATAGATCCGCGTAACTCATTTGTGTTTCATATAGGAGTGGGGGTGGCTTATCCGTATGGTAACTCTAAAATGCTTCCTTTTGAAAAGAGGTATTTTTCCGGTGGCGCGAACAGTGTACGTGGGTGGTCTGTACGTTCTTTAGGACCTGGTGTTTATAAAGGTAGTGAGGATGGGAGAATGGACTTTATCAACCAGGCTGGTGATATTAAATTGGACTTGAATATAGAATATCGTACTCATTTGTTTTGGAAATTGAATGGAGCGGCTTTTGTGGATGCCGGTAATATCTGGACTATTCGTGATGACTCCGGACAGGAAGGTGGTTTATTCAAATTTAACGAGTTTTATAAACAGATAGCTGTAGCATACGGTTTGGGAATCCGCCTTGATCTGGATTATTTGATTTTGCGTTTTGACGGTGGCATGAAGGCCATAAATCCTGTGGAAACAGGTAAAAAGCGATATCCTGTTATCCGACCACGCTTTAGCCGTGATTTTGCTTTTCACTTTGCAGTAGGTTATCCATTTTAAAGAAAATATATATAATATGATAAAAGAAAAGAAAGAGAACATATATCAAGAAGAGGTTAATGAGTTGAAAAAATGGTTTGATTCTCAGGAACTTCCCCCAACAATGCAGATAGATAAGGCTGCTTTTACTCCTAATTTAAAGGATACGGTAGATATGCTGTTTGAACAGGCCTATGTATGTTACGAAAATCCCAAAATGCAGGGATGCCTTTATTTGTTAGAGAAAATTAAGAGCAATTTGGAAAAAAACGGGACAGGAGCGTGAGCAATTATCATTTCATATTGTTATCAAGGTATTATAATTTAATACTGGCAGTATGAAGAAGAATTTATTATTGTATGGTGTGTTTCTTTGCGCCCTCTCCATATCCTCTTGTTCCGGTGGCTCCAAGAGTAGTCACGTTATGGATAGCAGTAGCATGAGTGTGGAGAATGCGAATGAAGTGATGAAGTATTATGATACCTCATTGAAAATCTTGAGAGACTTAGTTAATGAGAATGAGATAAAAGCGGTGCTGGGCTACTTGGATCAGAAGATGCCGGTAGATTCTCTGCTGTGGTATCACAGCCTGTGGTTTCTGTTCAAGATACAGTGTTTGTTTCTAATCCGGGAAATTACTTCAGTGAGAATGATCGTCAGAATCTGAAGGAAAATTATGGCCGCTTGTTCCGGTCTATTTCCGCATTTTATGAAAACTATAAGACTTACCGGCTGTATATGCAGGATCAATCATATAAAAAGGATAATAATGCTTTGGCGGATAAGATAAGAAAAGAGGAGCTATTATTGAGTATTGCTTTATCTGAATACAAACAGGTTATTTTTGATATATTAACTCCGATAGTTGAAGGGGCTAAAATAACCCTGACCCCTATAAAGGGAAATGTTAAAGATAAATAGAAGTATAACAGGCAGCCGGAAGGCTGCCTGTCTGGATTGTATTATGTAAATTAAATCCTTGTTGTTCTCTGCTTTGTTGTTAAGGAAGCTATTTCATTTCCAATCTTCTTGATTTTTCTCTCTTAACTATTTTCAGCCTGTTCAGGAACTATTTTTAGATACATCTTTTATACGTTTCCCCTTTGGAGAAACTTGACATTCCGGTAGGAGATGCTTGCTTGTAGATTTCTATTGTTTAAGTTTATGCTATAATGATGAAAAAGCCAAAAGGGTATGTATATAGGATAAATAGAACTCAGATGGATTGCTGATATTGTTTTAATTGTCCATTTAATGGGTTGAATTTAATAAAATTGTTAATAACTTTCACATAACTTTTCTATAAATAATGTGAAGTTTAATAAGGTGTTTTTTATCTTTGTAGCAGATTAATTGTAAAAAAAGTACTGTAATATTATTTGTTATGGAAAAATCGTATGTTATAAATAGAATTAAAGAATTATGCAATAAAAAGAATGATAGGGAGATAGCTTTGGATTTCTTTTATAATAATAGGATATTTCATGCAAAATATTTATTTTTAGGCAATGACCTTTATGTTACAGATACACTAAATGTTATTGAGTTAAAGGATTTGGATATGGGAGTTTTGAGCAGAATTAGCGAATTATTAAAAATATAAGATAACTGATTTTCCTTGTGCAGTCATTAATGGCTGTACGCTCATTTGTATTTTAAAGCGGCGGCCCGGGAGGGGTAGCCGCTTTTATTTGACGGGCTTATAAAAAAGGAATAACCGAAGTTACTCCTTTTGTACACCCTCAGGGATTCGAACCCTGGACCCACTGATTAAGAGTCAGTTGCTCTACCAACTGAGCTAAGAGTGCATCTGGCGGAAGCTGGGGATTCGAACCCCGGTACGGTTACCCGTACGTCAGTTTAGCAAACTGGTGGTTTCAGCCACTCACCCAAACTTCCTTTTTTATAACCAGCATTCTTTTCAAATGCGGTGCAAATGTAGGGCAAACTTTTGGACTGTGCAAATCTTTCCTACATATTTTTTCACCGTTTTCATACAATTTGAGATAACACGTTAACACTCAAACCCTAAAACAAGAAAAAATTTGATACATATCAAACCGTCCTTTTCAACCTTTCCTTATCTTTGCGCGATTTTTAAAGTATAGTGCACATACACGGACAATGATACAACAAGAAAGCCTAAAAAAGCGGCTTGCCAAGCTGGCCGCCCCCATTTTTATAGAGACACTTCTCATCATGATGCTCGGTGCGGTGGACACCATCATGCTGAGCCGCCACTCGGACAACAGTGTTGCCGCCGTAGGGGTAGTCAACCAAATTATCATGCTCACTTTCCTCGTTTTCGAAGTCATCAACCTCGGAACGTCCGTTCTGTGTTCCCAGTATCTCGGTGCGAAACTACACAAGAAAGTAGTGCAAGTAGTCGGCGTATCCATCCTCGTCAACCTGGCGGTAGGTATCACGGTCAGCCTGGTACTGTTCTCCTGCGCCCATCCCATCCTCCGGCTGATGGGCTCACCGCTGAACTGATGCAGGACGGCATGGACTATATGCGTATCGTAGGCGCTTTCGCCTTCTTCCAGGCACTATCCTCACCCTCTCCGCCTCCCTGCGCAGTGCCAACAAGGCCATCTACCCGATGATGGTCACCGTCGTAGTCAATATCCTCAATATCATCGGCAACTACTCCCTCATCTTCGGCCGCTTCGGCTTTCCGGAACTGGGCGTGGAAGCGCCGCCATCTCCACAGCCTTCAGCCGGGGTGTCTCCATGATTATACTGTTCGTCATACTGTTCCGCAAGCACATCCACCGTTTCCCACCGGCATACTTCCGCCCTTTTCCGTGGATAGAACTAAAGAACCTGATGAAGGTAGGCCTGCCCTCTGCCGGCGAACAATTGTCGTACAGCTCGTCGCAAGTCGTCATCACCTACTTCATCAACATGCTGGGAGTGGAAGCGCTCGCCACCCGTACCTATTGTGTCAACATCATCATGTTCGCTTATCTGTTCAGCATCTCCATGGCACAAGGCGGCGCCATCTGTATCGGGCATCTGATAGGCGAGAAGAAACCTCACGCAGCCTTCCTTATGGGAAAATACGTCATGAAGAAATCCGTCATGATTACCGTCATGCTGTCCTGCATCCTCGCCCTTTCGGGGCATGCCATCTTTGGCTGGCTCACGTCCAACCCCGACATCATACGTATGGGTGCCACCATCCTTATCATAGATGTACTCCTCGAAATAGGCCGCCCCATCAACATCTTCGCCACCAACGCCCTTCGTGCGGCAGGAGATGTCAACTACCCCTTCTACGTAGGTTGGTGGTGCAGTGGAGTGTAGCTGTAGGTGTGGGATACCTTTTCGGCTTCCCCTTCGGCTGGGGTATCTGCGGCATGTGGGTAGCCTTCCTGTTGGACGAGAATATCCGCGGCTTCATTTTCGTCCGCCGCTGGTATGGCATGAAATGGGTAAACAAAAGTTTCATACGGAGCTGATTTTTTCTCGTAAAAACCTTATCTTTGCCCCTCGAACAAACAAATTATGGCTTTATGGATGCACTATTGAAAGAAACCGTAGATGCCGCTATCAACTCCCGCTATCCAGGCATGGCTCCGAGAAGAAGGTTGATAGAGGAAATCCTCATTCGCAAGGAAGTAGAAAAGGGCGCATTATTACTCAATGAAGGCAGATAAGCCATAATATCGTATTTGTAGGAAAAGGCATGTTGCGCCAATTCTATTATAAAAACGGTAAAGACGTCACCGAACACTTTTCCTATGAAGGCTGCATCATCATCTGCATAGAAAGTACCTTGAAGCAGGAACCCACCCACCTCATGATTGAGGCACTCGAACCGAGTGTCGTATACCTGCTGCCATACAACAAGCTGCTGACACTTACCGAAATCTCATGGGAAATAAACATGTTCTATCGGAAGATTCTGGAATATTCCCTGATTGTTTCACAGATAAAGGCTGACTCCTGGCGGTTTGAGACTGCACGCGAGCGCTATAACCAGCTCATGGAACATCAGCCCGAAGTCATCAAGCGGGCTCCTTTGTCGCACATTGCGTCCTATCTGCTGATGACCCCCGAAACACTGAGTCGGGTACGTTCGGGCATACTGTAACCCTCCTCCTGTCTGCCCGGAGAATACATATCTGAATTTATATAGAAATTTTACCATTTCTCCCCTAAGCGTGCATTGATTGCCATACAATCATTTCATGCTCAAGGTTGTTTTATATGTATTTAAAATATTAAAATTCAGATTATGAATACTATACATAATTTTTCCGCTTCCCTGATACAGCGGACAAAACAAGCCGGACGATACAGTACATCCGGTATATATACCAGTACAGTGAACAGCTTTTTCCGCTTCATCGGCCACCGTTCCATCACTTTTGCAGATCTCACCCCCAGCCTCATCAAGCAATACGAAGACCGGCTGCTCGGCGAAGGGCGGCGCCATAATACCATATCCACCTATATGCGTATGCTCCGTTCCATCTCTCACCAAGCTGCCGAACAAGGCATTCCATTCACACACAGTATAGACGATTTGTTCGCCTATGTATTCACTGGCTATGAGCTACCGCCAAACGGGCCATCTCTCCTTTACTAATCCGGCGCTTGGTAAATCTTGATTTGGAGAAGAAACCCGCCTTGCGTTTCAGCCGCGACATGTTTCTGTTAAGTTTTTACTTACGAGGCATTCCGTTCGTAGACCTTGTACATCTCCGCAAAACGGATGTCAAGCACAATACCATTTATTATTACCGCCATAAGACCCGTCAGCAATTGTCCGTACATATAGAGTCGTATGCCGCACAGATTATAAATAGGTATAAAAACGAAGCCGCCTCTTCCCCCTATTTGCTACTGATATTATCACTGACCGGGGAAGATGGTTACAGACAATACAAAAGTGCTTTACGGCTCTACAACCAACATTTACACACACTTTCGAAGATGTTACGGTTAAGCATTCCATTAACATCTTATGTAGCCCGCCATAGCTGGGCCACCACTGCCAAAGACGAAGGAGTGGCCATTTCTGTGATTAGTGAAAGCTTAGGACATACTTCTGAAAAGGTAACTCATGTTTACCTCGCTTCTTTTGACAACAATGCGATGAGTAAAGCAAATAAAAAAGTGATTGCGACAATTCATCCAAACAAAAAGAAAAAGCCCTAAAAGCAAGAATTTGTAAAAGTATTCCTATTTGTATAGGAGTACTTTTATTCGTCAATTTTATTCTCTTACTTACAAGGTAAGAGAATATGTTTTATGGCTGCAAAGATATGAAAAAGATTACTACAATCGTAAAAAATAGATTTATTTTTTAATTCATATTTATCTCATATATAGATATAAGACACATTGCAGCCACTTGTATTTCAGTCTTATATATTTACATAAACGCCCCATTTTGAATTCAAAAATTAAATTTAATTATGAGATAAAATATCGTTTTACATTTTAATTACATATATAGTCTTTTAATGTAAAATACCTTTTAATGGCTGGTTTATAAGATTATTCTCCAAATAAAATACCACCTCTTACCTTGTAAGTAAGAGAGTATTGGTATCCATTACCTTGTAAGTAAGAGAATTATTAAACAAACAAGAATGAACAGTTTTTTCTCTTTCAATACCATTGAGAAAGAAAAAAGCTATTGAATTAGTGTGAATTATGAAACAAGTTCTCCATTTCAATAAAGTGATTAAGTTCGTCATTATCTTTGGCGACTTATGCTTACTGAACATCATTTTCATCTCGCTATATCACATTTTTGACTACCAAACACTGGGCAATGAATTTACACATTCATTGCCACAGTTATTGGTATTATTAAATCTCGTCTATCTACTTTGCAATTATTCTAACGGAGTCATACTGCATGAACGCATTGTACGACCAGAACGAATTGTACGTCGAGCTTTCCGCAACACGATTTTCCACGCAGCCTTATTTATAAGTCTGGCTACTCTAGCGGAAATCGGCACCAGTTCACTCCGCTTTTTCGCTTGTTTTTATGGTATATTTTTTATCTGTCTTGCTGTTTATAGACTTATGTTTCGGTATCTTCTCAAAAGATATAGGGAATATGGAGGTAATTCACGTACTGTCGTTCTGGTTGGTAGCAACAAGAATATGGCCGAACTTTATCAAGAAATGGCAGGAGATCCTACTACCGGTTTCCGCATTAGCGGCTATTTCTGCGATTTACCCTCCAATGATTTTCCTGAAAGTATCCCCTATTTAGGTCAACCTAAAGAAGTCGTCACTTATTTACAGCAACATCATATAGAGCAAGTCTATTGCTGTCTACCCTCTGCACGCAGTCATGAGATAGTTCCTATCATCAACTATTGCGAGAATCACTTGATTCGCTTCTACAGTGTGCCTAATATCCGCAATTACCTGCATCGCCGCATGCACTTCGAGCTGTTCGGCAATATTCCCGTACTAACTATCCGTGAGGAACCTTTGACACAAATGGAAAATCGTCTGCTGAAAAGAGCCTTCGACCTCTTTTTCTCCCTCTCTTTCCTTTGTACCGTATTTCCCTTTGTCTATATCATCATAGGTACAACCATCAAGCTATCTTCTTCCGGCCCCATCTTCTTCAAACAAAAACGAAGCGGAGAAAAACGGAAAAGAATTCTGGTGTTAACAAATTTCGCTCAAATGCGTGTCAACATAGATAGTGACAAACTACAAGCCACAGCCAATGACCCGCGCAAAACAAAAATCGGAGATTTCATCCGTAAAGCCAGCATTGACGAACTTCCCCAATTCATCAATGTATTATTGGGACAAATGTCCGTTGTAGGGCCACGCCCCCATATGCTGAAACACACTGAAGAATATTCACACCTTATCGACAAATATATGGTCAGACATCTGGTAAAGCCCGGCATCACCGGTTGGGCCCAAGTCACCGGCTACCGTGGTGAAACCAAAGAACTCTGGCAGATGGAGGGACGTGTACAGCGTGATGTCTGGTACCTGGAACACTGGACTTCCTATTGGATTTGTACATCATATACAAGACAGTCAGAAATGCCGTCCGGGGCGAGAAGGAAGCCTATTAAAATAAAAAAATGAGAATTAAAATAAAAAAGACATAGTGATGAAAAACAAGAAAAGCATAACTATCCTAATGGTGGCATTTACATTGGCAAGTTGCCAATCCTATAAAAGAGTACCTTATTTGCAAAGCTACGAATCACTTACAGATAAGGGTTATAAGGAAATTGTCATTAATGAAGTAAACCAGCAGGATACCCTCTATGATGCACGCATTCAGCCGAAAGACCTGTTGAGCATCACGGTCAACACTAGCGACCCGCAAGCAGCGGCACCGTTCAACCTAACCATGCAGACCTCTATCAATGTGGCTCAAGCCAATAGTACCTATGTCACATCACAGCCCACCCTACAGCAATACCTGGTCAATAATGAAGGTGAGATAGACTTTCCCGTCATAGGTAAATTAAAGATAGGCGGATTGACTAAAACCGCAGCGGAAAAACTGGTTCGTGAGCAACTTCGCCCTTACCTCAAAGAGACTCCCATCGTCACCGTACGCATGTCCAACTACAAAATATCAGTTATCGGAGAAGTGAACCATCCCGGTACATTTACCATCAACAACGAGAAAAGTAAATCTCTTTGAGGCACTCGCCATGGCAGGAGACATGACGGTCTACGGTATACGCAGTAACGTCAAGCTTATCCGCGAAGACAATAACGGACAGCGGAATATCATAAGC
>ENA-OQDD01000451-OQDD01000451.1-human-gut-metagenome-genome-assembly--contig:-NODE-451-length-16857-cov-1.875553_pt1 | contig 16857 bp, 22 predicted proteins | sample MGYA00242507_ERZ504598 | MGnify/ENA primary metagenome ERZ504598 (study PRJEB26092, sample SAMD00036318) | human gut metagenome | host: Homo sapiens | study: EMG produced TPA metagenomics assembly of... | reverse complement strand
CAGATATTAATGGGGCAGTCTACAGAGCTTCTGTCTATGGCGAGGGAAGTGAGGAAATGGCTGTCAATGCATTTAAGATTGAACCTAAGGATGGAACGATTTATCTGAAAGGTGTCGTATCACGTAAGAAACAGCTGATTCCGCCACTTATGGAGGCCGCACAGATGATCGGCAGCGATTACGTATAAATCGGAGGAAAACAAATGGCAAAACAAACATGGAAACCAGGCAATATGATATACCCGATCCCGGCAGTCATGGTGAGCGTTACAGATGGGAAAGGGCAGGATGATATTATAACGGTTGCATGGACCGGTACCATCTGTACCAATCCTCCGATGGCTTATATTTCAGTAAGACCGGAGCGTTTTTCCTATCACATGATAAAAGAAACCGGAGAATTCGTGATCAATCTGACCACAGAAGAACTTGCTGCAGCAACGGATTACTGTGGAGTCAGATCCGGACGTGATGTAGATAAATTCAAAGAGACCGGACTTACGAGAGAAAAGGCGGATATCGTAAAAGCACCGATGATAAAAGAGGCTCCGGTGTCGATCGAATGCAGAGTAAAAGAAATCAGAGAGCTTGGTTCACATCATATGTTTCTGGCAGAGGTTGTTGCAGTTCATGCAGACGAACGTTATATGGACGAAAATAATCGTTTTGACCTGAACAGAGCCAGACCGCTGGTCTATTCTCATGGAGAATATCTTGGCACAGGAAAGAAGCTGGGAACTTTTGGATACAGTGTAAAAAAACGTAAAAAAGCTGTTCCCCCAAAAACGAAAAAGACCGCCAAGCCTTGATTTAAAAGAGATTGCAGAATACTGCTGTTTATGGTAAAATATTCTTTAAGCAATTCATAAGAGACAGGAGAAAAGAAATTTTATGAATAATATAACGTTGATAGGAATGCCGGGAGCAGGAAAAAGTACAATAGGGGTTGTACTGGCGAAGGTATTGGGCTATCAGTTCCTTGATTCCGATCTTCTGATTCAGAAACAAGGAAAGAGACGCCATGTCCGAAATCATAAGAAGAAGAAGGATATAAAGGATTTAAAGATGTTGAGAATCGTGTCAATGCATCAATAGAGGCAGAGAATACGGTCATTGCAACAGGTGGAAGCGTTGTTTACTGCGAAGAAGCCATGGAACATCTGAAATCCATAGGAACCGTTGTGTATTTGAAATTGTCTTTAAATGCTCTTTCAAAGCGACTCGGAAATCTGAAGGGCAGAGGCGTTTTGCTGAGAGAAGGACAGACCCTTACGGATCTGTATGAAGAAAGAACTCCATTGTACGAAAAGTACGCAGATATTGTGATAGATGAAGAGGGGAAAGATCTGGAAGCAAGTCTGGAGATTCTTCTGAAAACACTGAAAGAAAACTAAGAGTAACCATTGAAAAGCAGGGGAGCAGAAGCGTACAGAGGAAATTTTTATTTACAAATGTGAAATTTGTGTTATAATACGAAACTGAGCTTTTTAACAAAGTATTAAAAGTTTTTAAAAGTCTGATAATAAATTTCTGATATTTGCTTCGGCTTACGGAGTGAAAATAATTATAGAGGTGCTTTATGGAACAGTATGTAATTAAAGGCGGCAACCCGTTAGTGGAGAAGTAGAAATTGGTGGCGCCAAAATGCTGCACTTGCAATTCTTTCTGCAGCAATTATGACGGATGAAACAATCCTTATCGAGAACCTGCCTGATGTAAGAGACATTAATGTTTTATTGGAAGCAATCGCCGGTATTGGCGCACAGGTAGAGCGAATTGACAGATCTACAGTAAAAATCAATGGTTCTACGATCAACGACATCAGTGTTGATTATGAATATATTAAAAAATCCGTGCATCCTATTATCTTCTAGGTGCATTACTTGGTAAATACAAGCATGCAGAAGTACCACTTCCTGGCGGATGCAACATCGGAAGTCGTCCGATCGACCAGCATCTCAAAGGATTTCGTGCACTTGGCGCATCTGTGAATATTCTTCACGGTGCGATCGTTGCCGAGACAGAGAATCTTCACGGAAGTCATATCTTCCTGGATGTAGTTTCTGTAGGAGCCACGATCAATATCATGATGGCAGCATCTATGGCATCAGGACGTACAATCATCGAGAATGCAGCAAGAGAGCCGCATGTCGTTGATGTCGCAAACTTCCTGAACAGCATGGGCGCCAACATCAAAGGTGCAGGTACAGATGTTATCCGTATCAAAGGTGTTGAGAAACTTCACCGTACCGAATATTCCATCATCCCGGATCAGATTGAAGCCGGAACATTCATGTTCGCAGCTGCAGCAACCGGTGGTGATGTTACCGTTAAGAATGTTATCCCGAAACATCTGGAAGCAACTACAGCCAAACTGGAAGAAATCGGCTGTGAGGTTGAAGAATTTGATGATGCTGTACGTGTACGTGCAGGCAAGAGACTTCACCGCACACATGTGAAGACACTTCCTTATCCGGGATATCCGACAGATATGCAGCCGCAGATCGCAGTAACTCTGGCACTTGCAGAAGGAACCAGTATTGTTACGGAGAGTATTTTTGAAAACCGTTTCAAATATGCGGACGAGCTTTCCAGAATGGGAGCATGCATTAAAGTCGAAGGTAATTCAGCAATCATCGACGGTGTCAAGAAACTGACAGGCGCAAGAGTAAGTGCACCGGACCTCCGTGCAGGAGCAGCACTTGTCATTGCAGGTCTGGCAGCAGACGGAATCACTGTTGTTGATGATATCGTTTATATCCAGCGTGGATATGAGAATTTCGAAGAGAAACTGAGAAGTCTCGGTGCTGAGATTGAGAAAGTTTCCAGCGAGAAAGAAATCCAGAAATTCCGTCTTCGCGTAGGATGATAAAAATTGTCAGTTCTTATACTTGACAATTATATAAAATGAGTATATTGTATGTACTGCAATATCAACTAAGAATAACTAAATAAAACGGCCTTTTATTCAGAGTGGTGGAGATACAAAGGATCTGAGAAGCCACGGCAACCCCTTTATTTATGAGGAAGGTGCCAACCTGAGCGAGACATCGAACAATAAGAGGATTGAAATAAATTTCAAGACAGTCCTGTTGTTGGGGCTGTCTTATTTTGTTATTGAAGGATTGTGGGATTTACAAAGTAACGGAACAATCCGTAGAACATTTAACTGATTATTTACAGAAAGAGGTTAACAATGGAGAAAGAAAAAATTTTATTTACTTCTGAATCAGTAACAGAAGGCCATCCGGACAAAATGTGCGATGCCATTTCTGATGCGATTCTTGACGCAATCATGAAAGAAGACCCGATGGGACGTGTTGCATGCGAGACAGCAACAACAACAGGTCTTGTACTTGTTATGGGTGAGATCACAACAAGTGCTTATGTTGACATCCAGAAAATCGTAAGAGATACCGTAAGAGAAATCGGCTATACACGTGGAAAATACGGTTTTGATGCAGAGACATGTGCAGTTATCACAGCAATCGATGAGCAGTCCACAGACATCGCAATGGGAGTTGACAAAGCTCTGGAAGCAAAATGGGTGAAGACGAGATCGATGCAATCGGTGCCGGAGACCAGGGTATGATGTTTGGATATGCTTCCAATGAAACAGAAGAATATATGCCATATCCGATCAACATGGCACACAAACTTGCACGTCAGCTGACAAAAGTCCGCAAAGATGGAACTCTGCCATACTTAAGACCAGACGGAAAAACACAGGTAACTGTTGAATATAACGAAGAAGGAAAACCGATCCGTATCGATGCAGTTGTATGCTCTACACAGCATGATCCGGAAGTTACACAGGAACAGATTCATGAAGATATCAAAAAATATGTATTCGATGAAATCATCCCTGCTGATATGGTTGATGACGAGACAAAATATTTCATCAATCCTACAGGACGTTTTGTAATCGGTGGACCTCATGGTGACAGTGGACTTACAGGTCGTAAGATCATCGTTGATACTTACGGTGGAGCAGGACGTCACGGCGGCGGTGCTTTCTCCGGTAAAGACTGCACAAAAGTTGACCGTTCCGCAGCTTATGCAGCACGTTATGTTGCAAAGAATATTGTTGCAGCAGGACTGGCTGACAAATGTGAAATCCAGCTTTCTTATGCAATCGGTGTAGCAAAACCTACTTCCATCAATGTGAACACATTTGGAACAGGCAAACTTTCCGATACAGAACTTGTAGAAATCATTCGTGAAAACTTCGATCTTCGTCCGGCAGGAATCATCCGTATGCTTGACCTGAGAAGACCAATCTACAAACAGACTGCTGCTTACGGACATTTCGGACGTACAGATGTAGATCTTCCATGGGAAAAACTGGACAAAGTCGAAAATCTTAAGAAATATCTGTAAAATACACAACGGTTTTCAAAACTACCGTTTTTTCATGGATTTTATAGAAAATTTAGAGATAAGAATATAGTGATATGATATAATGAACGCATATATAGCGAAGAATAACTTCGGTATTGTGCGTTCATTTTTTGCTTAAGAAGCAATTATAAGTTTTACAGAAACGAGGGAATTTCATGAAACTGAAAAACAGAATCATTGTGGGATTCATGATGGTAATATTGGTACCGCTTCTTTTATTTGCTGCTGCCCTGTTTGGAATCAGTGAGACACAGCACAGGAATGCAGCCAATAGTGAATCTGCGCAGGAGACATCCTATGATATTACAATTTCCGATACGGGAAGCAGTCAGGCAAGAATCCAGATCATGACGAAGGATCTTTTTTTTACTGCTTTTATCATTCTTATCTTCACAGGCGTTTCTGTGGGTCTGTGGATATACAGAAGTGTGGCGGCGCCGCTGGTCAAACTGCGAAAGGCAACGCAGAATATCAAGGAAGGAAATCTGGATTTTGTTCTGGATGTCGAGGGAACCGATGAATTTTCGGAGCTTTGCCGGGATTTTGAAGAGATGCGCCGCAGGCTGAAAGAATCAGCAGAAGAAAAAATCGCCATGGATAAAGAAAATAAAGAATTGATCAGCAACATTTCCCATGACCTCAAGACTCCGATCACAGCGGTGAAGGGATATGTAGAAGGAATCATGGATGGTGTGGCAGATACACCGGAGAAGATGGACCGCTATGTCAGGACGATTTACAATAAGACCAATGAGATGGATCATCTGATCAATGAGCTGACGTTCTATTCTAAAATTGATACGAACCGTATCCCATATACATTCAGTAAGCTGAATGTAGAAGATTATTTCTCTGACTGTGCGGAGGAAGTTGGACTGGAACTGGAAACAAGAGGAATCCAGCTCTGTTATGCAAATTATGTAGATAAAGATGTGCTTGTAATTGCAGATGGCGAACAGAATACGAAGAGTGATTCATAATATCATCAGCAATGCCATCAAATATATGGATAAGCAGAATGGAATGAAGGGCATCATACAGATCAGAGTAAAGGATGTCGGAGATTTCGTACAGGTTGAGATTGAGGATAATGGCAAGGGAATTGCATCCAAAGATCTGCCGTATATTTTTGACCGTTTCTACAGGACGGATGTTTCACGTAATTCATCCAAGGGAGGAAGCGGAATCGGTCTTTCTATCGTTCGTAAGATTATGGAGGATCATGGTGGCAAAGTGTGGGCAACCAGTCGGGAAGGAATCGGAACGATCATGTACTTTGTTTTGAGAAAATATCAGGAGGTACCTATGAAATGAGTAAAATACTGATCATCGAAGATGAAGAAGCAATTGCAGATCTGGAGAAGGATTATCTGGAACTTTCCGGATTTGAAGTAGAGATAGCAAACAGAGGAGATGTGGGCCTTGAAAAAGCACTCAATGAAGATTATGATCTTATTATCCTGGATCTGATGCTTCCGGAAGTAGATGGGTTTGATATATGCCGTCAGGTACGTCAGGAGAAAAATATCCCGATCATTATGGTATCTGCAAAGAAAGATGATATTGATAAGATCCGTGGACTCGGTCTTGGCGCGGATGATTATATGACCAAGCCATTCAGTCCGAGTGAACTGGTGGCCAGAGTAAAAGCACATATGGAGCGATACAACAGACTGGTAGGTTCCAGTGCGGTAAAGAATGATATTATTGAAATCCGTGGCATCAAGATTGACAAAACTGCGAGACGTATCTGGGTAAATGGAGAAGAAAAAACATTTACGACCAAGGAATTTGATCTCCTTACTTTTCTGGCAGAGAACCCGAACCGCGTATTTACAAAAGCAGAACTGTTCCGCCAGATCTGGGATATGGAGTCTGTAGGAGATATTGCAACTGTCACGGTTCATATCAAGAAGATCCGTGAAAAAATCGAATTCAATACAGCGAAGCCTCAGTATATAGAAACTATATGGGGAGTAGGTTATCGCTTCAAGGTATAACAGACATGGAGAATCTTTAATGGAGAGATTATACAGAAAATTAGAAGAATACAGCCGCTCTGATTACTATCCGTTTCACATGCCGGGGCACAAAAGAAATCCCGCATCTGTCAGAGGGGAGTTCCCTCTTGAAAGAGATATCACTGAGATAGAAGGCTTTGATAATCTCCATCATCCGGAAGACCTTCTTCTGGAAGCACAGCAGAATGTGGCGAAACTGTATGGAACCAGAGAGAGTTTTTACAGTGTTAATGGAAGTACCGCAGCACTTCTTGCGGCAATCTCGGCAGCGGTTCCGAGGAATGGACAGATCCTTGTTGCAAGAAACTGCCACAAAGCAGTGTATCATGCCATCTATCTTAGAAATTTGAAACCTGCCTATATTTATCCACAGATGGACAGTGAGTGGTGGATAAACGGCGGAATTTTTCCGGACAAAGTGGAAAGATGTCTGGCTGAGAATCCGGAGATACAGGCGGTACTGATCACTTCACCTACGTATGACGGTGTTGTCTCAGATGTAAAAGAGATTGCAGAGATCGCACATAAATATGGAGTGCCGCTGATCGTAGATGAAGCACATGGAGCACATTTCCATTTTTCAAATTATTTTCCGACTTCGGCAGCAGAACTTGGAGCAGATCTCGTGATCCAGAGTTTTCACAAGACACTGCCGGCCATGACCCAGACTGCCGTGCTTCATAACTGCAGCGACCGCGTTGACAGCAGACTGATCCGCAGATTTATGGGAATCTATCAGACCAGCAGCCCGTCGTATATTCTGATGGCAAGTATCGATGCCTGTATGGATACGATGGCAGCAGAAGGAAAACAGATGTTCCGTGATTTCACCAGAATACTGGAACAGACAAGAAAGAGACTTTCCGTGTGCAAATATATCCGCCTGGTAGATCCGGTCAAAGGAAAGAATGGAGTCTTCGATTATGACCGTTCCAAACTGGTCTTTTCTACCAGAGCTTCTTTACTATCAGGAAGTGACCTGTATCATATCCTTCTTGACCGCTACCATATTCAGATGGAAATGGAGTCCGAAAATTATGCGCTCGCTATTGCAGCAGTAGGAGACCGTGAAGAAGGTTTTGAGCGATTGTGTCAGGCAATCGAAGAACTGGATCAGGAACAGGCAGACCTGATAAAAGCAGGAATACCGGCAGAAGAAAATAAAAAACTGGACACCAGATCCATGCATTTTGTACTGACGCAGATGATGTCTATGGCAGATGCCATGGAAGCACCGACAGAAAAATGTCCGCTGGAAGAAAGCATCGGCAGAATTTCAGCAGAATTTGCTTATCTGTATCCACCGGGAATTCCGCTGATCACTCCGGGAGAACAGATTACTGGACAATTTATCCGTAATATGAGAATATACATGGATAAAGGGTTATATCTGCAGGGACTGGAAGACTATACAAATAAGACGATCCTTGTGGTAGAACAACAGCCCCAGAGTACAAAGGAGCAAGACGAAGAAATTCATGGGTAAGATTTTTTATATTATGGGTAAAAGTGCCTCTGGAAAGATAAAATCTATTCCAGACTGGCCGGTAATAAAGAACTGAATCTGAAAAAACTGATCCTGTATACAACAAGACCGGTACGTGACGGAGAAAAAGATGGTGTACAGTATTATTTTACAGACGAGCGCAGACTGCAGGAGTTTGAGACAGCGGGAAAGGTAATCGAATCCCGTGCCTACAATACCGTTTATGGAATATGGACTTATTTTACAGCGGACGACGGACAGATTGACCTTAAGAACGGAAATTATCTTGGAATCGGTACGTTAGAGTCTTTTCAGAAGATGAAATGTTATTACGGAAAAGAATCCGTCATACCTGTTTATATTGAAGTAGAAGATGGAGAACGTCTGATCCGTGCAATCCGAAGAGAGCAGGAACAGGAAACACCAAAGTATAAAGAACTTTGCAGACGTTTTCTTGCGGATGAGGAGGATTTTCCGAAGAGAAAATAAAGGAAGCAGAAATACAGAAGCGATTTTGTTAATGATGATTTGGATTTATGTGTCAAAAATATTATAAAATATATAAATTCCATGTCATAGTTAAAAATAGTTTTGAATGGCTAATAAAGTATGGTATAATGACTCTATAGCGAACAAAGATTCGTATATGAAACTATAAACAAGAGAGGTGATTCTGAATGGTCAGTTTCAATAATATTATCGGACACGAGGAAATTATCCGGCATCTCCAAAATGCATGAAAGACGGGAAAAGTTTCCCATTCATATATTTTTACAGGCAGACCCGGATCCGGCAAGAAGCTTCTTGCAACCACATATGCGATGACACTGCAGTGTGAAGCCGGTGGAACAGAGCCATGTCAGAAATGTGACTCCTGTAAGAAGGCATTGGGCAAGAATCATCCGGACATCATTATGGTCAATCATGAGAAACCTGGTACAATCTCTATTGATGAGATCCGGGAACAGGTGATTCACGATGTTGCGATTAAGCCATACAGCAGTCCGCACAAGATTTACATTATTCCTGATGCGGAGATGATGACGGTACAGGCACAGAATGCTCTTCTCAAAACAATAGAAGAACCACCGGAATATGCAGTGATCATGCTGCTGACCAGCAATGTGGATGCACTTCTGCCGACGATCCAGTCCAGATGTGTGCGTCTGGATCTGAAGGTGGTTGATGACAGCCTTGTTAAGAAATACCTGATGGAACGGCTTCATGTGCCGGATTATCAGGCAGAGATAGATGCTTCCTTTGCACAGGGAAGTATTGGCAGAGCCAAAGAAGCTGCTACATCAGAAGAGTTTTCCAGAATGACGGGGAAGGCGCTTAAGATTCTCAAGTATGTAAATACGATGGAAGTATATGAATTGTCCGATGAGATCAAGGCACTTTCTGATGAAAAGCAGAATATCAGTGATTATCTGGATATTTTCCAGTTCTGGTTCAGGGATGTTCTTATGTTTAAGGCAACTCAGGAGGTTGACAACCTGGTATTTAAACAAGAAATCAATTATATAAAGGAACAGGCGAGCCAGCGTTCCTATGAGAACCTGGAAAAGATTCTGGAAGCACTGGAAAAAACAAAAGTAAGGCTTCGTGCAAACGTTAATTTTGAACTTGCACTTGAACTTCTGTTCCTGACGATCAGGGAGAGATAGAATGACAAAAATTGTTGGTATAAGATTCAGAAATGTCGGAAAGATTTATTATTTTGATCGAAAAACTATAAAATGAAGATCAGTGATCATGTGATCGTAGAGACTGCCCGCGGTGTGGAGTTCGGACGAGTTGTACTCGGACCGAAAGAAGTGGGTGAGGATGAGGTGGTCCATCCGCTGAAAGAAGTCCTTCGCGTTGCCACACAGGCAGATGAGGACAGGGAGAAACAGAACCGCCTGAAAGAAAAAGATGCATTTAAAATCTGCCAGAAAAAAATCCGCGAACATGGTCTGGAAATGAAACTGATTGATGCGGAGTATACATTTGACAATAACAAAGTGCTGTTTTATTTTACGGCAGATGGAAGAATTGATTTCCGTCAGCTGGTCAAGGACCTGGCAGCTATCTTTAAGACAAGAATCGAACTTCGCCAGATCGGAGTAAGAGATGAGACTAAGATTCTTGGGGGAATCGGCATCTGCGGCAGACAGCTTTGCTGTCACACCTATCTTTCCGAGTTTGCACCTGTGTCTATCAAGATGGCAAAAGAGCAGAATCTGTCACTGAACCAGACCAAGATTTCCGGTGTCTGCGGCAGATTGATGTGTTGTCTCAAGAATGAGCAGGAAACCTACGAAGCACTGAATAAGAGCCTTCCAGGAACCGGAGATACGGTTACTCTTCCGGATGGATTACAGGGAATTGTACACAGTGTAAATGTTCTCAGACAGAGAGTCAAAGTAATCGTGGAAGTCAATGATGAAAAGGAGATTCAGGAATATCCGGTAGGAGAACTGAAATTCCGGTCACGCAAGAAAAAAGCAAAGAACACTGACAAAGAAACAAGGGACATTGAGTAAAAAGAAGGAGATTCTAAATCCCATGGAAAAAAATCCGCAGAATGATCTGGTATATCCGGGAGAACGGGTTGATGATCTTCAGAATGGTTTGTATGTGATACAGAATCCGGAAAAGTTCTGCTTCGGAATGGACGCAGTTCTGTTATCTGGATTTGCAGATATCCGACAGAATGAAAAGGTTCTGGATATGGGAACCGGAACGGGAATCATTCCTTTTCTGCTGAAAGCCAAAGACAAGGGTTCACATCTGACAGGACTTGAGATCCAGGAAGAATGTGCAGATATGGCGAGACGAAGCGTATCGTACAATCATCTGGAAGCTGATATTGATATCGTATGCGGAGACATAAAGGAAGCTGCTGAAATTTTTGGAGCAGCTTCTTTTCATGCAGTGACAAGCAATCCGCCCTATATGATCGGACAGCATGGTCTGCAGAACCCATACATGGCAAAAGCAATTGCAAGACATGAGATTCTCTGTACACTGGAAGATGTAGTGAGCCAGGCAGCAGCAGTGCTGAAAGACAGAGGACGTTTTTATATGGTCCACAGACCTTTCCGTCTGGCAGAAATCTTTCAGGTTCTCATGAAATATAAACTGGAACCCAAGAGAATGCAGCTGGTGTACCCGTACATAGATCGTGAACCCAATATGGTTCTGATCGAAGCACGAAAAGGTGGAAATTCCAGAATAACGGTGGAGCGACCATTGATCGTCTATGAGAAACCAGGTGTTTATACCAGTGATATTCTTGAAATATACGGAAGAGTATAAAAGAATCAAATAATCTGAGAGAAAGGGGATTCCCGGATGAGTGGAAAATTATATCTTTGTGCAACCCCAATCGGAAATCTGGAAGATATTACACTTCGAGTACTCCGCACATTGAAGGAAGTGGATCTGATCGCGGCAGAAGATACCCGAAACAGTATTAAACTGCTGAATCATTTTGAAATCAAAACACCGATGACCAGTTATCACGAATATAACAAGATTGAAAAAGCATATACACTGATCGAGAAGATGCAGAACGGTATGAATATCGCACTGATCACGGATGCCGGGACACCGGGAATTTCGGATCCGGGTGAAGAACTGGCTGCTATGTGTTATGAGGCTGGAATCGAAGTAACATCCCTTCCGGGTCCGGCAGCATGCATTACCGCGCTTACATTATCAGGACTTCCTACCAGACGGTTTGCTTTTGAAGCATTTCTTCCGATGGACAAAAAAGAGCGCAAAGAAGTTCTGGAAGAGCTGGTCAATGAGACCCGGACGATTATTTTGTATGAGGCTCCGCATAAACTGGTCAGGACACTGCGTGATCTGAGGGAAAAACTTGGAAACCGCAGAATGACACTTTGCAGAGAACTGACCAAGAAGCATGAGACAGCCTTTCATTCCACAATTGATGATCTGATCGCGCATTATGAGAAAGAAAAACCGCTCGGAGAATGTGTGCTGGTCATCGAGGGCAAAAGCCGTCAGGAACTGAAAGAAGAAGCAGTGGCCTCGTGGGAAGAGATTTCCATAGAAGAGCATATGGAAATCTATGAAAAACAGGGAATGTCCAGAAAAGATGCCATGAAACAGGTCGCGAAAGACCGCGGTGTATCAAAAAGAGACATATATAGCTATTTGATGAAATAGAGATGCAATAAAGATGCCCACCAGCGAATTTTAGAAGAAAATTCACCGGTGGGCATCTTTGATTTGTTGTTTTGGGAGCTACAGATGCCTGGTCAGGGTCGGAATCATCTGCAACTTGCTGGAATTGGATTTGCAGATGCCTATCACCAAGTTGATATTAAGAATCCTACAACAATTGCGGTGGGATTGTTTTTTATGTCGAAAAAAGAGCAAAATGTTCTCGTGGACTTGCGGAGCATATTGTGCTAAAATATAACAAAGCATCACATTTCTTTTTGTTCTTTACAGGAAACTGTATCTTATTATCTTCGGCCGTTCGGTCGTAACAGAGAAATCAACCGTTTTCACACAGATCTGCGGGAAGTACTGTTGTATATCAAATATTCGAAGGAAAAAGAAAAACTGGTTGACCTGATCCAAACCGATGACGGATTTCAGAACATGAAGACAGAAACGGTAGTCATGCTGAATACACTTACTAACTCAAAACTGAAATTCAATGAAGAAAAGGAGGAAACAAGTATGTGTCTTGCAATTGATGAATTACGGGAGGAAGCAAAACAGGAGGGAATTGAATTTGGACGAAGAGAGTTGATTGAGAAAATGCTTATGAATCATGAAACTATGGACAAGATAAAAGAGTATACCGGTTATACTCAGGAAAAATAGATGAGATAGCAAAGGAATTATCTGCTAGATAGAGCTTAAAAGACTGTTGTTATTAGCGGATTGAATAATAATAACAGTCTTTTTTTGTGTATTTTGGTGGTAGAACTTTAACGTATTGAATGATATGCTAAATAAGGATAAGTCTAATCAAAATGAAAAGACAAGAAACAGAACACGATATCTGTTGAAGGAGAAAAGTATGAAAAATATACTGAAAGTTCGAATGTTAGGTGGATTTACACTGGAATATAAAGGAAAAGAACTGGTCCTGGACCGTAACAATGTATCAAAGACCACACAGCTGTTTCAATTATTACTTCTACATACACAGGATGGAGGAATCTCCAAAGCAGCACTCATCGATGCCCTGTATGGCCGAAGCGATGTCGAAAATAAAACGGCAGCCTCAACAACACAATATTCAGGCTCCGAAAGCAGCTCACCGCAGCGGGGCTTCCGGAAAGCAGTTACATCAATATAAATGGTGGAATGTGTACCTGGGACCCGGATATCGAAACTTCAGTAGACGTATGCGACTTCAAGCAGACGATCGAATCAGCACGTCACGAAAAATCCCAAAAGACCAAAATGGAAATCTACGCCAAAGCATGGAAACTCTACACCGGAGAATTCCTCCCGGATATGATGGGCGAGGACTGGGCGGCAGTCGAAAACATCGCATGTCGAGATATGTATTTCGACTGTGTCGAAGAACTGTGCCACTACCTGAAAACCGAAGAAAAAATTCGAAGAACTCTACCGTGTCGCACACAGCGCAGCCGAAATCTACCATTCTATGACTGGCAGATATGGGAAATCGACAGCCTCATCGGAATGTCCCGCTACAAAGACGGCCTCGATGTCTACAAAAGAACAACCAAGCTGATGTTCGACGAACTCGGCCTGTCACCATCCGCCGGAATGCTCGAGCGATTCAAACTTATGGGAGAGCGAACCTCACAGGCAGCAGCGCAATCGAAGACATCAAGTACCGCCTCCGCGAAAAAGAATCCATCGAAGGCGCTTACTACTGCACCTATCCAAGCTTTGTGGACGTTTACCACGTGTTCGGCCGCATGATGGAACGAACCGGCATGTCCGTATTCCTGATGCTCTGCACCCTGAACTTTATAAATATCGAGACAGACGACGAAAATCAGAAATACTATTCAGAACTTCTCCGCGAGTCCATTCAGAAAGCAGTCCGTAAAGGCGATTTTTACACCCGATACAACATCCAGCAGTATCTCGTAATGCTGATAGGGATAACCCAGGAAAACTGCACACTCGTATCAAAACGAATCAACAAAGAATTCAACAAAAGACTCACCCGCCGCAAGAACGTATCAATCGACTACTACGTTGCTTCACTCGGTGAGGTCTGCAACGACTAAAACAAACAACATTAATAATTAATATAGAAGTAAAACTATTCAGCCCGGAGATCCCCTCCGGGTTTTTTTGCGCCCGGAAATCTCCCGTCCCCCCAAAATCTCAGCCCCCTCGCAAATTATCAGAAACATTGTCGAAAAAATATGAAAAAATGTTCAAAAAGCAGAATCACGAAACAGTTGAAGAAATACCCCCGATGCTATAATAAAAATACTCTGAAATAAGTGCGTGTTATCGTGTGGTTAAAAACAAAAATACCGTGATCGGATCTTGACGGAGGAAGCAAAGCAGATGGAAAAAGGCAAAAAAAACATACAGGGACATTTGTAATACATGTGAGTCACTGTGACAATGCCACATGGCAGGGTGAGGTGACCTGGCAGAAGCCAATAAAAAGAAAAGTTTCAGGAGTGCACTTGAACTGATCAGATTGATTGATGGAGGCACTGGAGGTGGATGAATGATGAAAGAAAAGCTCAACATTTCTGCTTCCAATATCGTAAATGTCTGCATAGACAACATAGACGGAGTAGAAAGGTCCGGAAGATTTTACTGTTATTACAGTAAAGATCCTATATTCTTCCGAAGTATTCATGAACTCTTCCGCTATATGGAGCGATTCATGAACGAGCTGAACTTTCCTCAGTCATCAACAGAGCTGCGGACATACGAAGACAAACAGCAGAAACCAGCAAATGCAAAAAGAATCTCTTTTACAGAGGTCAGCAACCGTGAATGGATCCTTGAACAGAGAGGAAGCATAGACACCCTGGCTGTATATGTCAGATACCGTCAGAACGCTACATGGCAGGGAAGTGTCTATCATATGAAAAACAACGAGCGGGAAGATTTCAACAGCGAGCTCGATTTACTCAAAATAATAGAAAATTGTCAAAATAGTACTAAAAATGTTGCTGAAAGCGGCTGACGAAATAGGTGACGAAACAGTTCACCTGTTATAATGTCGTTAAATCTTAAATAAGTTGTACGTGAAGCAGTTAACGATAATTTTTATTATCATCATGCATATAATAGGGGATGTTAATATGAAAAGAGAAAATAATAAAAAATTCAAAAAAAGGAAACGGAATCAGAACAGAAGCCTGACATGTCGGGTGCTCAGTATGATGTTTGCAATCGTGCTGTTCTGCTCCACTGTATTAATAAATACAGACTATGTATCTCAGGCAAGCTCCTTCGATGACATGGTAGACATGGTAGAAGTTGAGGAGGATTCCGCAGCAGCTGATACATCCGAAGATACAGGAGACGATCTCGGCACAGATGTGAATTTTGAATCGGAATCGGAAGAGGGTTCGGCCGAAACATACAGCGAATCTGATGATTTCGGTTCCAGCGATGCCGACTTCTCATCAGGCGAGAACATGTTCACAGATGGAACATCCGAGAGCAGCACTCCAACCGAAGAAGCAGCACAGCCTGTAAGCTGTATCGTAAAGCTTAAAACGAAACAATTCGAGGTCAAGGCCGAAGCTCCTGCAGGTGTCCTTCCAAACGGAACACAGATGATCGTCAAAGCAGTCGAGAACAACACCGAAGATGCTGAGCTGACAGACCAGTACAACAAACTGGCAGCCAAGATTACAGAGCAGCTTCAGAGCCAGGGCAAAAACCTCGACGGCTTCCTTGCTTACAACGTATCTTTTACAGATGCAGATGGCAATCCGGTTGAACCGTCCGACAAAGTTACTTACAGCTTTACTTATAAAGAAGCTTCTTCACCGGAACTGACAGACCCGGCCGCATCCACAGTGACAGCAGCCAGAGTCAGAACCAGCAAAGAAACTTCCGAACTGGAAGTGACAGAGCTCAAAGCCGAAGAAAATCAGCTTACAGTTGAAACAAACGAAAGCAGACAGCTCACCAAAGCAGCTTTCCAGGCAGCAGGTACTGACACATACACATTTGTATGGAGCAGCACACCGGCAGCAGATGATAATGAAAACACTGAGAACAACGAAGAAAACGGTGAAGTAAATAACGAAGAAGTAAATGCAGACACCAACACCGAAAATACCGAAGAGAACGGAGAAGAAACCAACACAGAGAATAATGTAGAAAACTCTGAGGAAGAACAGAATCAGGAAGAAACACCAGATCAGGAACAGACAAAAATGATCCGCGTCATCGCAGACGAAGTTAATCTTCGCGTAGTTCCTTCCACAGAAGCCGAAGTGATCGCAACAGTAGATACAGACACTCAGCTTCCACTTCTCGAAACAGTACCGGTGAAGACGAATTCACCTGGTACAAAGTTTCCTACGAAGAAGCAGAAGCTTATGTAAGAAGCGATATGGCGGAAGTTGTTGAGAATGAAGAGCAGGGTACAGAAAACGAAGATGCAAATGAAGAAGAAGCAGACGTTCAGGTCGAAGACGAAGTAACCTACTCTCAGACAATCGGCAATGTGGTTGTAACTGCAACAGCTGCAAAAGATGTTCTTCCAGGAAATGCAGAGTTTGTTGTAACTCCTATCGTACAGGAAACAGACCCTGACCAGTACGCAGAAACAGAAACAAAGCTTAATGAAAAAGCTGAGGAAGATGGATACGAAATCGCAGGTTTCCTGGCATACGATATTTACTTCCAGGACAGTGAAGGAAATAAAATAGAACCAGTTGATGGTTCCGTAAAAGTTTCCATGCACTACACAGAACCATCCGTACCGGCAACCGTATCAGAAATCAG
>ENA-OQDD01000450-OQDD01000450.1-human-gut-metagenome-genome-assembly--contig:-NODE-450-length-16873-cov-4.252418_pt1 | contig 16873 bp, 33 predicted proteins | sample MGYA00242507_ERZ504598 | MGnify/ENA primary metagenome ERZ504598 (study PRJEB26092, sample SAMD00036318) | human gut metagenome | host: Homo sapiens | study: EMG produced TPA metagenomics assembly of... | reverse complement strand
CTGGGCGGCATTGGCACACACCCTGGGCAGCCATGCGACCACGGCGGCAGGCACGGCCGCAGCGGGCGGCGCAAGTATTCTGGGCGCATTCTGGGCCTTCTGGCATCGGTGCAGGCGTGAGAAACCTGTACCGCGGCACCCAGACCACCGGCAAGGACGCTCAGAACGAGTATTCCAAGGGCGGGACCAAGATCGGCATGGTCGGCGCAGGCGCAGCGGCAGGCGCAGCCGTGGGCACTGTGGTGCCTATTGTTGGAACCGGCGTCGGCGCTCTTGTGGGTGCCGGTATCGGTGGTCTTGGCGCCCTGGGCTTTGGCGACAAAATCGGCCAGGCGCTTTCCGATGCACTGGACGAAGGCGGAGCGCTGGACAACCTGAAACAGACGGTTGGAACCTTCTTCACTTCGACGCTGCCGGAGCACTGGACGAGTTTCTGGGATGGCGTGGGCACCACGTTTTCCGAAACAATCCCCTATGCAATCGGCTACGCCCTGGGCAAAACGAAGGTTTTCTTTACCAACACGCTGCCGGAACACTGGACCGCCTTCTGGGATGGTGTAGGGGAGTTCTGGACCGAGGACGTCCCTGCATGGGTGGAGAGCACCGGCGAAAAGGCCGTCACGTTCTTCACCGAAACGCTTCCGACCAAGTGGACGGACTTCTGGACCGGCGTTGGCGACTTCTGGACAAAGGAAGTCCCGGCATGGGTTGAAAGCAGCGTGACGAGCGCGGCAAACTTCTTCACCGTGACGCTTCCGGCGAAGTGGACCGGCTTCTGGTCTGGCGTGGGCGACAAGATCAGCGGATTTTTCACCAACGCCAAAAACGCCTTTAGTTCTGGCCTCTCTGCCGGATCGTTTACGACCGGCGGAGGCACGAGCAGCGGCGGAGGAGGCGGCCGTGTTACTCCGCACGCTATGGGCGGCATTATGACGAGCCCGCACGTTGGCCTTGTGGCAGAAGACGGCCCGGAAGCGATTATTCCGCTTGGCGGCAGCCGCCGAACTAGAGCGCTTGATCTTTGGAATCAAACGGGATCGATTCTTGGCGCCGACTATTCGGGCGATTCGGACGACGACACGCCCGAAAACGTGCCCACGTTCTCCCCCGTCGTGTACCCGGCACCGGCGCCGCAGGCGCCCGCAGGAGCCGTAGCGCAGCCCATTTCTATTCCGGTAGAAATTGGCTGAACCCGCAGTTTATCATCCAGGCACCGCAGGCATGAGCCCGGACGAGATTATCGCAACCGTGAAATCCCGCATCCGCGAAATGGTGGACGACATAAGCGACGAGCTGGCCGAACGCCTGGCCCGTGTCCTTGCGAATATGCCCGCATAAGGAAAGGAGGGCAAAATGTTACCCGAGATTGTGTACCTTACCCAGCTCGACACGGGAACCAGAATTGCGCTCCCCCTTACACCCGAGAAGGTTTCCGACAAACGGGAGGGGAATTTCATTTCCTACAACATCCTGAATGTTGGCGAGGTGAAGATCCCGAACGGCGAGAAGCTGGCGCAATTTTCCTGGAACGGTATTCTCCCCGGCGTTTCCATGCTGGGCATGGGTATCGTTTCGCTTTTCGACTGGAAGCCGCCCCGCGTGATGATCGGCATTCTTGACGGCTGGAAGAAGAACCGGAAGAAACTTCGGCTTCTTGTGACCGGCACGGCCATAAACCACGACGTTTATATCCAGAACTTCACCGTTACCCATGAATACTTCGACCGGGCAGAATACAGCATTTCCTTTGTGCAAGCAAAGGACATTCTGATTAAAACCACGGACGAGGCAGACGGGAAAACGGATGGCGGAAGCCTGGACGAGCGCCCGGCAAGCGCAGCGGCCGCAGCTTCCACACAGGCGACCGGCAAAACCTACACTGTGAAGCCTGGGGACACGCTGTGGTCCATTTCCAAGAAGTACCTTGGCAACGGTTCGCGGTATTCGGAGATCTACAACTCCAACAAGGCCGTAATCGGGAGCAACCCGAATTTGATTAAGCCGGGCCAGGTTTTGACCATTCCGGGGTGAGGAGGACCGCATGATCGATGTTTCCAAGGTAGCATACAATGTTTATGCGGTCCTGCAAGACGGCACCCGGCTGAACGTGACCCCAGCAGTCATGGATCTGGGCTGGGAGGAAGGAGAGAGCGAGTTGAGTTCCCGTTTTTCGTTCACTGTTGCAAACGTGGACTATAACGGGAGCCCGCTTTCTTCGACCATAAAGCCGAACACCGCCATTGTGGTAACGGCATCGGCCGGAGGCGATGAACAGGAAGTTGCCAGCGGGAAAGTGATCGAGTGGAACCCGCAGGACGGGGCCGCCATGAAGGACTTTTCCGTGGTGTGCTACGACGACCTTTACAACCTCCAAAAGAGCCAGGACGACCGCTATATCAAGGCTGGAACCGGCACGAAATCCGCCCTGAACGCCATCTTTTCCGATTGGGGAATCCCGGCCGGAGAATACAAGGGCCCGGACAAGCCCCACGCAAAAACGCTTTTCAAAGCGGAATATCTGGGGGACATTATAACGGAGCTTCTGGACGATGCCGAAAAGCACGGCGCGGACAACTACGTTATAAGAATGAGTGGTGGCAAGGTGAACGTTCTGCCCATCAACGCCAACGAAACAGTTTACCACTTTGACGAGGACGACAACCTGACGACGAGCGGAGACAAGATCAGCACGGCCGACCTTGTGACCCGCGTTAAGGTGATAGGCCTTGAAAAGAAGACCCAGAAGCGGTCTGTGGAAGCCACCCTGGACGGGAAAACGGAGTACGGCATCCGGCAGCGGATCTATACCCGCAGTTCGGACGATACGGCCGCGCAGGCCAAGTCCGCCGCACAGAAGACCCTTGACGAAAAGGGAGAACCTACACGGAAAACTACCCTGAAAGGCGCAGATCTTCCGTTCATCCGCAAGGGCGACAAAATCCGGGCTGCGGCCAGGACCGTGAACGGCTTTTGCACTGTGCTGGGAGTGCAGCACGATGCCGCAAACCGCACAATGACCATGACCGTTAAGGTTTTGGACGAAGACCCGGCCGGGAACAAGAAGGACTCTGACGAGTACAAGGTGGGCGATATTGTGAACTTTGCCGGTGGCAGCCATTACAAGGCTTCCACCGATACAAAGGCCGCAAGCACTAACCTTTCGCCCGGCAAGGCTAAAATAACCATCATAAAGAAAGGTGCAAAACACCCGTACCATCTGATCTATCAGAACTGGGCCGAAACGCACGTTTACGGCTGGGTGGATGAAGGTACCTTTTCAAAATAACGGAAGGAGGAAACAGTGAACCCGAGTTCTGGCAACAAGGGTGTGAACCACCTGGCCCAGGTTTTGGCCGGTCAGAGCAAAAAGGACCATGACCGAAATTCCGCTCTTGTTCCTTGATTTTGGCGAGATCATGGATGATTACAGCTCCAAACGAACACTTTTTCCATTCCGATTCCGGTAGAAGATTACCACGTCTGCCGTCAGCTGACCCTTGGCAAAACCGGGGACATTCTGGCGAAGACCCAGGCCGTTGGCTCTCCGGGCAGCGGAGAGCATGAACACAATGTTGTTTCAAAGTTAAAGGATTCTCTCGGAAAGCCTTGCACCGGATCGATTGGCGTGGCAGCCAGTGCTCAACCAGACCCGCCAGACCCGCCGCAGAGCAACGCGGGAAGCGGAGGACCGGAGGGCGCCCACCAGCACCACGTTTTGATTCCCGAGAAAATGCGCCGCCTGAAACCCGGGGACCGTGTTCTGGTGGCCTGGGTGCAGTCGGAGGCCGTTGTGGTGGATATTATCTGCCCGGCGGAGGACCTGAAAAAATAACCAGACGAAAGGAAGGACTTTCCCATGGCTGAAAAGCAGCTTTACCCCGTTTTTGAAGTCCCCGACTTCGTCACAAAGAAGAACGAGGAGAGCCGGAAGCAGCAATATAAACCCTCTGTTTATTTTGACTACGCGACCGGCGATTTTCGCCTTGACGGCGCCGGACGCATGGCAGGAGCCAGCGGCCGCGAAGCCTATATGCAGTGGTGCATGAAAACCGTTATGACGGAGCGGGACGCCTTTCTGGCGTATTCGACCAAGTACGGCGCAGAGCTTGAAATCTCGCTTGCACAGAGCGACCACGCCAGCGTGGAAGCTAGTCTGGAACGGACTATTATTGAGGCCATCATGCAAACCCCAAAACAGAGTATTGCCGCGACTTCACGTTTACATGGAACGGGCCGGACAGCTGCGATTGTGCATTTAACATAAAGGGCCGCGGCTATGACGAGATCCAGACCGTCAACCTGAACTTTTCAAAGTAAGGAGGTGAGAGCATGGCCACAATTCCGGCATTTTCTCCGCCTGACTGGCTGAAAACCGAAACGGCAGAGCAGATCCAGGCGCGCATGATGGAAAGCCTCCCGCCCGACATTGACGACACCGAAGGCGGTTTCCCTTGGGACTTTACCTATCCGACAGCGCTTGAAAAGGACGAACTTCTGAATTTCCACCTTGTGGAAACCTTGAAGCTGATGTTTCCGGCGTGGTCCTATGGTGCATACCTTGACGGCCACGCCAGGGCTGACGGCCTTTCCAGACGCCCGGCGAACGCTGCGGCCGGTATCGTTACCTTCACCGGTACGCCTGGCACACAGATCCCGGAGGGGACTGTGGTCTGTGTGCCTTCTTGCGGCGGAGTGCCCGCCATTGAATACGCCACGGATTCCGCGGCCTACATTGGCGAGGCGACCGACGGGGAGGACGGCACCGTTGACGTTGCTGTAACGGCCGTAGAGCCGGCCCCACCGGCAACGTGGGCGCGGGAGTCATTACAATTATGATGGACCCGATTGCAGGCGTTACCCTTGTGAACAACGCCGACAAGATCACCGGCGGCGCAGAGGAGGAAGACGACGAATCCCTCCGCCTGCGCATTGCGGAGTATGACGAAACTTCGGGCGAATCCTTTGTGGGCTGCGACGCGGACTATATCCGCTGGGCCAAAGAGGTTTCCGGCGTGGGCACGGTACTGGTTGATGCCCAGTATGAAAAGACGCATCCCAACTGGGTGCGCCTTATTATTCTGGATTCTTCCGGCGAGCCCGCCAACGGCTCTATTATCCAAAACGTGTATGACCACATTATGAGGGATGACAACCGGATTGAACGCAAGGCACCTGTGGGCGCAATCCTTCTGGTGCAGGCCCCCGAGGGCGAAGTGGTGAACATTTCCGTCGAGGGTTTGCAGCTGGACGGCGCCAAGACCGCAACGGAGGTGGAAGAAACCTTCCGTTCTGCGCTGATTGAGTATTACATCACCGCCAAGGCTGACAGCCTGGTGAAGTATAACGAAATCCACGCGGCACTGACCCGCACCGAGGGCGTGAAGAACTTCTCCAAGGTCCTTGTAAACGGCGACGTGAAAGACATTCCGCTGGACCCGGCAGACTACCCCTGCACCGGTGAAATCCACGGTATCAAGGACACGGAGGCGACCAGCGAATGAGCACCCGGAAGAACTTCGACCTTGAAAAATTCCCCGAAAACCGCGTTTCCCAGCGCATGATCTCCCGCGTTTCGCCTATCTATGAGCGGTCCTATGTGGCGAAGTGGCTTTATGAGTCATGGGCCAGGAGGTGGACGACGCGGAGATCCGCTTCTCGGAACTGCGGGAGCAGGCAAACCCGGAAACGGCAACTTGGGCCTGCGCTACTGGGAGCAGCGTTACGGCATCGAGGTGGACGAGAGCCGGAGCCTGGCAGCCCGCCGGGCGGACATAATCGCCCGCCGCGGCGCCCGTGCTCCGATGAACCCGGAACGTTTCAAAAGGATTCTTGAAGCAACAACGCAATGTGACGTGGAAATTAGAGAGTATATCGCACCGTATACTTTTGGCGTTTATCTGAAAGCAGATGATGCGGAGGAAGTAAATGTTCTTCGCATTGTAAAGCAGATAAAGAAAATTAAACCGTCGCATTTGACATATCGCCTATCTCTGCTGTATCAGCCGAAAACGAAGCTCGCGTATATTTCCGGGAAATTATACAATGTTAATGCATCCTGCACCATCCGGCTGCCGGGTGTGATTCAGCCGCGAGCTGTTGGTGCTACGGCATACACCGCCGGAGCTGCTGCATCGGCAAGGATGATGGCGGAAGTTAAGCTCCCCGGAATCATTGCCCCGAAATCCGTTTCCGCGCAAGCCTATGCCGCAGGCAGGCTTGCACACACACATGAAACCGTAACCATTACGATTGGAGGACAGACAACGTGAGTTGGGAAAAATCCAGTTACACGAAAGCCGGTGCCGCCCTGCTGTCGGAATCTCTCTCCGGCGGCGCACTGACCATTACCCGCGCCGCGAGCGGCACCGGCTCTGTTGACACCGACCTGTCGGCAGAAACCGCAGTCAGCGGAGACACACACGAACTGTCCTTGCTGGGCATTGAAACCGTCACGGACGACGGCAAAACCGCCCGCAAGGTCAGCATTCAGCCACCGGTGCAGCAGATACCTACGTTATGCACCAGATCGGCGTTTTCGGTGTCTTGAACGATGGCGCAGAAACGCTCCTGTTTATCATGCAGGATGAACGCGGCATTGAAGTCCCTGCCGCAAGCACGAACTCCGAGTTTTCGTTTGAAATCGCCGTCCTGCTGGCTGTTTCGGCAGAAGCCAACATGTCCATCGCCGTTGACCCTCAGGTGCAGGCGTTGATGAAGCTGGTCAAAGCCGAGATCGAGAAGCACAATGCCAATGCCGACGCCCATGCGGCGACAATCACGCAGCGGTCAGCGCAGCCGTGAAGAACCTGTCTGAATCCGGGGAAATCCTGAACGAAGAACAGGTAAAGGCTCTTATCAAGGAGCAGGTGGACGGCGGCACAGGCGGCGGCTACTATGGCTCCTACGAACTCACCCTTGCGGCTGACGGGTGGAAGCCCGCCCGCAGCGAGGATGATTACGAAAACGCTGGCGGTATGGATTACTACCAGTGCATTTATGATGCAGAACTGTCGGACAGCACCAGTGAGCTTGTACCGTTGGCGTTGTATCTCCCGGCAGTTTCTATACTACGACCAAAGCGGGTGTCCTGAACGGGTGCGAAACGCATGATGGTTTCATCAGATTCTTTTCTCAGCGCATCCCGAAAGCAGACATTCAGGCGACCGTAACCCTGTTCGGGAAAGGAGGTGGTTCGGGTGAAACCGGTAGCGTAAGCATCGGTCAGGGCTTGAAGCGTGACGCGAGCGGCGCTATTGCCGTCCGCATTGGCGAAGGCCTTGACTTTGACAGCGCAAACGCGCTGACTGTCCGCAAAGAAACCGTTATGACGAGCGAAGACCTGCTGAACGAGGAAGAAACGCAGCAGGAAATCGTTGATATGCTGAAATAATTTTAGGAGGACACTGCTATGTCTAAGCAGATTTCTACCAAGACCACCATCCGCAACCTGACCGCCGAGATCAAGAAGACCTTCGTTAAGAAGGGCACCTTTACCCCTGTGCAGGCCGCAGCCAACGCTGCTATCAAGTCTCTTGGCGTTGACGGCAATACCGTGAACTTCTACACCTCTACCGACAAGAGCGGCACTGCTGCTTTCTCCGTTGACTTCCCCTCTGAGCTGTTCCTCGACCAGACCAAGACCACCTTTGTGGCAAAGTTCAAGTTCGATGCCGCCACCTATCCCGGCGCTACCGACCCCAAGCTGGAAGGCAAGCCGGTCATGGTGCTGGCCGTCAAGGGCGAGAACCCGGACTCCTGCACCTACTCCTTCCTGAGCATGGCCGCTCTGGTCGATACCTATAAGGCCAAGGCCACTGGCAAGGACGCATCCACCACCGTTACCATCGCTGGTTATGAGGTGGATGTCAAGGTCAATGTTTCCGCTGCTGCCGGCAACGCCTGGTTCTGAAGGACGATGGTCTGTATGTTCCCACCCCTGAGGAAGTGGACATCTCCGGCAAGGCCGATAAGGTCACCGGTGCCACCACCGGCAACTTTGCTGCGCTGGATGGCGAGGGCAATCTGACCGACAGCGGCAAGAAGCCTGCGGACTTCGTGGGCGCCGAGGCTGGCAAGCGCCTGATGAGCGATGCCGAGGGCGAAAAGCTGGCCGGTGTCTCTGAGGGCGCAACCAAGACTGCCGCCAGTTCCACCAACGGCAATGTGAACATCGACGGCAAGGAAGTCGTCGTGTACACCGAGCCGGAGAATGTTCTGCACGACGAGGACGTGGAGGACTTCTCCGCAGAGGAGATCGCCGCTCTGCTGGCTGACGCTGACTAAGACATGAGGAGGTAAGCTCTATGGCAAAAGCGAAGGTCAAAACGCTTTTGGGCACAGGGCTTGCCGCGCTTTGCAGCCACATCAAGCAGTGCAATACCGCAATCGGAGACCTTTCCGAAGCAACGGCAAACGGATTCGAGGAAACCGATGACATCCTGCACGAAAAGCAGGATGTCATGGCGGCGGTGCCTTTTACTATCCCGGTCGATGGCTGGGGCGAGGATGGTTCCTCCCCCGGCTATTTTTATTGTGACATCCCCATTGCGGGCCTGTTGGCTACCGACATTGTGGATGTTACGGTACTGCCGGAATTTTACGATGTGGCGGGTGCGGTGGGCTTTATTGCGACCGAAAGCCTCGAAGGAAAGCTGCGGCTGAGGGCCGCCAAAGCTCCGACCGAGAAAATTTCTGCACAGTATCACATTACAAGCACCGTGAAATACACGGATGCACAGGAAGGGGGAACCTAAATGGCATACGGTTCTTTTAACGCAGGCCCCGGCAAGGCGCCGGATGAAGATGTTGTCCGCACTGACCAGATCGGCATTCCGGGCGGCATTGCCACGCTGGATGCAAACGGCCACCTGACCGAGAGCCAGCGGTGGGAAGTGGACAGCTACAAAAAGGCTGAGACCGACCAGCGCATCAGCGCGGCGGTGGACAACCACAACGGTGCGGAGAACGCCCACGGCGACATCCGCGCCAGCGTGGCCGCGATGAACGCCAGCATTAGGGCAATCGAGTTGAAGTTCGGCACGAATGTCACCAAGAATCCTTTTTCCGCCACGTTCAGCAGCCTTGACGGCCTGACCGTCACTGGCGTGTGGAACGCAGAACAGGCAAGGGTGGAGTTCTGATGGCTGAAACATTCAAGGTCGGCGCGAATGCGCGGGAGCTGCTGCGCTACACCCAGAGGGCGACCCGCATTGTCACCGACGACATCAGCCGGAGCGATGCCGGAAGATCATCCAGAAGGTCGCGGCGCTCGAAGATGTGCGCGACATCCAGAAGGTGTGCGGCACTGCCGTCCATGCACTCGACACACGGGACAGGGAGGGCTTTTCCAAGAGCACGTTCCGGCTGTATGGCGAGGGCATCCGGCTGACCGCCCGGCAAATCCTGCTGGATGCACACGCGGCGAATAACGTCAATTTCCAGACCGACTACAACAAGCGCGTTGAGAAGATTGGCGCAGTCGTGGACGGCTGCTCTCTGCTGCTGGAATACCTGACCATCTGCACGGAGGAAGGTATCATCAGCGCGAAGAAAGCCGGTATCTGGACAAAGAAGGTCACGGACGTAAAATACCCGGCGATGAAGTGGCTCACGTCGGAACGCGGACGTGCCGAAAAACTCCGGGCAGAAGCGGAACGGAAGCGGCTGACCGAACAGGCTGCCGCCCTGAAAGCTGTCCTTTACCCGGAACCGTAAACGCACAGCGGGCAACCGCTTTGCATAAAGGGTGCGGTTTGTTTGTCTGACGCTGCCATTTGGTGGCTGCGCTCTCCGAACACCAACAATAACAACAACGTCTGGAACGTCAACACCGATGGCTCCAACAACAACAACTGGTACAACAACTCCTATGGTGTTCGCCCCGCTCTGATGGAACCGTGTGACGAGTAGGCATAAGCCGAAAGCAGTGCGCCCATCAAAGGAAACCGCATCCTGTCGCTTGCCGATGCAGGCAAGTGATAAATACATCCCGCTGAGGTGGGCCATCCTTGCCGGATGCAGCCCACTACCGCAGCAGCGAACCAGCGGAGGGTCATTTTGACATACGAAGAACTGTGCAGCTTTGAGGTGCTTTACAAAGCCTATCTTGAAGCCCGGAAGGGAAAGCGCAGTAAGAGCAAAACAATCGAGTACGAAGCGCAGGCGCTGGCCTGCACGGAAAAGCTGTCCCGCAAGCTGGCCGTGCGCGATGTACGCCAGCCGGGAGGCGATATCCGGCAGCAGATATGCTATGTGCCGAGCAGGTTTGAGGTCTTTGCCGTCTACGAGCCGAAGCGCCGCATGGTACATGCCCCGGCATTTGTGGACAAAGTGGTGCTGCACGCGCTGGTCGATAACATCCTGTATGATGCCCTGACAAAGAGCTTTATCCGGGACAGCCACGCCAGCCAGACCGGCAAAGGCACAGACGACGGCCTGATGCGCCTGAAAACTCACATGGTGGATTATTACCGCCGTGAGGGTCACGGCGCGGACGGCTGGGTGCTGAAAGGCGATGTGCGGCATTTCTTCGCCAGCATCGACCACCGGAAGCTAAAACGCAAGCTCAAAGCCGTGCTGGACAAGCGCGGCGTTGACCCGCGTGTCTATGAGCTGCTTTGCATCTACATCGACGTGATGGAGGACGGCTTGCCGCTGGGCTACCAGACGAGCCAGCTTTTCGCCCTCATGTTTTTGGACGAGTTCGACCACATCATCAAAGAGAAGTACCGCATCAAATACTATGGCCGATACATGGATGATTTCTACATCATCTGTTCGGACAAGCGGAAATTGCAGTGCATTCTCCGGGATGTGCGGGCGCTCATGGACAGTTACGGCCTTGAGCTGAACCAGAAAACCGCCATCTTCCCGTTGAGGAACGGTATTGATTTTCTGGGCTTTCACTCCTACCTGACCGACACCGGCGCGGTCATCCAAAAGCTGCGCGGGATAGCTCCAAGCGGATGAAGAACAAGATCAAGTATTGGGAAACAGCATACCCCGCAGGCGAAGTAACCAAGCAGGAAATCCTGCGGAGCTTGATGCGTGGGATGCCCATGCCGCCCATGGTGAAACCTACTCTTTACGCCGCAAGTACGCTGACCGGCTCGAAAAATTGCTTGACTGTAAAATCCCTATCCATCGAAAATCAACTCGAACAAACTCGCGCGTGACAGACGGCGGGCGCGGCAATGCCGCTGCATCTACAAGGTGCAGCACAAAGCCCTGTCCCTCTCTGTATCGCAGAACACGCGGCCTGCGGAGATCATGCCGTGGGCCTGAACGAAAACAAGGAGGTAACAATGGCAAACGTAAAACTGGGCACGAAAGCCGTTGGCAGCATTGTCAAAATCAAAGTCAACGGCGCGTCCAAAGATTTTATTGTTGTGCAGCAGGGCAACCCGAACACCGGCACTTATGATTCGAGTTGCGCCGGAACGTGGCTGTTGATGAAGGACATCTACACAACGTCCACGTTCGGCAACAATAACTCCTACAAGGATTCCAGCATCCACAGCTACCTGAACGGTACGTTCTTCAACCTGATTGACGCGGACATTCGCAACGCTATCAAGCAGGTCAAGATTCCGTACCAGGACGGCACTGGTTCCGGCGGCAGCCTTGCCACCGGCTCCAACGGCCTGAGCACCAAAGTGTTCCTGCTGTCTGGTTATGAGGTTGGCTGGACGACCAGCGACAACGGCTATTTCCCGAAGGACGGTGTGAGGCTGGCATACTTTGGCAACAGCTCCGGCGGTAACAGCAAGCGTATTGCATACAATGGCAGCTCCGCTGCCATTTGGTGGCTGCGCTCTCCGTACACCAGCGGTAACGACAACGTCTGGTACGTCAACACCGATGGCTCCAGCAGCGGCAGCTGGTACAACGGCTCCTATGGTGTTCGCCCCGCTTTCATTCTTCCCTCTACACTCGTGGTCTCTGACGATGGCACGGTCAGTGTCAACACTGCACCTACCGTCAGCACGGACGGCGCAGCTCTGGGGCAGAAGAACGCGGCCTTTGCGTGGAAGTACACCGTCAGGGATGCCGACGGCGACACCTTGACCGTCACCGAAAAGCTGGACGGCAAGACCACCAAGACCCGCACCGGCGTTGCCAGCGGCACGGCCCTGACCTTTGAGCAGACGGCCAGCGCTGCCGGATTCCAGAAAATCCTGAACGGCAACCACACCATCACCGTTGAGGTGAGCGACGGCAAGGAAACCGTCAGCACGTCCGCGACCTTTACCAAGGCCGTCCACGCCGCAAGCGTGACGCTGGCTGAACCGTTGGCCGTTGAGGCGACATTACCGTTGCCGTGCTTCAGGTGACCGGCTCCATCCCCGATGATGCGAAGTTCAAAGCCGAAGTGACCAACAACGCACTCGACAGCTCCCCGGTCTGGCAGGATGCCACGACCGAGGCAAAAAAAGGCGTGAACATCGTCTTTGAGAATAAGACCGCCACCAACGGCGCGGCGTTTAACTTCCGCGTCAGCGTGGAGCGCGGCGAATCCGGCGAGGGCGGCTACATCGAAGCCGTCTCCGGCGCATTCCAGTAAGGAGGACAGTCACCATGATTCAGTGGAAAAAGGACAATCTGCCCACCCGGCAGGAGAAGGAAGCCGCAGCCAAGAAGCAGCAGGAGCACGAACAGTTGCCCGACCGTGTGGCTGAAATGGAAGATGCCCTGTGCGAACAGGACGCGGCCAACGAGAAGCGCTTGACCGACATCGAAACCGCGCTGTGTGAGCTGGACGCAGCGCTGAACAAGGAATAAGGAGGTATCACCATGAACATTATCTGGGCAAACCGCCTGATTGCAGGCACTAAGACTTGGGCGGAGATGCCCGCATCCCGCCGTGCAGGCGTGAAGAAAGTTCTGGCCGAGCGCGTAAACAAGGGAGAGATCACCGCCGATGATTACAAGAACATCACGGGCGAAGACTATACGGCCTAAAATTTCGGAGGGCGGCGTGATTTGAGTAATTTACAGATTATCGAAGCCTTAACCGACATTGTGAGCAAGCAGAGCGAGATCATCCGCATCCAGGCGGACGCTTGGCGCAGGTTGGCGCGGTATGCGCAGAAGAACAGATTGTCAGTGTGGACAGTCAGATCGGCCAGCTTTTGGGCGCGGACGAGCTCCCGTTTCCGCTTTGATGGAAGCAGCAGGAAAGGAGGTGGTAGCCTATGATTGCCGCTTTCTTATAGTGGCGCAAAGTGCAGAAAGAAGGGAACATGAGCACCCAAGACTTACTTGCAGCAGCCGGACTTGTGGCCGCCGGGCTTATGGCGGCCACAAGAATTTTTCAGATTAAAAAAATCGAAATCAACCCATGGAAGACCATCGTGCGGGCCATCGGCCGCGCCCTGACTGCGGAGCTTTCCGAGAAAATGGAGCCGCGCAAAAAAGCCAGGACCAGAAGTGGGAGGAACTCAAGCACTACCAGGAGGAAACCCGGCGCCTCCTGGACGACCACGTCCGCACAGACGACGAGCGCAACGCGGACCTTTTGCGGAGCCGGATTCTTCGGTTTAACAATGAGCTTGTCCGCGGCATCGAGCACACCCAAGAGGACTTCGACGAGATTTTATGCATCATTGACGATTACAGAACGTATTGCAAGTCGCACGAGGAGTATAAAAACAACAAGTGCACCCATGCTATTGCGAATATTGAGCGTTGCTATGATGAACGCCTGGAAAAGCACGACTTTCTTTAAGGAGGACTCGAAATGATTTATAAGTACCTGGACGCCAGCCGCTACCAGGGGAAAATCGACTGGGACGCGTGAAGCGCAGCGGGAAAATTGACGGTGCCATCCTGAAAACGGTTTCCACCAACAAGAGCTTCGGCGGCGTCTACATTGACCCCCAGTTTGAGCGCAACTATTCGGAATGCACCCGCCTGGGCATCCCTGTGGGCGCCTATTACTACACCTACGCCCAGAATGAGGCAGCCCGGGCCGTGGAGCTTGTGAAGGTGCGCCAGGCATTGACCGGCAAGACCTTCCAACTCCCCGTTGCCGTCGATGTGGAGGACAACAAGCTGAAACCCATCCCGGCCAAGGAGCTTTCCGCCCTGGTGGCTGGCGCCGCCAAGCAGATCGAGGACTGGGGACTGTATGCCATGGTGTACACATACACCAGCTACGCAAACACGGAGCTGGACATGGACGCCCTGAAAGCCTTTGACCTCTGGATCGCCGACTACCGGACCCGGCGCCCCACGCGCAAGCACGGCATCTGGCAGTATACCAGCAAGGGGACCGTCCCCGGCATCACCGGCGACGTGGACCTGAACCACGCCTATAAAAACTACCCGGCCATCATTCGGAGGGCTGGGCTTTCTTCCATCCGCTGAACCTATGAAAGGAGAACACCATGAACGACATTCTGAAACAGATCCTTTACGCAGCCCTGACCATTTGCGTCCCCATTGCTACCGTGTGCATCCGTGGCGCCGCAAACGCCTTCGGCAATTCCCTGGCCGAGAAGGCCAAGAACCAGACCATCGAGCGCGTGATCCGCGAGATCACCGAGGCCGTAGCGGATGCCGTGGCGGCCATGAACCAGTCCTATGTTGACGACCTGAAAAAGGCCGGGACCTTCGACGAGGACAAGCAGGCCGAGGCTTTGAGCCGCGCAATTTCCGCAGCGCTTAAAAGCATGAGCCAGGACGCCATCGAATATATTAAAGAGATCAGCGGCGGCGACACCGTGGGCTATCTGACGAACCGCATCCAGCCCAGATTGCCCAGAACAAGGCCGCAAAGGCCCAGCAGTAATGCGCAGCACTTGAAACCTACTTAGAAACCACTTGAAACATTGGAAAGCCCCTCCCCGGACAGCAGCCCGGCGGAGGGGCTTTTTCTTTTTACCTAAAATAATCGTGTTTCGCAAAATTCCCTCTTGACTTATAAACCGAAGCGGTTTATAATAAAGGCGTAGAGAACAGCAGCACACAAGAGGAGGAACGAAAAATGAAGGTTCGGTATACACGGTTCGAGGTTGTGTTCCGGGAAACTACCCTGGTATTCACCGACCGGGACCCGAAGTTTAGAAACCGGCTGGACGTTTACAATTACGTCTGCGCAGAGCGGCTCGGCAAGAAGTACGGGAAGTTCATTCGCATCAATGAATCCACGGTTTGTTACTAAGGAGGGCTAAATTATGATGTTGAGCATGACAGAGACCGATTACGAGAACTGGCGCGACGACCTCCGCTGCGGCGGCCGGGAGGAATACGACGCCCAGTATTCTGCGGCGTCCCTGTACGAAGGCGGTTGGCGGTCCGATGCAATTTCCGACCTGATCGAACAGTTCAACTTGACCGGCGACGAGGCCGAAAGAATTTACAACGAGCTGCTCGAAATCGAGCAGAAAGCCGAAGGCAAGGAGGGCTAAACCATGAAAACCAGTACCTTCAACCGCATTTTTGAGAATGCCCGTTCCGTGAACATCCAGAGCAACGAGTGGTTCAATTACGCAGGATTCTTCTGGATGCAGTGCACCGAAAAGCAGCTGGCAAAAATGCGGATGCTGCTTAAAGCGCAGGGCTGCAAGACGACCGTTAAGAACGGCGAAGAATGGTACATCCTGAACAGCGGGACGCTGATTAAGGTACACTGAGGAGGCAGCGCGATGATCTACACCATGGAAAGGCGGCACTACTTCGGCAGCGGCTCGATGGAATCACGTTGGGAAGTGCACGAGTATTCGCACCGATGCCCGAGCGGCGACCTCCCGGAAGGCAAGCTGGTTTACAGCTGCAAGGCAAAGAAAGAGGCTTCCGCATATTGTAAGGCCCACGGCATTGAGCCGCAGCCGCGTTTTATTGCACCAGAGGAGGACTAAACCATGAAGAACGTTATTTTCACCTACGACACTATCCAGAACGGCGAGCGCGGCGAGGCCTGCGCAATGATCCTGGTGGAGGACGCCCAGGCCTGGCGCTTCAATCTGCCTTTAGCGGAAAGGACAACACCAAGGCAGGGTATTTTCTGAGAGAGCGCGGAATCGGCTTCTGCTGGAGCTGCGAGCACCTCCGCGGCCGCAGTTACGTTGAGAACAGCATTAAGAGCGTGGAAGTGAAGGAGGCGTGAACGATGAAAAAGGAAACGCTGAAACCGTGCCCTTTCTGCGGGCAGGAGCATACGACCATCACTGAATCTAATACTGAGGGCATTCGGATTAGATGCCCGAAATGCAATATCACATTTACTCGCGATTTTTATGAACATCGCGGGGAATTGGGCAGGCAACGAACTATTGAAGCGTGGAATACTCGCCCTGAATAACCCCGCCTGACGATGGCCCGAGGAAAAGGCCGAAACCGCCCGGCAGCCAGCCGGGCAAGGTCGCGGGAACCATACCGCAGAGAGGAGCGTAGAGCATGGACAAAGTTAAATTCTTCAACCAGCAGTTGAACGGCCAGATTGTTATGGCGGAGCTTGAAGCGGAGCACCTGGCGAAATCAATCCGGCTGCTTTCCGAGGGCGACGACTATGTGCCTGGGCTGGCGAGGTGGCAAATTACGCGACCACACTAAACCAGCTTGCGGAGGTTCTCACCGCACTGCGGAAGGTGGCGCGCGATTCGGAAATTTTGATGGAGCGGGAGGAAAAGGCATGAGTGCAAAAACGATTTACAAGACCCTGGCGCCCTTCTTCGATGCCGTGGACGGCACCGAAGAAAAGGCCTTGAAGTTCACGGCCCCGGGCTATATGGACCTGTGCATCGAGGCCTTGGGCTACAATGACCACGAGGGCCGCCCGGTGTATTCCGTGGCCCACTATGGGGAGCAGAACGGCGACCTTATGCGGGACCCGGATGTGACCATGGGCGTTGACCGGAAAACCGGTACCGTG
>ENA-OQDD01000449-OQDD01000449.1-human-gut-metagenome-genome-assembly--contig:-NODE-449-length-16879-cov-3.569245_pt1 | contig 16879 bp, 20 predicted proteins | sample MGYA00242507_ERZ504598 | MGnify/ENA primary metagenome ERZ504598 (study PRJEB26092, sample SAMD00036318) | human gut metagenome | host: Homo sapiens | study: EMG produced TPA metagenomics assembly of... | reverse complement strand
GGCGGCTGTCTCGGCCGACTTGCCGCACACCCCGCTGCGCCGGTGCAGGCGGTGCAGCCCGCCGCCTGCTCACACTGAAAACAAAACATCTGCTCGTCCATACAAAACTCCCTTTCTGCCATAAGATACTGCCAGTGTGGGCAGAGCGGGGCGGGGTTATACCAAAAAAGGGCCGCGCCCGACCGGACGCAGCCCTTTGAAAATGCTATGAAATTTAGTAGGTGATGCCCTGTGCCATCATGGCGGTAGCAACCTTCAGGAAGCCGGCGCAGTTTGCACCGACCATCAGGTTGCCCTCGGAACCGGCAGCCACAGATGCATCGTAGGAAGCATGGAAGATGCCCTCCATGATGCCCTTCAGCTTGGCATCGACCTCTTCAAAGGTCCAGCTCAGGCGCTCGGAGTTCTGGCTCATCTCCAGACCGGAGGTGGCCACGCCGCCTGCGTTGGAAGCCTTTGCAGGTCCGTACAGGATGCCGTTGGACAGGTAGACCTCGATGGCCTCCGGGGTGCTGGGCATGTTGGCACCCTCGCACACGACGGTGCAGCCGCCCTTCACCAGAGCCTCAGCGGACTCCTTGTTGATCTCGTTCTGGGTTGCGCAGGGCAGGGCGATGTCGCAGGGGACAGTCCAGACCTTGGTGCAATCTGCAACATAGGTTACACCTCGTGGGTCTCGGCGTACTCCTTGATACGGCCGCGGCGGACTTCCTTCAGATCCTTGACGTAGGCCAGATCAATGCCGTTGGGATCGTAGACGTAGCCGTTGGAGTCGGACATGGTCACGACCTTGGCACCCAGCTGGGTAGCTTTCTCGCAGGCGTAGATCGCCACGTTGCCGGAACCGGAGATGACCACGGTCTTGCCCTCAAAGCTGTCGTTGCGCATGCACTTCAGTGCCTCAGCAGTGAAGTAGCACAGGCCGTAGCCGGTAGCCTCGGTGCGGGCCAGAGAGCCGCCGAAGGTCAGGCCCTTGCCGGTGAGCATGCCGCCCTGGAAGCTGTTGGTCAGGCGCTTGTACTGGCCGAACAGATAGCCGACCTCACGGCCGCCGACACCGATATCACCGGCGGGGCAGTCCACGAACTGGCCGATGTGGCGGTACAGCTCGGTCATGAAGCTCTGGCAGAAGCGCATCACTTCCATGTCGCTCTTGCGTGGGGGTCGAAGTCAGAGCCGCCCTTGCCGCCGCCCATGGGCAGGGTGGTCAGGCTGTTCTTGAAGGTCTGCTCAAAGCCGAGGAACTTCAGGATGCCTGATTGACAGAGGGATGGAAGCGCAGGCCGCCCTTGTAGGGGCCGATGGCGCTGTTGAACTGCACACGGTAGCCGCGGTTCACCTGAACCTTGCCCTGATCGTCAACCCAAGGCACACGGAAGGTGATGATGCGCTCCGGCTCGACCAGACGCTCGATCAGAGCGGCCTTCTCGTACTCAGGGTGCTTCTCCACAACGGGCTGGATGCTCTCCAGAACCTCGCGCACAGCCTGCAGGAACTCAGGTTCGTTGGCATTGCGCTTTTCCAGACCTTCGTAAACGCGCTTCAGGTATTCATTTGTCAGCATAGTAGAATACTCCTTTTCCCAATTACTCTATAAAATTTGAAAAAGACGAAACCGCCCGGCCCGCCGCACAGCGGACGCGCTGCTAAAACGCTTTGGGACGATCCCGGATTTCCGTTCTTACACACCGGCCTGCTTATGGCTGCAGACCGCTTTATTATTATAAAGCATTTCTGTGGGTTTGACAATAGCGAGAAAGCAGAAAATGCTTCAAAAAAACAGATGAAAAGTTGAGACCGCTTCACAAAACGAAAAATAAAAGAAAAAAACGGCACAGAACCTTGTTTTTTAAAGCGCTGGCAGAACAAAAGAAATACGGAAAAGAACGTCTTTTCTCCGTTTTGCTGCATTCTGCAGGCGCAGAAAGCCATATTTTCTGCAAACAAAAAGCCCTGCACCACGCAAACGGCACAGGGCAGAGAAACGATTTTACTTCTTCAGCAGCTTTTCGCAGGCATCTGCGGCACCTTCCAGATATTCGCCGCCGTAGGTCTCGATCATACCGGCATCGGAAAGCGCAGCCAGCTGGGGTCGATGGGACACTTGGCCAGCACGGGCAGGCCGTGCTTTGCAGCCACCTCATCCACATGGCTGTTGCCGAACACATTGATGTGCTTGCCGCAGTCGGGACAGACGATGTAGCTCATGTTCTCCACGATGCCCAGCATGGGCACCTTCATCATCTCAGCCATGTTCACGGCCTTGGCCACGATCATGCTCACCAGCTCCTGCGGGCTTGCCACCACAACAATGCCGTCCACCGGCAGGCTCTGGAACACGGTCAGGGGCACATCACCGGTTCCCGGAGGCATGTCCACGAACAGAAAGTCCACATCCTTCCAGACCACATCGGTCCAGAACTGCTTGACAGCACCGGCGATCACCGGGCCGCGCCACACAACGGGGTCTTCCTCATTTTCCACCAGCAGGTTGATGCTCATGACATCGATGCCCATGCGGCTTTGGATGGGCCAGCAGCCCTTGTCGTCGGCCATGGCACGGCCATGGATGCCGAACAGCTTGGGAATGGACGGGCCGGTGATGTCGGCATCCAGAATGCCGCAGTGGTAGCCGCGGCGTGCCATGGCGCAGGCCAGCAGAGCGCTGGTCATGCTCTTGCCAACGCCGCCCTTGCCGGACACAACGCCAATGACTTTTTTGACGCTGCTGTTGGGGTTGGGGGCATCGTGCTTGGGCGCTGCATCGCGGGAAGAACATGCTGCTCCACAGCTGGAGCAGTCATGGGTACATTCTTCGCTCATTCTCTTTTTGCGCACGGCTGGCTCAGAGGCATTGGCCGTGTGCTTCCTCCTTAAACAGAATACGGCTATATAAAAGCCGCCCCTTTACTATACCATAAAAGCGCTCAGGAAACAACCCGCCGCGCCGCTCTGCTTTTGCATATCCTGTTCCGCCGCTTCATATGCTGGAACCGGAACATTCCGGCAGGAGGTGCGCCATGCGGCAGAGCTATTTGAAAAATGCGGCGCTGCTCACCGGTTCAGACGTGGTGCTGCGGCTGGCCGGCATGGGCCTGCGCATCTGGCTGGCAAACGAGCTGGCGGCGAGGGGATGGGCCTTTACCAGCTGGTGCTGGCGGTGTATTCACTGTTCGTCACGCTGGCAACGGCGGGCGTTTCGGTGGCGGCTACCCGGCTCATGGCCGAGGAACTCAGCGGCCCAGCTTCCGCCCATGGTGCAGCCCGCGGCATGCTGCGCCGTCTGATGGCGGCAGGACTTGTGCTGGGGCTGTTTGCCGCTGCACTGCAGCTGGCGACAGCGGATCTTGCGGCCCGGTTGTGGCTTGGCGATGTCCGCGCCGTCGGTGCTTTGCGCGTTTCAGCGCTGGGAATGCCGTGGATGGCGGTCTCGGCGGTGCTGCGCGGTTTTTTCATCGCCCGACGCATGTAGCTCCAATGTGTTCAGCCAGCTTACGGAGCAGACGGTGCGCATCGCGCTGGTGGCACTGGCGCTTACCCGTACCGAGGGCCTTGCGGTGGGCGTGCGCTGTATGCTGGTGTTGGGAGCTACCGCCGTCAGCGAAGCGGTGTCGGCGCTGTGCATGCTGGCCTTTTACCGGCGGGATGCCCGCAGTGCCTTTGCGGGGCAAAAAGCCGTCCGCCCGGCAGACCCGGCCCGCCGTCTGTGGGAGATCCTGTGGCCGGTGGAGGGCGGGCGGGTGCTGGCAAGCGCCCTGCACACGGCGGAGAATATGCTGGTGCCCGCCTGCCTTGCGGTCTATCTGATCAACGCGGGCGGGCGCACCGTCGCGCTGGAGCAGTACGGAGAACTGAAAGGCATGGCTCTGCCGCTGCTTACGTTCCATTTGGCCTGCTGGGCAGTCTTTCGGTGCTGCTGATGCCGGAGATCACGCAGGCCCACATTCTGGGCCAAACCAAACGGCTCAACGCACTTTTGAACCGGATGCTGCGGCTCACCGGCTATTTTTCCGCGCTGGCAGGGGTGCTGTTCTGGGTGTGGGGACGGCCGCTGGCACAGCTTTTGTACCAAAGTGCGGATGCCGGGTTTTATCTGGAAACGCTGGCTCCTGCCATGCCGCTGATGTATCTGGAAAGCATGGTGGACGGTGCCATGAAAGGGGTAGGGGAGCAGAAGGCGGCCTTCCGCTACAGCGTGTGGGATTCCATCCTGCGCATTGGCGGGGTGGTGGCGCTGCTGCCGCGCTTTGGCATGAAGGGCTTTTTGGCAGTGATCCTGCTTTCCAGCCTGTACACCTGTGCGGCCAACACCGGGCATCTGCTGTTTTCCAGCGGCACGCAGCATGCATTCCGCCGCTGGCTGGGTGCACCGGCACTGGCAGCTGTGCTGGCCGCGGCGGCTGGCATGGCGCTGCGGAAGCTGCTTGCGGATGGGTTTGCGGCTCGGCTGCCTTTGCAGCTGGCCGCGTTGGGCATAGGCGGCTGCGCTACCACAGGAGTGTTCCTGCTGGCGGCATGGCGCTGGGCTTGGAGAGGAAGCAGCCGCGCTCTGGGCTGCGCACCGGCCCGGCAGACCGAAAAAATAGAGGGAGTTTGGCAGCGGATTCAAATTTTCTGGACATTCTGCAGTGTTCTGAGTATAATATAAAGATAGGGCTGTCCGGTGTGCCGGATGCTCTGTGAAACCGGAAGCTTTTCCGGCCAAAACTGCGGCTCTTGTGCCGTATGTAAAATATGCAAAAGAGGACTTTTTTGTGAAAGATAAAAAGAACACACCGCAGGTGCTTGCGCGCCGGGCGCTGCTTGTGCTGCTGGATGCAGCCATTGTTGCATTCAGCTTTTATTTTGCGCTTCTGCTGCGGGCAGACGGAGCAGTGGAAGCTGCCTGGTGGCCGCATAACCGTGAGCTTCTGTACGAAAATCTGCCATGGATCGTGGCGGTGTACATTGCCAGCTTTCTGTTCAGCGGGCTGTACTCCGTACTGTGGAAGTATGCCGGTGAACGCGACCTGATGCGTCTGGCGGGAACGGTGGCTGTGCCTACCGTTGTCGTCTACTGTGTCAACCGTCTGTGCATCCACGGCGTGCTGTTCAACTCCGCCAACTGTATGGCGGCGGTGCTCATCTTCCTGCTGGTGGGCGGCAGCCGTCTGGCATGGCGGCTGTTCCTGAACCATCCGCTGGGCGAAAGGCTGCGCGGCGCTGCCAGCAAGGACCCCAACCGCCCGGTGATGATCGTAGGTGCAGGCGAAGCCGGTGCATGGGCCATCAACGTGTGCAAATCCAATAAGGAATATGGTCACGCGGTGGTGGCGGTGGACGATGATCCCACAAAACTCAACCAGACCATCCACGGGGTGCCGGTGAAGGGCACGCTGGAGGATATCCCGGACCTGTGCAAGCGCTACGGCATCCACAGCATCATCATCGCCATTCCTACCCTGAAGGGCAGCAAGCTGAACCATGTCATCGATCTGTGCGTCAGCACCCATTGTGCGGTGCAGCTGCTCAGTGACCCGCAGCTGGTGGGCAGCGGTACACCGCAGCAGGGAGCCTTCCGCGAGTTGAACCCGGCGGACTTCCTTTCCCGCGATGAGGTGACGCTGGATACCGATCAGATCTCCGGCTACCTCACCGGCAAGACCGTTCTGGTCACGGGCGGCGGCGGCTCCATCGGCAGCGAACTGTGCCGTCAGGTGATGCGCTTCAAGCCCGGCAAGCTGCTTATTTTTGATATCTACGAGAACTGCGCCTATGAGCTTTTGATGGAGCTGCAGCAGAAGTACGGCCGGGATATCCCGGTAACGGTGCTCATTGGCTCCATCCGCGATAAAAAGCGTCTGGATGAGGTTTTTGAAACATATCATCCCACGGTGGTGTTCCATGCGGCAGCACACAAGCATGTGCCGCTGATGGAGGTCAGCCCTGCAGAAGCGGTCAAGAACAATGTTCTGGGAACCAAAAATCTGCTGGTGAGCGCCAGCGAACACGACGTGGAGCGGTTCGTGCAGCTTTCCACCGATAAGGCTGTGAATCCCACCAGTGTGATGGGCTGTACCAAGCGCATCTGCGAAATGCTCATCCAGACCTTTGCGGGCAACACGGATATGAAGTGTGTGGCTGTGCGTTTTGGCAATGTGCTGGGCAGCCACGGCAGCGTCATTCCGCTGTTTGAGGCCCAGATCAAAAAAGGCGGGCCTGTCACCCTGACGGACCCCAACATTGAGCGCTACTTTATGACCATTCCGGAAGCGGCCCAGCTGGTGCTGCAGGCTGGTGCGCTGGCCGAAAGCGGCAATATCTATGTGTTGGACATGGGCGAGCCGGTCAAGATCATGGATCTTGCCAAGCAGCTCATCCGCTTTTACGGCTATGAGCCGGGCGTGAATATGGAGATCAAGATCGTGGGTCTGCGTCCGGGCGAAAAGCTCTACGAAGAGCTGATGATGGACGAGGAGCAGGATAAGATGCGCCGCACCCAGCACAATAAAATTTTTGTGGCTTCGCCGCGCAGCATCGATCTGGCCGAGTTCTACGGGCAGCTGCAGGAGCTTGCCGCTGCGGCAGAGCACAACGATGAGGGTGTGGTGCAGCAGCTGGCAAAGATGATCCCGACCTTCACCCCCACCCGCCAGAATCTGAAGCTGTAAACTCCCCCAGTCTGCTGCGCAGACAGCCCCCTCAAAGAGGGAACTTGTCCGTGCGGCAAAGCCTCCCTCTTTGAGAAAGACTTCCCCCGGCCGGGACAGATTCTCCCGCGCCGGGGAGAAATGTCACCACAGGTAACAAAGAGAAAAACAGATGTCGCGCCAGCGACAAAAAGGGGAATGGGTGGCATCGCATCAGCGATGACGAAAGGAGTTTCTACTGATGTCACTGCGGCGATCGGCCGCGTGCATATAAAATGAGAGGGATGTTACTATGGAAAAGAAACCGTTTCTGACCGAGGCGATGGCACAGGAGATCATTCAGGATGTGCCACGCCGTTCCATGTCTACGATGAGAAGGGCATCCGTGAAAATGCCCGCCGCATCAACAAGGCATTCAGCTGGAACAAAGGCTTCAAGGAGTATTTTGCCGTCAAGCTCTGCCAAACCCTGTCATCCTGCAGATCCTCAAGGAGGAGGGCTGCGGCGTGGACTGCTCGTCCCTGACTGAGCTGATGCTCAGCGAGGTGTGTGGCTTCTCCGGCAGCGATATCATGTTCTCCTCCAACCAGACTCCCGTGGAAGATATGAAGAAGGCCTACGAGCTGGGTGCCTATATCAATCTGGACGATGCCACCATGGTGGAATTTCTGGAGCGTGTCGCCGGTGTGCCGGAGAACATCTTCTGCCGCTATAACCCGGGCGGCACCTTCAGTCTGGGCGAGAGCGAAGAGGGCTTTCAGGTCATGGACAAGCCCGGCGATGCCAAGTACGGCATGACCGAGGAGCAGATGATCGAAAGCTACAAGAAGCTGGCCGCCAAGGGTGCCAAGAACTTCGGCATCCACGCTTTCCTTGCTTCCAATACCATTTCCGATGAGTATTACCCGGAGCTGGCAGGTATCCTGTTCCAGCTGGCTGTCCGGGTGCAGAAGGCCACCGGTGTGCACATCGGTTATATCAACCTGTCCGGCGGTGTGGGCATCCCGTACCGCCCGGAGCAGACCGAGAACGATATCATGGCCATCGGCGAGGGTGTGCGCAAGAAGTTTGAGGAAATTCTGGTGCCCGCAGGCATGGGCGATGTGGCCATCTTTACTGAGATGGGCCGCTTTACCACCGGCCCTACGGCGCACTGGTGCAACTGCCATCCATGAAAAGCACATCTATAAGGAATACATCGGTCTGGATGCCTGCGCAGCAACCTGATGCGCCCGGCCATGTACGCGCTTACCACCACATCACTGTGCTGGGCAAGGAAAATGAGCCTTGCGACCATATGTACGATGTGGTGGGCGGTCTGTGCGAGAACAACGACAAGTTTGCCATTGACCGGATGCTGCCCAAGATCGACATTGGCGACATCGTTTATATCCACGACACCGGTGCACACGGCTCTGCCATGGGCTACAACTACAACGGCAAGCTGCGCAGCGCCGAAGTGCTGCTGTGCGAGGATGGCACCCACCGTCTGATCCGCCGTGCCGAGACTCCGCGCGATTACTTTGCAACGCTGGATTTCCTGCCCCTGATGAAGCCGCTGTTTGAAGATTAAGAGGTATCATAAATGTTTTTTGGCTTTCAGCTCACCCTTGGCCTGATGATGGTATTCTACGGCTATTCGGTCATGAAAAATCCCCGTGTCTGGGAGATCAGGGCCGCCGTGCCGTCAAGGCGGAGCACTTTGAGGAATACTGCCGCCAGAACGGCCTGTTCTTTTTGAAGGCAGGCTGCGTGGTGGCGGTGATCGGTGCACTGGATGCACTCATCACGCTGGATGCCCTGCTGTACGCTCTGCTGTACCTCTTCGGTCTGGCCTTCGCTTCTATCCGCTGGTCAAATGGTGCCGCGAAAATGAGGGCTTCAGCTGGCCTTGGCCCCATGTCCAGAGCGAGAAAAAGCGCATCAAAGAGCTGCGCCGTGAAAAGGAATCGCAGGAAAAGGCGGAGCAGGACTCCGACAAAAAGTAAAGAATAAAGAGAAAAACGGCTGCTGTACGGTAAAGTACAGCAGCCGTTTTTTACAATTCATCAATGCTTTTTTGAAGCGTTTGATAAAACTGCCCCAGGTGATACCCATCGATGAACCGGTGACTCACCTCAAGGCTCATGCCCAGCGTTTCGCGGCCGTTTTCCGGTACAAACTTGCCCCATGTGATGCGGGGGATGGCGTCGTCTTTGTCAAAATCCCGCTCGTTGGTGCAGCTGGTCAGATCAAACCACGGCGTGGTGGAAATGTAGATCAGCGCGTCCGTCTCGCAGTCCTGATCCAGAAAGCTCTGCTGTGCTGTGCTCTTAGCTTTTGCAGCGCAGCAGAACTCGTCCAGCGTGCCGGTCTTGGGCAGTGTGACGATGTGGAACTGCTCACTGCCGGGCTTCAGGTCGGTCAGGCTGGGGATGCGCTTATCCAGAAGCCAGACCTCGCCGTTCCGGATGGTATAGCGGAAATTCACCACGCTGTTCACGGCATCGGTCACGAGATAGCCGAGGGCATAATAAAAGGAAATGCCGCGGGCTTTGGTGTAGGCGTGGAGATTCGTCACGTCCACCCGGAAGGTGACACTGTAAAATGGCTGCGACACTCCGGAAAAGAACCGGAACAGCTCTGCCCGCGGCCACGTGTTCATGTCGATTTTATGCATGGTCGTTTTCTCCATCCGCCTTGCTTTTATCCAGCGCATCGAACTGCTTTATGATCTGCGGGTCCTTCAGCTTGACGACCTTGCCGGAGAGATAATGCAGGGTGTTTTCCTCGGGAATATCAAGGAAAGTGACCCGCACAGCGCACAGGGCCTGTGTTTTGGTGCCGGTGCGCTCGTTCATCTTGCGGTTGCCGTACTTGATGTCGCCCAGAACCGGACGGCCCAGATAGGCCAGATGTGCACGAATCTGGTGGGTACGGCCGGTGACAAGGCCGATCTTGCACAGGGCGAACGGCCCGGCGGTGCGCAGTACGTCCACGTCCGTAATGATCTGCTTGCGGCGCTCGTCCTGCGACTGGTGTGCATGGATGCTTACCTTGTTGTTCTTCTCGTCGTGCTCCCACCATGCGGTGAACCGCCCGGACTGCGGGATACCCACCGTGATGGTGTAGTACTCCTTTTTGAGTAGTCAGTGCGGATGATCTCGTTCATGTCCCGCAGGGCGGTGTAGTTCTTGGCTGCGATCACAAGGCCCTCGGTGCCGCGGTCCAGCCGGTTGCAAATGCCGGGCTTGAACCGGTTCTCGCCGTGGGGGTCGTACTCGCCTTTTTCGGCCAGATACTGGGTAAAAGCATCCACAAGGTTCGCATCGCCGGTGCGGTCACTGTGGCACAAAAGGTGGGTGGGTTTGTACAGCACAGCAATGTTTTCGTCCTCATAAATGACATTGACCTTGGGCTGATTCTGCTTTTTTTCGGCGCGGCCTTCTGCACGGTTTTTGCGCCTTCCGGCGGGAAAAACTCGTCGTTGATGTACAGCTCGATCAGGTCGCCTGCCTGAATGCGGTACTCCGGCACGGCCTTTTTTCCGTTTACCTTCACGCGCTTATTGCGGAAGCTCTTGTACAAAAGGCTGGTGGGAAAATCGCGGGTCACGCTCTGCACAAAGCGGGAAAGACGAACGCCGTCGTCGTTGGCGGTTGCGGTATATTGTTTCATAAATGTTCCTCAATTTTCAAGAGATACCTTTATAGTAATACAGCCTTGGCTGCAAGTCAACGCGGAAACGCCCCGGATCAAAACTATTTTACCGCAAAGCCTTGAGTTCCGGGCGCAAAATGGGTACTATTATAAGGAATGAATCAGAAGGAGAGTACCGCAATGGCAGAACACAAACGGCATCAGGGACACCGCCAGCGGATGCGCGAACGGGTGCAGAACTACGGTCTGGACAGTCTGGCCGAGCACGAAGCGCTGGAATATGTGCTGTACCTCACCAACGCCCAGAAGGACACCAACGGCATCGCTCACGACTTGATCGACCGCTTTGGCGATTTTGCCGCTGTGCTGGAAGCCAGCGAGGAAGAGCTGTGCACTGTGGAGGGCGTAGGCCCGGCCACAGCCCGGATGCTGCATCTGCTGCCGGAGATCAGCCGCTACTATGGCCGCAGCCGTACCAGCACCACCCGCTGCATCAGAACTACGGAGCAGATGGGCAGCTATCTGATGGCGAAGTTTGCGTGGTCGGATTACGAGCGTGCAATGCTGGTCAGTCTGGACAGCCGTAAGCGGGTGCGCGCGGCGGTCTGGCTGCGGGAAGGCACCACCGACCGGGTAAGTCTGGACATCAAGGATGTGGTGTCTGCGGCCATCAAGGGCGGCACTGACACGGTGGTGCTCAGCCACAACCACCCCAACGGTGCGGCCTTGCCTCCATGGAGGATCTGGAGGCCACTGGCAATATTGCCCGGGCATTGGGCCTTGTGAACATCCATCTGCTGGATCACTTCATCCTGACCGATACGGAGTATTTCTCCATGCGGGACGCAAACCGCCTGCCGATCTATGACTTTAAAACAGGTACGCTTTTCTGGCCTTGATCCGTGAAACAACAAAAAAGTGTTTACATTATAAAACTGGTGTGCTATAATCAAACCGTAAAATACAACTGATTGTGGTTCTTTGCGCGAGGGCCGGAGAGGAGAGGGAAGATGGCAGACGAAAAATTTGAACTGGTATCCTCTTACCAGCCACCGGCGACCAGCCGCAGGCCATTGAAACACTGGTGAAAGGCGTGGAGCGGGGCGACCGTTGCCAGACCCTGCTGGGTGTTACCGGCAGCGGAAAGACCTTTACCATGGCAAATGTTATTGCAAAATGCAACCGGCCCACGCTGGTTCTGGCCCACAACAAAACGCTGGCGGCCCAGCTGTGCACCGAGTTCCGGTCGTTTTTCCCCAACAACGCGGTGGAGTATTTCGTCTCCTACTACGATTACTACCAGCCGGAAGCCTATATCCCCAGCACGGATACCTATATTGAAAAGGACAGCGCCATCAACGACGAGATCGACCGCCTGCGCCATTCGGCCACGGCGGCGCTTTCGGAGCGGCGGGATGTGATCATTGTAGCATCGGTTTCCTGCATCTACTCGCTGGGCGACCCCATCGACTACCGCAGCATGGTCATCAGCCTGCGCCCCGGCATGCAGATGGAGCGCGATGCGCTGTGCCAGAAGCTGGTCACTCTGCAATATGAGCGAAACGACGTGAATTTTGTGCGCAATAAGTTCCGTGTGCACGGCGATATCGTGGACATCTACCTTGCTATATGAGCGAGCTTGCCATCCGTGTGGAATTTTTTGGGGACGAGATCGACCGCATCACGGAGTTCAACCCTCTCACCGGGGCCAAACAGAATGTAGTCAAGCATGTAGCCATCTTCCCGGCCAGCCACTATATCGTCAGCGCCGAGAAGAAGGCCGCAGCACTGGAAAAGATCCGCGCCGAGTGCGACGCACAGGTGAAGCAGTTCACCGCCGAGGGCAAGCTGATCGAGGCGCAGCGCATTGCCCAGCGCACCAATTACGACATTGAGATGCTCAACGAGGTGGGCATGTGCAAGGGCATCGAGAACTATTCGGCGGTGCTCTCCGGCCGAAAACCGGGCAGTATGCCCACCACTCTGCTGGATTATTTCCCGGATGATTTTCTGCTGTTTGTGGACGAGAGCCATGTTACCCTGCCGCAGGTGCGCGCCATGTACGGCGGCGACTATGCCCGCAAAAAAACGCTGGTGGAGTACGGCTTCCGCCTGCCGTCCGCCTTCGATAACCGCCCGCTCAAGTTCGAGGAAGTGGAGTCCAAGCTGAACCAGATGATCTTCGTTTCGGCTACGCCCGGCGACTACGAGCGGCAGAACAGCACGCAGGTGGCGCAGCAGGTCATCCGGCCCACCGGCCTTTTGGACCCGCTCATTTCGGTGCGGCTGGTGGAAGGGCAGGTGGTGGATCTGTTGGGCGAGATCAATACCCGTATCCAGCGGCACGAGCGCGTTCTCGTGACCACGCTGACCAAGAAAATGGCCGAAGACCTGACCGACTACCTTACCGAACAGGGCATCAAGGTCAAGTATATGCACCACGAGGTGGATACCTTTGAGCGCATGGAGATCATCAAGGACCTGCGCCTTGGCTCCATTGATGTTGTGGTGGGCATCAACCTGCTGCGCGAGGGTCTTGACCTGCCCGAGGTGAGCCTTGTGGCCATTCTGGATGCCGACAAGGAGGGCTTTCTGCGCAGCGAGACCAGCCTGATCCAGACCATTGGCCGCGCGGCCCGCAATGCCGAGGGCCTTGTCATCATGTACGCGGATGTCGTCACCGACAGTATGGACCGCGCTATCACCGAAACCGAACGCCGCCGCGCCATCCAGATGGCCTACAATAAAGAACATGGCATCGTGCCAAAAACCATCGTCAAGGCCATTGCAGACAGCATCGAGATCAGCGATAAAGCGGAGAACGCTAAGCTGAACACCCGCCGCATGGGCAGGATGGAGCGGGAGGCCGCCATCGAGCGCCTGACCCGTGAGATGAAGGAAGCGGCGAAGCTACTGGAGTTTGAGCACGCGGCCTTCCTGCGTGACCAGATCGACCGACTGCGCCGGGGCGAGAACCCGACGGTGGACTCTGCGGCAGAAACGGAGCGCAAACAGAATCATTCACAGACACAACGAAAAGGGAGAAAATACCTTGGCAAACGATAAAATCGTCATCAAAGGTGCCCGCGAGCACAACCTGAAAAATGTTAACCTGACCCTCCCGAGGGAAAAGCTGATCGTCATGACCGGCCTTTCCGGTTCGGGCAAGTCGAGCCTTGCGTTCGACACCATCTATGCCGACGGCCAGCGCCGCTATGTGGAAAGCCTTTCCAGCTACGCACGCATGTTTTTGGGCCGCATGGACAAGCCCGATGTGGACGAGATTACCGGCCTGTCACCGGCAATTTCCATCGACCAGAAAACCACCAGCCACAACCCGCGTTCCACCGTGGGCACCGTGACGGAGATCTACGATTATCTGCGACTTCTGTACGCCCGCGTGGGCGTGCCCCACTGCCCGGTGTGCGGGCGGGTGATCAGCCAGCAGACCGTGGACGAAATGGTGGACGCGGTGCTCAAACTGGACGAAGGTACGAAGTTTCAGGTGCTGGCTCCTGTGGTGCGCCAGCGCAAAGGCACCCAGCAGAAAGAGCTGGATGCTGCCCGCCGCAGTGGCTATGCTCGTGTGAAGATCGATGGCAACCTGTATGATCTTGACGAAGAGATCAAGCTGGAAAAGAACATCAAGCATACGGTGGAGATCGTGGTGGACCGCCTTGCCATGCGCAAGGGCATCCGGGGCCGTCTGGCAGATTCGCTGGAAACCGCGCTGGCGCTTACCGGCGGCATCGCCGAAGTGGACGTGATCGGCGGCGATTGTATGACCTTCAGCCAGAACTTTGCCTGCCCGGAGCACGGCATTTCCATCAGCGACCTGTCACCCCGGCTCTTCTCCTTCAATAACCCGCTGGGAGCCTGCGAAAAGTGTACCGGCCTTGGCACTTTTATGCGAGTGGACGAGGAACGCATCCTGCCCAACCGGAACCTTTCCATCCGTGAGGGTGCCATCAAGGCCAGCGGCTGGTACTATGCCGAGGGGTCTGTATCCGAAATGTATTATCTGGGTCTTGGCAAAAAGTACGGATTTACGCTGGATACGCCCATCAAAGAGATGAGCACCGAAGCTGTCAATGCGTTGCTGTACGGAACCAATGGCGAAAAAATCGAGATGCACCGCACGAATGAGTTCGGCAGCGGTGTGTATTATAACACCTTCGAGGGCATCGTGGAGAACCTTGAGCGCCGCTTCCGCGAGACCAACAGCGAGTGGATGAAGGAAGAAATCGGCAGCTTCATGTCCGGCGTGGAGTGCCCGGACTGCCACGGCAAGCGCCTGAAACCCGTGGTGCTGGCTGTGACCATCGGGGATAAGAACATCAGTGATTTCTGCGAAATGTCCATCCGGGACGAGCTGAAATTCATTGCTGAGAACGAACCGAACCTGACCGAAAAGCAGAAGCAGATCGGCGGCAGATCATGAAGGAGATCCGGAACCGCCTGCAGTTTTTGCAGAGCGTGGGTCTGGATTATCTCACGCTGGCCCGCTCAGCAGGCACTCTTTCCGGCGGCGAGAGCCAGCGCATCCGCCTGACCACTCAAATCGGCAGTGCGCTTCCGGCGTGCTCTATGTGCTGGACGAGCCGTCCATCGGCTTGCATCAGCGCGATAACGACAAGCTCATTGCCACCCTGAAAAATCTCCGCGACCTCGGCAACACAGTCATTGTGGTGGAGCATGATGAAGATACCATGCGCAGCGCGGATTATATCGTGGATGTAGGCCCGGGCGCAGGCGTGCATGGCGGTGAGATCGTAGCCGCTGGCAGCGTGAAGGACATCTGCAAGGCAAAGCGCAGCATCACCGGCGATTATCTCTCCGGCCGCAAACGCATTGCCGTACCGCAGACCCGCCGCACCGGCAACGGCAATTACCTTACTGTACGGGGTGCACGGGAAAATAACCTGCGCAATATCGACGTGAAATTCCCGCTGGGAGAGTTTATTTGCGTTACCGGCATTTCCGGCTCCGGCAAGTCCAGCCTCATCAACGAAATTCTGTATAAGACGCTTGCCTGCGAGCTGAACGGTGCGCGTTCCCGCGCAGGCAAATGCGATGGGGTAGAAGGGCTGGAATTTGTGGATAAGGTCATCGGTATCGACCAGCAGCCCATTGGCCGTACGCCACGCTCCAATCCGGCCACTTATACCGGTGTGTTCAATGATATCCGCACGGTATTCTCCCAGACACAGGATGCCAAAATGCGCGGTTACGGCCCGGGGCGTTTCAGTTTTAATGTCAAGGGCGGCCGCTGCGAAGCCTGTGAGGGCAACGGTATTCTGCAGATCGAGATGCACTTCCTGCCGGATGTGTACGTGCCTGCGAGGTATGCAAGGGTGCGCGTTACAACCGCGAAACGCTGGAAGTGAAGTATAAGGAAAAGACCATCTCCGATGTGCTGAACATGACCGTGGAGGAAGCAGTGGTATTCTTTTCCAACCAGCCCAAGATCGCCCGCAACTGCAGACCCTGTTGGACGTGGGTCTTGGTTATGTAACACTGGGCCAGAGCGCCACCACCCTTTCCGGCGGCGAAGCACAGCGCGTGAAGCTGGCCAATGAGTTGGCCCGCCGCAGCACTGGCAAAACCGTGTATATTCTGGACGAGCCTACTACCGGCCTGCATATTGCAGATGTGCACCGCCTGATCGAGGTGCTGCAGAAGCTGGTAGATGCGGGCAACACGGTTATTGTCATCGAGCACAATCTGGATCTTATCAAGTGCGCCGATCATATTATCGATCTTGGCCCTGAGGGCGGCAGTGCAGGCGGTGAAATCGTGGCCGAGGGCACGCCGGAACAGGTGGCAGAGGTGTCGGGCAGCTTTACCGGCCAGTATCTGAAACCACTTTTGGAAAAAGACAAGCTCCTGCAAGCGAAAGAGCAAAAATGAATAAAGCGCGTACTTTCGCAAAAATCAGACTTTTTACGAAAAAAGCAAAGAAAATTGTAAAAATCTGTTGACAAAACTGCTGTATCTGAGTATAATATTTCATGTCGCCACGCTTCGGTAGGGAAGCGGCGGTCGATATCCGGGTGTAGCGCAGTTTTGGTAGCGCGCTTGAATGGGGTTCAAGAGGCCGTGAGTTCGATTCTCGCCACTCGGACCATAAATCCAACGATTTCACGTTAGAAATCGTTGGATTTTTTTGTTTATAGGCTGGCCTCATTTGGTTTTGACCACAATTTTGACCACAATGCCAACGATTTTATTTGGTCTAATTAGTGCCGTTCCGTCCAATTTTCAGGCCGAAAATGCCTCGCTGAACAACTGGATCGCACTCTGCCGAATGGATTCCTGAACATGGAGATAATGCTCAGTCATCTCGGTATCGGCGTGGCCTACGATGCTCTGGATGGTCTGAATATCCACACCCAACGCCTGCATCTGCGACACATAGGTGTGGCGGCAGCTGTGCGGCGTGAGCAAGCGGACATCGCCCGCTTCTTCCAGAGATTTGCGGAATACATCCCGGAAATGGGTGGGATTGCAGGGCAAGCCGGTCTTGGGGCTTTCCCAGATGAACTGGTCGGTAGTATCCCGCAGCTTGATGGCACACGGGCGGACATTCAGCGGCACCGGAATATCCCGGA
>ENA-OQDD01000447-OQDD01000447.1-human-gut-metagenome-genome-assembly--contig:-NODE-447-length-16932-cov-2.757156_pt1 | contig 16932 bp, 22 predicted proteins | sample MGYA00242507_ERZ504598 | MGnify/ENA primary metagenome ERZ504598 (study PRJEB26092, sample SAMD00036318) | human gut metagenome | host: Homo sapiens | study: EMG produced TPA metagenomics assembly of... | reverse complement strand
TCTATATCTTACTAAATCTTACAAACTTACAGGATTTTCCAACATACACTGACCTATAGGAAAAAGTTTTTAATAAAAAAATATCCTATCTCCTTTCATAACTGCGGTCACTGTTGCAAAAGTTTGTAAGAATCCCATCCGGAGCCCGCAAGTGCCTGTTTATGCGGCTTTGCGGGCATCCGGGCTCTTACAGCAGCCTGTAAGCCTTCTGTATGTTTCTTATAAATCCCTGCATCAAAACAGAGAGCCCGTTTCCAGGCTCTCCGCTCCTATCTTCCCTATCAGTTACCAAATGGACAATCCCCGTTACCAAATGAAGCATCACAGGAATCCTTGTCGGCCTCCTTCATCTGAATCACATGCATCCGGTTCCCCTTCGCCAGGCAGGAAGAATACACATTTTTTGTCAGGTTCCCGTTCTTATCCTTATCAATCATGCCTTTTCCATCCAGATATTCCAGAAAGGCCTTCACATCATCCACACCAGCCTCTTCTGCCAGTTTCCTCAGGACAGACGGGATAATCCCAATCTTGTTCGTTGCGCTGTCGTAACGTCCCCAGTAATTCTGCGGCGGGAAATCTGTATTCATACCAAGGCCTTCAAATTTGCTTCCATTTGTCATCACAGTGTCCATCAGAGTCTCATAGAATCTTTCGTTCTGGTCTGCCAAATCCTTGTCTGTCATCCATCTCACCGCATCTTCCACGGAAATGACTTTCCCATCATGGAACAGATGCTCTTCTGCAAGCCGGCTTGTCAGCACCAGTACCGCTATCGGCAGCACCTGTCCTCCAGATTTTCCCGCTTCCTTTGCCTTCTCATCAATCTCACGCTTTACCCCTGCAGCAGCTCTGCAACGGTATCTTTTCCCAGTTCCTGAAGGACTTTCACAAAATCCCTGCTGCAGAATCCATGGTTGTTCTCTGCAAAATCCAGAAGTTCTGCCGCATTTTCCTTGTATGGACAGTTTTCTTCATCCGGTGCTTTCACCATCACCAGACGGTTATAAGAGCCCCCATTGTCACCATCTTTCAAAAGCCTGTACTCTGATGTTATGATTCCTACCAGGTTCCAAGTCTGTACCGGTTTCAGCTTCAAATCTCTTCCCATACGTGCCTTTCCAACCCCATTCGCGATTTTCATGATGACTGATGACAAGTCCACTTTTCTTTTTTTATCCATGTTATTGGCATCTTCCATGATGAACGGCAGGGTATTGTACGTTCCCAAAATCTCATCCAGGGAATTGATGGTATTGTTTACACCGTAGACAAATCCCTCTTTTGGCCTATATCCCGCCCAGACGCTTGCACAAATCTGACTGGTAACACTCTTTCCTCCGCGGGACTGTCCGTGGAGGTTTACAGTGAAGCCTTCCAGCCCAAGCAGCCCCACCACAGGAGCCGCCAGATTGGCTGCCAGCAGCAGCTGTACCATCTCGATATCACGTTCTTTTTCATAACCTCATACCACAGCTCTGAGTCACCCTTCGGTTCCAGAGCTTTTGGCAGTTTGCTAAATTTCCCCTGGTCATTGAACATGATTTTCTCATCTGTATAAGGGATAAATGCTGATTTGTCTTCCGTCCATCCCATTTTAGATGTGACGAGTGAGACCGGGATAGTGCCGTTCTCTATGCCCCTGTCCAGCATATCCTGCAGGAATGCAACGATTGCTTTTGCGTTCTGGCTGGTAACACTGAATCCCTGTTTATACAGTTCGATTATCTTCTGGGGGGATGCCAGGATTCCTCTGTCCACCTCTATCCTCTTCCATTTCTTGTTCCTCCGAAATTCCAGTTTGACTATCTCCTCCCCGCTCTCTACTGAACGGAGGATTCCGGTAATCGATACCGACTGGCTGCAGACCTTGATATACTTCTCCTGCCCGTTGAAATATATGCCCTGGTCTGTTGCTTCCCAGCATTCCGCACAGTCCAGGTTCTGCATCCCTTCCGGTAAATTTGTATAATTTGTCCTTCCCAGCACTGTTCCGGACGCCGGCATCGTTTTTTTCTTCATACCCATCTTTTCTCCCTCCATCCATTCTTTTTTTGCAGTTTTCAGCATTTCATCAAAGAATTTTGCCATCTGTGTTCCGCCAAGCTCCTTTGCCCTTTCCCGGTATGCCTTAATCAGCCTTATCCTGCGGAAATCATCCTCTACCTGTACAATCCCTTTATACAGGCCTTTCTTTTCAAAGCCGGTCTTGTCTATCTGTTTGGCATATTCCTCTGCAGACGGCTTCTTCTTTAAAGCTGGCGGGAATCCCACATCACAGCTTGTTTCGTAAGTGTTATAGCATCGTAATCATCATATTCCGGCTCCTTCCAGTTCTTTGTTTTCTCCAGGAGCATCTCCGCTTCCTCTTCTGTTAATGGGCGAAATTCCGGTTCCACCTGCTGGGTGTTGTTTGTTTTTAATGTATTATCTGTCATAGTTTTTTCTTCCTTTCGTATCAGTATTTTATATCAGGCTGCCTCAATGTCACCGTTCTGTCCATGGGCTTCCCTGTGTGCAGCATTCGCAATAAAGTCAGCTTCTTCAAATGGGAGCACCCCCGCCTCCATCAGTTCCCTGAGCACTTTCAGGAAATCACGCTCAGCAGCAATACAGGCTTTTATTTCTCCCTGAGTTGCTTCAAGTGAAGCTTTTGTCCTGACATCTTCCAGTTCCTTCGCTGATATATAGCGGAAAGACCTGCCTCTTGTTCTATTTCCCTGACAGTTTCCATCAGATACCGGGTTTCGGCCTCGTCAGCGGCCTGGTCTACTTTCTTAAATAATGTCCTGACAGTATCTCTGAACCTGTCGTAACACTTCTCCAGTTCCTGAAGGTCTGCATGGTTTTTATTATCGTAAGTTCTTTAAATGGTCTCATAAAAGTTTTCCCCTTTCGTAAAAAATATTGTTTAACAGATAACACCCCTCAAAAATCTAATCCCGCTTCATCCGCTGTTCATCATAGTTCCTCCTTTTTTCAATTTTTATCCTATACTTTGTTTATAATTCATTTTTGTTTTGTTATAAGTATGTTTATTTGTTTCATACTTTGTATATAGTTATATATCTTTTGTTTTTAGTTGTCAATATGTTTCTAATTGATTTTATTTTTTGTTTATAATCATATACATATGGTTTATTTTGTGTTATAATATCAAAAGCAAAATAATGTATATAGGAGCATAAGCTTATGACAGATGATACTAAAATTCTCTATAAAGACTACACTGAGGAAGAACCCTATGAAGGAGATTGTTGTCCTCCCAATTACTGGACTTGCGAAAAAGGAGTTGGAATAACTTTACCAGAATATGCCCTCAGCCGCAGTCTCACTTATGAGGGCGCACGGCGGAAAATATTAAAATATAGGGACGAACTTATCCCACACATCAGGATAAGAAGCGGCACACAGTATCTTGATGATGTTGCAGTGGATTTTTTAGACAGACACGGAAGAAAAAAAGCAGGCAATTCTGTAGCCGTGAAAACTGAAGAATTGGATGAACTACGGGAAAAGATTGATTCCCTGACGCAGGAAAACGACTCCCTGAAGCTAAATGCCAAGACTTGACAGATAAATTAGAACAAAATGCAGTTGCCTATAAGGAACTATATGAAAAGTATGATTATCAATTAAGACGTAACGTGGAACTTTCTACTGAACTTATAATATCAGACAGACGCTCCCAGCACGTCATTGATACTCAGTTTGATATGTTGCGCAAGTCCGGTGTTATGACCGCTGAAAAACTTGATATAATACTTGATGCTATGAACTGGAATGGTCTGATACAGGAAAGTAAAAAGCCGCGTACACCACTTTCTCTTGCTGATAAGTATGATGATGTCGATGACAATAATGATACCGACCGTAATAAGTAGTGATAGCAGGTAATCTCCAACACCACAAGGGCGCAATTACTGACCACCTATAAGGTGTTCTCGGGCATCCACCTTCCGGTGTCTCCTGCCCTCCTGCCGTCCTTCGTCCGTCACCCCAAAACCGTTCTCCCGATAACGAAAAGAGCAGCCAGACAATCCGGCTGCTCTTTTCTATTAAAAAAGTGTGTATTACTGCATGAGTGAAGTGTTCATGCACTTTCAGAGTACTACATTCTTTTCTAACAGACAAGTCTTTTCTACAGATTCCCCCATAATCTTTCACAATCTGATATCTTCCCCATCTCTGTAACCCCCAGGACATAAATATCCCGTATCGGATTGTAATATACTAACTCCTCCGTCCTGTCTCTCAGGATGCGGGCTTCCCTCTCTGAAATCCGGCAGTATCCATACACCGGCTTCATCTCGCAGGTATGCTCCAGCAAATCCATATCCCTCTTCCATTCCTCTGCCCGCCGGGGCTCCTCCTCCATCATCATCTCCAGTTCACGGAGTCTTTCCAGGCATCCCCAGGAATCATATACATTGCCCCGGCTGTCACGATATACCGTATCCTCTCCGTTCACCAGTTCCCAATACCCCGCCTGCATTTCTTCCTGCAAGGTCTGAACATCTATCTCTCTCATCTATCTATACCTGCCTTTCAAATCCTGTTTTATGTTTCCAGTATCAATATACCGAAAAAAAGAACAGAACAAGATTTTTTGCGGATTATTTTTCTGCATTGTCTCAGAAAATAAATAGTAGTACAATATGTACATAAACATACGAGGAGGATTCTGTTTATGAAAAGAAAAAAATATTCATTCCTGGCATTGCTGATGCTGGCTGTCATACTGCTGATGCCGGCAACCACGCAGGCCGCAGCCAAGCCGGGAACAGTGAAGCTGACAGGCATTAAAGCCATGGATTACAACAAAATCAATATTAAATGGAGAAAGACTTCCGGAGCCACGAATTACATCGTATACTATAAAAAGGCCGGAGCCAGCAAATGGACTAAGATGAAAACGCTGGACAATACAAAATCCAGTTACGTCCACACTTCTTCCAAGAAGTATCCGATTATTACAGGCCAGAAATACCAGTATACAGTAAAAGCATATAATAGTCAGACCAAAAATCAGGCAATTACAACAAGACCGGGTTAACAGCAAGAACCATCCCGCAAACTGCAAAATTGGTTTCTGCAAAAGTCAAAAACGGTACCGTAGATATCACATGGAAGAAAGCCGGCGGGGCAGACAAATACTTTTTGCTTTATAAAGTACAGACAGACGAATTTACCACAAACTGGACGAAGCTTGCCACCCTCAATGCAGATACAACATCATATACGGTAAAGTATCCCTTTAAAAATGCAACAAACATCTATACGGTCAGAAGTTATAATTCTGCATCTAATGTATATGGTAAGTACGACAATAATGGGATAAGCGTTTTTGTAACAGCTGGAAACACTGGAGGAAACAATAACGATAAAGACGATATAGGAGATGATATCACTCCAACACCAGCACCTGTTAATGCCGAGCAATGGCTAGTGAGGTTATCAGACTGACTAATATTGAAAGAGCTAAAGCCGGACGCAGTGCTTTAATTTATAATGCATCATTACAAAGAGGTGCAATGATGAGAGCAAAAGAAATATCTATAAAATTTTCTCATGAAAGGCCAAACGGAGAAAGCTTTACTACTATTTTAAATGAATGTGGTGCCGGACATATTAGCGGTGAGAATATTGCAGCTGGCCAGAAAAGCCAGAATTAGCTGTAAAAGCATGGATGAATAGCCAGGGTCATAAATTAACCATGTTAGATAAAGAAAATCTATATATTGGCGTTGGTTTTTATCAAGACAATGATGGAAGATATTATTGGGTTCAAAATTTTGCGGATGGAAATCCTGATGAAAAAGGAACTATAATTTTTGATGCCAATGGAGGAAGCGGAGGAAAAACATATGTTCTCCCAATTGGCCAAAGAATTTATTTTAAAGACGTTCCTATACCACAAAAACATGGTTATAGATTTGAATGTTGGGTTTACAGGGAATATAATTTGGAAAACTTAACAGCGGCAAACGCTGGTAACAAAACTCAAACGTTTTATGCTAAATGGGCTCCGAATAATTAATCACGCAGGAGAGAATATCTGATTCCTATACTCTCATAACCTCCTGCATACATAGACTGATAGACTGTGACCGCCTCATAAAAGTCACTGTTTATCAGTCTTTCTTTAATCTGACAGAAACCCGAATCCGTATTCCTTCTTGTTTCCATGAAATCTTAGTAGTACAATATACAACATAAAGGAGGATTCAGTCTATGAAGAGAAGAAGATTTTCATTCCTGGCATTGCTGATGCTGGCAGTCATAATGCTGATGCCGGTATCTATTCAGGCGGCATCCAAGCCGGGCACGGTCAAGCTTAACAGTATTTCGGCTCCGGCTTACAACAAAATCAATGTCAAATGGAAAAAGACATCAGGTGCCACTCATTACATCGTTTACTATAAGAAAGACGGAACGAAAAAGTGGACAAAAATCAAAACGCTTGACAATTCCAAGAGCAGCTACACTCACACTTCTTCCAAGAAGTATCCAATCGTTGTAGGCCAGAAATATACCTATACCGTAAAGGCTTATAATAAGAAGACCAAAAAATCAGGGTCTTACAATAAGAAAGGCCTTACGGCTTATACCAAGCCGGCAATGGTAAAAAACATTAAAGCTGCATATAAAGACGGTATTGTAACACTGACATGGGATAAGGCAGCAGGTGCTGACAAATATCTTGTATACCGTAAAGATAACGGTAAGTGGAAAATGCTGGCACTGAAAAATTCATTATCATATGAAGATGCAGCTTACAAAAAAGGTGAAGTCAATACCTATATGGTACGCGGTTATTACAGCGGTAAAAAAACGAAAGGAAGCTACGACAAGGACGGAGTTTCCGTTAAGGTTCCGGCTGATGCAGCAAAACCTACTGAGAAACCAGAGCCAACAGAAAAACCGGTGATTCCAACTCCTACCGCTACACCGTCTCCGAAACCTACAAAGGCTCCAGACCCAACAGAGACTCCGAAGCCTACCGAAAAGCCAGCGACTCCTACACCGACAGCTACACCGAAGCCAGTTACTCCAAAACCTACAAAGGCACCGGAACCTACTGAGAAGCCGGTAACCCCGATTCCTACTGCTACACCGACAGAGAAACCGGCAACACCTACACCAACCGCAACGCCGATTCCTACCGCTACTCCTACACCGAGTCCAGAACCGGAGATGAGTGTTGATGAGATGGCTTCCGAGGTTATCAGATTGACAAACATCGAGAGAGTTAAAGCAGGGCTTTCACCATTACAGCATCACGCAGGACTTCAGAGAGCCGCGATGGTCAGAGCTGAAGAGATTACGAGAAAGTTCTCTCATACAAGACCAGACGGAACAGACAGTAGTACAGCATTATATGAAAACGGAGTTTCATGCTCATGTGGCGAAAATATTGCTGCAGGCCAGAAAACACCAGAAGCAGTTGTCAGAGCATGGATGAACAGTCCTGGACACAAAGCAGCAATCCTTGACCCGGATGCAACGCATATTGGCGTCGGGGTATGTAAAAGTCCAATTACCGGGCAGTGGTTATGGGTTCAGGATTTTTCATATAATCCAGACATACAGGGAACTGTAATTTTTGATGCAGACGGAGGAGTATTTAGTAGTAATGGAAGTAATACATTAGCAGTTACTGGACCAGTTGGAAAAATTATTTACTCGTCTGAAATTGAAGTCCCAAGCAAAGATGGATATTTATTTAATGGATGGGAAGAAAATTTACGTAGTATTCGCATCCAGTCAAGACCAGACAAAGTAATCGCCACCTGGACACCAATTTCCGAATCTTAAACGCAAAAAGCAACGCATCGTTAGATGCGTTGCTTTTTTATTTTTTTGTTCTGTTGTTACTTTTATCTTTCAGCTTTTCAGATTTATTTTCTTTTCCGTCTATGTTTTCTCTTATTTTCTTCTTTTCATCAAGAAGTAAATATAAGCATCCGGTAAACGCAATTGAGACAAATCCTACAAAGCCATACATCCAGGTTCCATCAGAACCGGTCATCGGCATTAAGAATACCTGATTGTTTTTGATTTCATACTTGCAATCAAAGAAATACCATTTTTTCGTATAGTTTGTATCTTCTTTTGCAAGGTCTTTGTTTCCCTATTGTCTCCGAGAAATCCCCGTAGTACAATAGATACATAAACACTCAGAAGGAGGATGTGTGAATGGATACATTAAATATCAAGAAATATTTTTACCAGATACTCTCAATTTTTGCCGCGCTCCTGCTCGCTTTCAGCATCGCGCAGATTCCAGTACAGGCGGCAGCCAAGCCAGGCACAGTTAAGCTGTCAAGTATAAAGGCTGTTGATTACAATAAAATCAACATTAAATGGAAGAAAACTTCCGGAACTACGAACTACATCGTATACTACAAAGAGGCTGGTAGTAAGAAGTGGATTAAAATAAAGACATTAGATAACACGAAATCCAGTTACACTCACACTTCCTCAAAAAAATATCCAATCGATACAGGATATAAATATACTTATACAGTTAAAGCCTATAACAAGAAAACAAAAAAAGCAGGTGCATACAACAAAAAAGGATTGACAACAAATACAGTTCCTCAAACCGTAAAGCTAAATGAAGCTAAATTAAATTCTAATGGTTCTGTTACAATTTCATGGTTTAAGGCTGGCGGTGCTGACCAATATGAAGTATATGTAAGAAATAAGGATAACACAAAATGGTTATCTCTTGACACCGTTTCAGGATTAAACTGTACAGACAAATATCCTTTTGAAGGACAGGATAACATCTATACCGTAAAGGCATATGCCAAATCAGGAAAAGCCGGTAAATACGACACAAATGGTGTTAAAGTTTACGTACCATCAGGCGATGACGATGATAAACCTGATATCACACCAGCTCCAACATTTACGGAAGAACAATTCGCAGCTGAGATTTTTAGATTAACGAATGTTGAAAGAGCAAAACATGGAGAGCCGCTAGTACAGACTAATAACGACTTAAATAGAGCCGCTATGCAGAGGGCAAAAGAGATTTCCATAAAGTTTTCACATACGAGACCGGATGGGACAGACAGCACTTCTATTTTAAGTGAATATGGTATCCCTGATGATAATGGAGGAGAAAATATTGCGGCTGGATATAATTCTCCGCAAAGCGTAATTGAAGGCTGGATGAATAGCCCAGGGCATCGTGTCGCATTATTAAATACATATTCCACTCATCTCGGGTTGGAGTATATAAATCTGGTTCTTCATATTATTGCGTGCAGGTTTTTACCGCTTATGGCGAAAAAGAAAAGCTGACAATTGATGCAAATGGCGGATATTTTCCAACATTGAATAACGCTACTGTATATGATATGTATTTTTATCATGGAACGGCACTTGAATTTAGCAGAGACGTTCCAACACCTGTCAGAGATGGATATACATTTACCGGATGGTTTCGGTATGGTAGAATTATGACTGGATTAAGACTTACCTGTTCGGAAGAAATAACAGCAACATGGACTAAAAACTGATAAATATTTTACCAAAAGTAATAAAACAAGAACCACCTGAATAGGCAGTTCTTGTTTTATTACTTATTTGTTTATTTTTTTCGCTTTCTTGCTTTTTGAGTTCTAACATTACAAATCACAAACCCAGCACTTATCGCCATAACGACTCCAAGTCCGATAAATCCATATTTCCATTTACCGTCATCTCCAGTCATCGGCATTACAAATGTAGCGTTATTGGTGATTTCATATAAGCATTCATAGAAATACCATTTACCAGAGTAATTTTTATCTTCTTTTGCAGTTTCATAATTGACATTGCCATATTCGTTAGCTTCAGCTTCCGTCATTGTCATAGGCACCGTTACGATGATAGGCTCCTTCAATAATGAATTTCCGTCAAGTGTCTTTATCTCTGTAATCTGATAAGTACCCTGGTCAAGGTTATCAAAGAAAACATCACCGTTTTCAAAATCAGCATATTTTTCCGCAAAAAATTTCATTCCTCCAAAAATACAGCATATTAAAAGAAAACATCCAAGGAGGAATCAATTTTATGAAGAACAATACAACTGATACAAAGAAACCCAGCAGACAGGAAAAGGTGCAGGCATTGTCGGAAGACTGGAAAAATCCATCCACGAATTTATGAACGGGGAAAAATATATGGCATTCCTTTCCAGCATGTCAAAATTCCATACATACTCCCTTAATAACCAGCTCCTCATCGCGCGTCAGAGACCCGGGGCAACCTGCTGTGCCTCTTACACTACATGGAACCGGCTTAACAGGCAGGTAAGGAAGGGCGAATCCGGCATTAAGATTTTCTGCCCCGCACCGTATAAATCCACCGTTCTCAGGGATGCCAAAGACCCTGCGACCGGAAAGCCCTGTCTCTTACCGGACGGCAGCCACAAGAAAGAAGCTGTAGAGAGGATAATCCCTTACTTCAAGGTAGGATATGTTTTCGATATCTCCCAGACAGACGGGGAAGCCCTGCCGGAGATAGCTAATGAACTGACCGGGGATTTGGACAGCAGCCAGAAAGAGCTGAAGGATGCACTCCTGAAAATCTGTCCTGTCCCCGTCACGTTCCAGCCGATAGAGGGGGAAGCCCACGGATTTTACCGGAGGGATACAAAGGAAATCGTTGTAGACAGTACCCTCTCTGAGAAACAGTCCCTGAAGACCCTCATCCATGAGATGGGGCATGCCATGCTCCACAGCACGGATATCCCGGATGCACCCGGGGATGTTTCCACCCGTGAGGTGCAGGCCGAATCTGTTGCATATGTGGTATGCAAGTACTTCGGGCTGGACACCTCGGACTACTCGTTTGGCTATATCGCAGGCTGGAGTTCCGGCAGGGAAACAAAGGAATTGAAAGCCAGCCTTGAGACTATCCGGGAGGCCTCAAACAGCATGATTGACCAGGCATCTGCTGTCCTGGAAAAGGCCAGGGCAGCAAAGCAGCCCCTTGAACAGACCGCGAAGGCCGTACAGGGGAGGTGCATGTAGATGACAGAGATAGAACAGACTGCCGAGGAATTAAGGCAGTTAAGGGAAAAACAAGCCCTGCACCGCCGGCAGTTAGAGGAGAACCGTCAGAAAGCCCTGGACAAAAAGAAACAGACTAGACGGTATGTGAACCTGGGAAAGATGGTAGAGGGGATGATACCGGGTGCAGACAGGCAGAGTGAGGATGAGATACTGGATTATCTGGAAAAACATCTGCCGTTTTCCGGGAAACCGATACCGTAAGCCTGCATCTTTGCAGAAAAAAAAGGAGAGCGCTGACTCTCCTTTTTTAACTCTCAGATTCTTCTGATTCCCTCTATCCTCTTTCCATCTGCCAGGGTGATATCTACTGTAATCTTTCCCGGCTTCACACGCAGATAGTTCTCAAAGCTCCTCTGCAGCATCTCCACTTTCTCCATCTCTGCCCTCCTATATCAGCTTAAGTCCATGTTCTTTTGCTTTCCTTGCTGCCTCTGTCATGGTCTGGGTCTCTTCCTTTACTGCGGAGAGTGTCCTGCCGTCATACCGGAATATTTTAAAGGACAGCAAATCCTCCGGGCTTACCGTTGAGATATTGACCTCTGACACCATGTTCCGCAGTTCCTCCGGGCTGAACCCTTCGCTCTCCTTCACCAGCAGCACCTCATGGGTAGAACTGGGAAGCACATAATACGGCTCTCCCAGTGTCTCATAAGCATCCTGCAGCACCTGCGGGCAGACCAGGGCATTGGCTCCGTTTAACCGTTCCTCGTTCGTAAGGATATACAGCGGGGAAGGATTTTCTTTTATCATCCTTTCCAATGCTTCCACATCTTCCGGTGCAGATGCCATCGCAGAAAACATCTCCCTCATGATATCCTCCATGCTCATCAGGGAAAATTCCTGCCGGGCGGTATTTCTATATGCCCGCTCCAGCACCTCCCCCTCTGTCATCTGAAATGCTGACAGGTTCTCTTTTGTCACAAGGAAGGAATAGACATCCCCTCCCTCCTGTCCTGCCCGGCATCTGGCAATGGCCGCCATATCCTCCTTCTGATAATACACGGCATCCTTTAACAGTTCCCTGTTCACATCCGCATTTACCATCTGGATATAGAGCCTGTTCCGGAAATCCTCTGCCGTCCTGCTGACCTCTATGGGAGGCCTGCGGTTCTCCTCCACGATGCCCGCAAGGTATTCCCCAATCTCCTCTGCACCGGCCTTTTCCCCCAGTGTCACCTTACAGCTCTCCGGGTATACCGTCACAGCCATGTTCTCCTCCTGATACCGGCAGGACAGGCCTTCCCGTTGCCCGCCCACTTTATTGACCGTGACCGGCTGGATATCCCAGTCATCCCCCAGCCGTTTTTCCATCTCTTTCTGTATCCTTTTCATCTCTTCTCTTTCCATCTCTATCTACCTCTCAGCCTCCTGGCCGCCTCTTCCAGGCTCTCTGCCAGCCTGCGGGTGCACCAGGTATAATATTCTTTTATCTTGTTTTTTATATATCTCTCAGTTCTTTCCGGGAAGTCTTCCTCCTCCGGCAGTGTTACTTTCACCTCCGGCAGCGCTTTCCCTTCCAGCCCGGCAGCCTCCCGGTTATATCTCTGTGCCTGCATGGATTTGGCGTTCAGCACCGGTTCTTTGAAATATGAGCATTTCTTTACCCGGCAATAGGAATATTCTGCCGTTATCAGGATGACCTCATCCATCTGTACCAGCCTGGACAAATCTGAAGGTTCCAGGATGGGATGTCACGGTAACAGGTGCTCCTGCTCCTGTGTTTCCCGCTCCCTGACCAGGTGGTCTCACGCTCCTTATACTTCCCTGCCATGCTGCAGATGGTCTTTGCCGTCTCCTGGCTCCTGACATCCAGGACAGCCAGATAAGAGCAGTTGGATATCATGCTCTGTACGTCTTCTTTCGTATAGCTGTTTTGCAGCGCCTCAAATGACTGTGTGATGAGGATTAGGGTGATATTCCTGCTCCTGCCGGTCAGGAGGATTTCGTTATGCAGGTGGGGGATTTTTCCCCGGCTGCAGAGTCTCCCTAACTCGTCAATAGCCACTATCACCCCCGGGCTCCCCTCCGGACGCTTAATCAGGCATCCGAAAATCTGGCTGATGATTAAGTTCACCACCCCGTAATATGCCTCCAATTTCTCCTCCCGGACGGATAAAAAGACTTCCTTTCCCTCCTCTATCATCTCCGGGCAGGCCCTGCGGGGATTGGCTGCAAATGCATACTGTACATCATCGTCAATAAAACATTTCAGCGCCTCCTCTTGCTGCTGGCAGACCCCCGAGAAAGTTTCATCTGCCAGTTTTTCAAAGGAGGAAAGGTATTTCACCTCCACAGCCCCCGGTGCCGCACCTCCCATCAGTTCCTGCACCAGTTCCCGGCTGTCCCTGGACAGTATCCCGTTGACCAGTGCCGCCAGGTCATGGATATGTCTCTGTTTATACAGTCCAACCAGTTCTCCAATCAGCAAAGACCGGGCTGACTGTTTCCAGAACTCCTGGCCGTCTTTTGCAGAAATGGGTATCAGGCTGTCTGCTATCTCCTCCATCTGCTCCCGGATGTCCTGGTCAGAGGGGGAAGTCTTCCTGTTCAGGGCTGCCAGTGCATCCCAGCCGAAAAGGTTCCTGTCCTGGAAATCTACAATCACCACACGGTCATCATCCAGACGCCGGGTCTTGCTCCATAATTCTCCCTTTATATCAATACAGAACAGCCCTATATGCGACACGGATAACAGGGTCGGGATAAGGATTGCCGAGCTCTTCCCGCTACCGCTCCCCCTATCACGAGAGCATGTCCGTCAGTATATCTTACTCCTTCCATCGGTTTGCACAGGTATTTTGTCTGCCTGGAGATAGTCCCAATCTCTGTTTTTCCAAACACTACTCCCTCCGGTGCATCAAACAGGAATCCCTCATTAACCTTCGGATACATAGCCTGCATCTTTAGCGGGCTTTCGTACTGGGTCGGCCTGTCGTGGAAGGTATCCTCTATGCCAAACTCCGTCTTGCCCGCTGCTCTCTGTCTCTGGTTCTCTGACCACACATAGACAGACGGCAGCCAGGACAGAAGGAACAGGGACAGGATGGACGGCCTCTGTCCAAAGACCGCCCGGAAGAACAGGATGAGCCCGCCATCACAAAGGGCTGCAGCCAGATGCCCGTTGCGAAAATGCGGTTTATCCATTTCCAGAACTTTCCGTTCATGTCCTCACTTCCCTTGCCGCAATCGGGCAGTCCGGGGATACCGTAAATCCGCGGCTGTACAGATAGGCATCTCCTGCTCCATCACATTGAGATACAGGACCGGATATCCCTGCCTGCGGGCAAATGCCTCTATGGCATCCAGCAGGACGTCCCTGTCCTCCGGTGCCTCTCCTGACAGTCTGTGGATATACAGGCTCCTTCTCCCCCTGATGGGAGGGAAATTCACTACCGCCAGAGCCAGCGGGTTCGGGCTTGCATCCGGTCTCAGGGAGAACAAAAGCAAATCATCCTGCATCTGCCCTCCCGGAAATCCGGAGCCCTTATAATCAACCAGGACGCGCAGGTTCTCCCTGCCTCCTGAAACTAATTCTCCATTCATGGTCTTCAACTCCTTGTAGGTTATTCGACAGGACTTTTCCTGTCACAATTAATATGCAGAATCTTCCACGCCATAAAAAACGGTTTTCACGGATGCCGGGGATTGGCATATTAAAAGAAAAAGTATTTAGAGGTGAAATAAAATGGCAATATTTCAATGTCATATCCAGGTCATCGGCAGAGGGGAAGGCCGCAGTGTTGTCTCTGCAGCCGCTTACCGTTCTGCTTCCCGAATAGAGAACAATTACACCGGCCTGACCGATGACTACACCCAGAAGGGCTGGGTGGAATACAGCGAAATCATCCTCCGGCAAATGCACCCGGGGAATGGAACGACCGGGCTGTCCTTTGGAATGCGGTGGAGGAAGCCGAAAAGAGCCGGGACTGCAGGCTGGCACGGGAGATTGAGGTGGCACTGCCCCAGGAATTATCCCTGCAGGAGAACATACGCCTGGTACAGGAATTTGTCCGGGATTCCTTTGTCTCAGACGGCATGATTGCTGATATCAATATCCACAACCCGCCGGTCAGAGATTCCTCCGGCATCCCCGTAGATGCAGACGGGAACCGGGTCACTGACCGGAAAGATATGGTTTTCCACAATCCCCATGCACACATCCTCCTGACCCTCCGGCCTCTGGATGAAAACGGCCGGTGGATGCCGAAAACGGAGAAGGAATATCTCTGTAAGAAAGGAAACCAAACAAAGGCTTTCACAGCCGAAGAATTTAAGGCCGCAAAGAAAGAGGGCTGGCAGAAGCAATACCAGTATTACAAAGGCAAAAAGAAAGTCTGGCTGACCCCTTCTGAGGCCTTTGAGGGAAGCCTTATCCGGGCATCCAAATATCCACGCTGCACTCCCGGCAGGCAGAATGAGAAAGCCCGATACTGGAACTCCCGGGAGGCCATCCTGGCATACCGCAAATCCTGGGAGGAACATGTAAACCTGGCTCTGGAACGGGCAGGCAGACCCGAACGGGTGGACTGCCGCTCCTATAAAGACCAGGGGCTGGATACCATCCCCGGCATCCACTTAGGCTCCTATGCATCCAGACAGACGGATTCTGACCGGTACAAGGCAAATGAGGAGATTCAGGAGCTGAACAGAAAGAATGAAGACATCCAAAAATGCCTGGACGAGGTGGAAAAAGAGATTGAAAAGAAAAAGGAACGGCTCTTTGACCGGCTGGCAGAGCAGCTTGGAAAAATCCGGGGCGATATCCTCTCTGTCCGGTATGACCTGGAAAGCCTGCTGGAACGGCAGGCCGCCGTGGAGACCGAAAGAAAGCGGCTGGATGAGAGAATCAGCCGGGTAAAGACAATCAGGGAAAATGCCCTAGAGCGTGACAGGGCATCAAAGGAAAAGATTGCACGGTTAAAGAAAGAGGCGGAGGATTTCCCGGCACGAAAAGACAGCCTGGGAGAAGCAATACAGGCAGAGCAGGAGGCCGTCCGGTTTCGGAGGGAAAGACTTGACAGGGTGCTGGCAGAGGAAGGGTTTGATTCCCTCTCTGACTACCTCCAGGAGGCTCAGATACTCTCTCAAATGGAACTGGAGGCGGAGACCCTGGAACAGGAGATAACCAGCTGCAGGGAACAGACCGAAGAACTGGAACGGCGGTACGGGGAACTGGAAGAAAAGTTGGATGCCGAGGATTTGAAGGGATTTGAACCCTGGCGTGAAAAATGGTCAGGGCATTATGAGAAGAAGGCTGCGGAGCGCATCCGGAAACGGAAGGGAGGCTTCCGAGTGTATCTCTTTGAACGTGCAGTGCAGAATACCGGTTACAGCCTGCGGCACGGTGCATATCTGGCCGGCAGGGCAGCATATGTGGTGAAAGAAATGGTGCAGGCCGCAGAAGAGACGGACGGGCAGGGGCGGAAGCGATGAATAGAAACCTGTGGATGATGTTCTATCAGAAGGATACTGGCGGGACAGTCCTTGGGACTGCCCGTTCCGAGTTAATCCCTGCCGGCAGGTTGTCAGGCTCTGTATCAAAAGATTAGCTGCCGGCCGGGGATATCGGCAGAGCCGGCAGGTGATTCTCTGCCAGCACATCCAGACTGATTCTTATACGGGCACTCTATACCTGACGGCTGCAGTAACTGACCTTTTCGCCCATACACCCCTGACTGCTTTCTATACGGGCACTCATACCTGACCGGCTGCAATAACTACCTCCTCCACCAATACCTCCAACCTGCCAGTACTCAGATATTGCACGGCTTACACAAAACTTACATTTCCGCTGTAATCCCCACGGCATCCAAACTCCTCTTTTTATTATGCAATATATCTAATTTATAATCCTTTTATT
>ENA-OQDD01000446-OQDD01000446.1-human-gut-metagenome-genome-assembly--contig:-NODE-446-length-17009-cov-4.367196_pt1 | contig 17009 bp, 20 predicted proteins | sample MGYA00242507_ERZ504598 | MGnify/ENA primary metagenome ERZ504598 (study PRJEB26092, sample SAMD00036318) | human gut metagenome | host: Homo sapiens | study: EMG produced TPA metagenomics assembly of... | reverse complement strand
TCTCATGTCTCTCTTTATGAATAATCGCCTGATAGTATCAAAGCAGTATCGCAGAGCCTTTTGACTCTTCAAAATATTGCATTGCATCAATACTTTTCAGGGTTTGCAGATTACTCGAGCTCAATGGTTGCCGGCGGCTTACCGGTGCAATCATAGAACACGCGGTTCACATGCTTGACCTCATTGACGATGCGGCTGGTGACAGTGCCAGAACATCCCAGGGCATATTATAGCTCTCCGCGGTCATAAAGTCGGTGGTGGTCACAGCACGCAGCGCCACAGCGTAATCATAGGTGCGCTCGTCGCCCATGACACCCACACTGTGCATGTTGGTCAAGGCTGCATAGTACTGGCTGATTTCCTTATCCAGACCTGCCTTTGCGATCTCCTCACGCCAGATCGCGTCGGCATCCTGCACGATTGCCACCTTCTCAGGGGTCACTTCGCCGATGATGCGGATGCCAAGCCGGGCCGGGGAACGGCTGACGGCTGACCAGATATTCGGGCAGGCCCAGCTCACGGCCAGCCTGACGCACCTCGTCTTTGAACAGGTTGCGCAGCGGCTCCACCAACTCCTTGAAGTCCACGGTGTCGGGCAGACCGCCGACGTTGTGGTGGCTCTTGATAACAGTGGACTCACCGCCCAGACCGCTCTCAACGACATCCGGGTAAATGGTACCCTGTGCCAAGAAATCCACCTTGCCGATCTTCTTGGCCTGCTCTTCAAACACACGGATGAACTCTTCGCCGATGATCTTGCGCTTGCGCTCCGGCTCGGTGACACCAGCCAGCTTTGCAAAGTAGCGTTCGCGGGCATCCACACAGATAAAGTTGATATCAAAGCCGTTGGCATTGCCCGGGCCGAATACAGAGCAGACCTCTTCCTTCTCGTTCTTACGCAGCAGACCGTGATCCACGAACACGCAGGTCAGCTGCTTGCCGATGGCCTTAGCCAGCATAGCTGCCAGAACGGAGGAATCCACGCCGCCGGACAAGGCGCACAGCACCTTGCCATCGCCGATACGCTCACGCAGGGCCTTGACGTTGTTTTCCACAAAGGAGTCCATCTTCCAGTCGCCGGTGCAGCCGCAGACGTTGTACACGAAGTTGCGCAGCATCTTCTTGCCTTCGCAGTGTGCAGCACTTCCGGATGGAACTGGACCGCGTACAGGCCCTTCTCGCGTTCTCTGCCGCAGCTACCGGGCAGTTGACCGTGTGAGCAGTGATCTTAAAGCCGGGCGCTGCCTGCTCAATATAGTCGTTGTGGCTCATCCAGCAAATGGTGGAGGCTGCACATCGGTGAACATCTTGCTGTTCGTGTCCACGAACACCTCAGTCTTGCCGTACTCGCGCTCCGGTGCGCGGCAGACATGGCCGCCCAGCAGATGCATCATCAGCTGGCTGCCGTAGCAGATGCCCAGCACAGGCACACCCCAGTTGAAGATCTCAGGGTCGATCGTGGGGGAATCCTCCAGATAAACGCTGTTGGGGCCACCGGTAAAGATGATACCCTTGGGATTCTTTGCCTTGATAACCGACAGATCGGTTTTATAGGAATAGATTTCACAGTAGACATTGTTCTCGCGGACGCGGCGCGCGATCAGCTGATTGTACTGGCCGCCAAAGTCCAGCACGATGACAGTTTCATGCTGCATGAAGTTCTCTCCTCCCTTATCCATTCAATGTGTTTCTACAGATAAAATCAGTATAGCACATCTGCCAAATAAAAGCGACATCATTTGTGAATTTTCCTGTTTTTATTTTTCACGTATGGGATGCCGCAGAACTGTTTTCAGTGTTCCCGGTGCAGCGCGGCGAGGATCACTCAGATAAATTTCGTGGTGGAAGCGTGTCTCTGAAAAATCAAGCCTATACCCCTGCTCTACGGCAAAGGCATCCATTTGCGCCAGCGTTTTCGGTTCTTCATCATAAGGGCCGATATGCAGGCACTGAACGCAAAGTCCCTCATCATAGGTCAGGAATTCCGCCTTGGAAAAATCCTTTTTCTTTTTTGCCGTTGCTTCCTGTACGGCCCAATCAAACGCTTCCGGCGTCACGAATTCTGGCAGTCGGATCATGGATGTCCACTCAAATGTTTCTTTATGTGCATAGTCAACGCCATCCACGCCCTTCTGATGCCACAAGCCCTCCAACGGTGGAACCACATATTCAAAATAGCCGTCCATCTTGTGGCTGCCCTTATAGCTCATTTTGATGGTGAAAGCAATGCCGTACAGCACTCCCATAGCCTCCTGATAGGCTCCACCCGGAACATTCGGGTCGCCCTTGCCGTGCACTGCCACAAAATTCATACGCGGTATCGTAATCAGATGCGGTATTTTCGGCGGGAGATAAAATTCCCTGTACTCTTTCTTATAATCAAACGGCATTACTCTTCACACCTTCCAGAAGTTCTCGCTGCTTCTTTTTGCTGAATTCCCTCAGCACCAGCCGATAGGACTTTTCCAGCATTTCCTTTTTCAGTATACCAGAACAACCTTGTTTTGTAAACAAAGAGTTGTGACATGCCGCAAAAAAATCCCCTGCCCTTACAGACAGAGGATCTAAAACAAAAAGAGACCTTCCCACTCTCCGGAATGGGAAGGTCTCTCGTAAGTTTAACCTTTAGCCTCAGGAAAGGCGCGAAGGGTCAAAATCACTCAATGATCTTGCCAACAACGCCAGAACCAACGGTACGGCCACCCTCACGGATAGCGAAACGCAGACCCTCTTCCATAGCAACAGGGGTCAGCAGCTCAACGTGCATCATGACGTTATCGCCGGGCATGCACATCTCAGTGCCTTCGGGCAGAGTGATGATACCGGTCACGTCGGTGGTGCGGAAGTAGAACTGAGGACGATAGTTGGAGAAGAACGGGGTGTGACGGCCGCCTTCGTCCTTGGTCAGAACGTACACCTGAGACTCGAAGGTCTTGTGGGGTGCACGGAACCGGGCTTAGCCAGAACCTGACCACGCTCGATCTGGGTACGATCAACACCACGCAGCAGAGCGCCGATGTTATCGCCAGCCTCAGCGAAGTCCAGAGACTTACGGAACATCTCCAGACCGGTGATGGTGGTGCTCAGACGATCGGGCTTGATGCCGACGATCTCCATAGCATCGCCAACCTTAGCAATACCACGCTCAACACGACCGGTTGCAACAGTACCACGGCCAGAAATGGTCATGACATCCTCGATGGGCATCAGGAAGGGCTTGTCTTCCTCACGATCGGGGTTGGGGATATAGGTGTCAACAGCGTCCATCAGCTCCTTGATGCAAGCATACTCGGGAGCATTGGGATCAGTGGAGGTAGACTCCAGAGCCTTCAGAGCGGAACCACGAATGATCGGGGTGTCGTCGCCGGGGAAGTCGTACTCGGTCAGCAGCTCACGGATCTCCATCTCGACCAGATCCAGCAGCTCTTCGTCGTCGACCATATCGCACTTGTTCATGAACACAACGATATAGGGCACGCCGACCTGACGAGCCAGCAGGATGTGCTCACGGGTCTGGGGCATGGGACCATCGGTAGCAGCAACGACCAGAATAGCGCCGTCCATCTGAGCAGCACCAGTGATCATGTTCTTAACGTAGTCAGCATGGCCCGGGCAGTCAACGTGAGCATAGTGACGAGCGTCGGTCTGATACTCAACGTGAGCGGAGTTGATCGTGATACCACGAGCACGCTCCTCAGGAGCCTTATCGATGTTGGCATAATCCATGAAGTCTGCGTCGCCCTTCAGTGCAGGTACTTGGTGATAGCGGCGGTCAGAGTGGTCTTGCCGTGGTCAACGTGACCGATGGTGCCGATGTTCACATGCGGCTTAGAACGGTCGAACTTTGCCTTTTCAGCCATTGGAATATCCTCCCTTAATTTAGGTTTTGATATTTGGTTACAACAACCCTGCAAGATGCAGACATTGCATTGCAAGGCTATTCTACTAAATTTGCCCTGTAAAATCAAGTGCTTTTACAGGAAATTTTGCCGAGGTTACACTACCCCGGCAAAATCTTTATCCATTTTTCAGGAATCAGCCCTTGGTGCGGCCAGCGATGATCTGGTCAGCAATGTTCTTGGGCACCGGCTCGTAGTGAGACGGCTCCATGACATACTGGCCACGGCCTGAGTCTTGGAACGCAGGTCGGTAGCGTAGCCGAACATCTGAGCCAGAGGCACAAATGCATTGACGCGCTGAGTACCAGCCATAGCTTCCATGCCCTGGATCTGACCACGGCGTGCATTCAGGTCGCCGATAACATCGCCCAGATACTCATCGGGAACGATAACTGCAACCTTCATGATAGGCTCAGTGATGATAGGATCAGCCTTGCGCATAGCATCCTTGAACGCCATAGAACCAGCAATGGAGAAGGCCATTTCAGAGGAGTCGACCTCATGATAAGAACCATCCCACAGGGTAACCTTGACATCAACGACAGGATAGCCAGCCAGAACACCGGACTTCATAGCACCCTGGATACCGTTGTCGATAGCCGGGATGTATTCCTTCGGGATGGCACCGCCAACGATGGCGTTGACGAACTCGTAACCTTGCCGGGCTCGTTGGGCTCGATCTTGATCTTAACATGACCGTACTGGCCCTTACCACCGGACTGACGTGCGTACTTGGTCTCCTGGTTGGCCTCTTTGCGGATGGTCTCACGGTAAGCAACCTGAGGTGCACCCACGTTTGCTTCAACCTTGAACTCACGCAGCAGACGGTCAACGATGATCTCCAGGTGCAGCTCGCCCATACCGGCGATGATGGTCTGACCGGTCTCTTCGTCAGTGTAGGTCTTGAAGGTCGGATCCTCTTCGGCCAGCTTTGCCAGCGCGATGCCCATCTTCTCGTTGCCGGCCTTGGTCTTAGGCTCGATGGCAACGCGGATAACAGGCTCGGGGAACTTCATGGACTCCAGAATGATGGGATGATTCTCATCACACAGAGTGTCACCGGTAGTGGTGTTCTTCAGACCGACAACAGCAGCGATATCACCTGCGTAGCAGCAGTCGATATCCTTGCGGTGGTTAGAATGCATCTGCAGGATGCGGCCCATACGCTCCTTGCTGTCCTTCACGGAGTTGTAGACAGTGGTACCTGCCTCAACCTTACCGGAGTAAACACGGAAGTATGCCAGCTTACCAACGAACGGGTCGGTAGCGATCTTGAAGGCCAGAGCTGCGAAGGGAGCGTCGTCAGAAGACGGACGGGTCTCCTCTTCCTCAGTCTCGGGATTCACGCCCTTGATGTCAGGGACATCGGTAGGAGCGGCATATAGTCAACGATAGCGTCCAGCAGCTTCTGGACACCACGGTTCTTGTAGGAAGAACCGCAGACAACGGGAACCAGCGTGTTAGCGATGGTCTCCTTGCGGATCGCAGCCTTCAGCTCGGCACGGGTGATCTCCTCGCCCTCGAGGTACTTTTCCATGAGCTCTTCGTCGTTCTCAGCAACAGCCTCGATCAGAATGTTGTGGTACTCCTCGGCCTGCTCACGCATATCCTCGGGGATGGGCTCAGTGCGCATGTCGTTGCCCATGTCGTCGTAGTAGACCTCAGCGTTCATATCGACCAGGTCAACGATACCGCGGAAGGTATCCTCCTGACCGATAGGCAGCTGGATCGCCACGCCGTTTGCGTGCAGACGATCGTGCAGCATCTTGATGCAGCGGAAGAAGTCGGCACCCATGGTGTCCATCTTGTTGACGTACACCATACGGGGAACCTTGTACTCGTCAGCCTGACGCCAAACGGTCTCAGACTGCGGCTCAACACCGCCCTTTGCAGCCAGAACGGTCACAGAACCGTCCAGCACGCGCAGGGAACGCTGGACCTCAACAGTGAAGTCCACGTGGCCCGGGGTGTCGATGATGTTGATGCGGTGACGGTTCTTCTTGAATGCAACCGGATCCTTCTGGGTCTCAGAGTGGCTCCAGTAGCAGGTGGTAGCAGCGGAAGTGATGGTGATACCACGCTCCTGCTCCTGAACCATCCAGTCCATGGTAGCGCCGCCATCATGAACTTCGCCGATCTTGTGGTTGATACCGGTGTAGTACAGAATACGCTCGGTAGTAGTAGTTTTACCAGCATCAATGTGGGCCATAATGCCGATATTTCTCGTCATCTGAAGAGAAACTTCTCTGGGTGTAGCCATGAAATTAACCTCCTACAGAACAGATCAATAACGGAAATGAGCGAAAGCCTTGTTAGCCTCTGCCATCTTGTGAGTATCCTCACGCTTCTTCACGGCGTTACCAGTGTTGTTGGCAGCATCCATGATTTCAGCAGCCAGACGCTGAGCCATGGTCTTCTCACCACGGCTGCGGCTGTAGCAGTCAGCCAGCGCAGACCCAGGGTCTCGCGGCGAGCCGGGCTGACTTCCAGAGGAACCTGGTAGTTAGCACCGCCAACGCGGCGGGTCTTGCACTCGAGGCTGGGCATGATGTTCTCCATCGCCTTCTCGAAAGTCTCCAGAGGATCGTTGCCGGTCTTCTCCTGAATCATGGAGAAAGCTTCGTAAACGATCTTCTGAGCGACGCCCTTCTTGCCATCCAGCATAACGCTGTTGACCAGACGAGTGACCATCTTGGAATTGTAAATAGGATCAGCTAAGACATCGCGCTTAGCAATGTTACCTCTTCTAGGCATCTTTCTTCCCTCCTTCACAGAATGATATCATCGGTACTCGAAAGTAATAAAACTCCCGTTGTGTCACAAAGAGCTGACCTTTACATAAACTGTTGCCCTCCGCTTTGCAAGCGGACTTGTTATTTATATAATGGAAAGCCGTTTATGGCGGTTGTCCTCAATTACTTCTTTGCAGCACCGGCCTTAGGACGCTTTGCGCCGTACTTGGAGCGGGCCTGATTACGGCCTGCCACACCCTGAGTATCCAGGGTACCACGGATGATGTGGTAACGCACACCGGGCAGGTCCTTAACACGACCGCCACGGATCAGCACGACGGAGTGCTCCTGCAGGTTATGGCCGATACCGGGAATGTAAGAGGTGACCTCGATACCATTCGTGAGGCGGACACGAGCAACCTTACGCAGAGCAGAGTTGGGCTTCTTAGGGGTCATGGTACGAACAGCAGTGCAGACACCACGCTTCTGGGGGCTGTTCAGATCAGAATACTGTTTCTTCTGAGAATTGTAGCTCTTCAGCAGTGCGGGAGCGGTGCTCTTGGTAGCCAGAACCTGACGGCCCTTGCGTACAAGCTGGTTAAAAGTAGGCATTTTGTTTCTCCTTTCTTAATAATGCACATCGGACTTTTTCCGACTTTTTTGCCGCACTATCCCCATGAGGGATGCGCAACAGTTATATAATACTCGCTTTACAGGCGGATGTCAACAGTTTTTGCAAAGTTTTTTGCATTTATTCCAGATTTTTTCTTTCAACATTTTTTCGACGCAAAACGCACGGTTTTCTCCCCTGTTTCCGCTTTTCCGGGCATATAAAAACCGCCCTGCAGGCGGATGCCCACAGAGCGGTCCATTGTTTTATTTCAGAAGAAGAAGCTTTGCTTACTGTACAGCAGCTGCCAGTTCAGCAGCGACCTCAGCATCGCGCTCAGCCTCACGGTTCTTCAGATCCTCACGGACTTCCGGCAGACCGGTACCTGCGGGGATCAGCTTACCAATGATGACGTTCTCCTTCAGGCCGGCCAGCGGGTCAACCTTGCCCTTGATGGCAGCTTCGGTCAGCACGCGGGTGGTCTCCTGGAAGGATGCAGCGGACAGGAAGGAGTCGTTTGCCAGAGCAGCCTTGGTGATGCCCAGCAGCACCTGCTGGTACTCGACCAGCTTCAGGCCCTCTTCACCAGCGTCGATGCGCTGCTGCAGATCGGCGTTGATGCTCTCCACTTCCAGACGGCTTGCCAGTGCACCGCCGATCAGGTTGGAAGAACCGGAATCAGTCACGCGCACCTTGCGGCACATCTGACGGACGATGACTTCGATATGCTTATCGTTGATCTCAACGCCCTGCAGACGGTAGACCTTCTGAACTTCGTTGATCAGGTAGTTCTGGACATCCTCCAGACCCTTGATTGCCAGAATATCCTGCGGATACAGAACACCTTCACGAGTGATGATGTCGCCCTTCTCCACACGGTCACCCGGCATCACGCGGGAATGCTGGGTGAACGGGATGGAGTAGCTCTTTACGACCTCGGCACCGTTCTCGTCCTTGCCGGTCACCTTGATAACGACATTCTTCTTGGTATCGTCCTGAGAAACGACACCAGAGATCTCGCTCATGATGGCCATGCTCTTGGGACGGCGGCTCTCGAACAGCTCTTCAACACGGGGAAGACCCTGCGTGATATCTTCAGCAGATGCGATACCGCCGGTATGGAAGGTACGCATGGTCAGCTGAGTACCAGGCTCGCCGATGGACTCTGCGGCGATAACGCCGACAGACTCGCCCAGACGGACCGGCTCGCCGTTTGCCATATCGGAACCGTAGCAGCGTGCGCAGACACCGGTCTTTGCACGGCAGGTCAGCAGGCTGCGGATCTTCAGCTTGGTAATGCCAGCAGCCTCGATCTCGTTTGCATCGTACAGGTCGATCATCTTGCCTTCCGGCACGATCACCTTGCCGGTGACGGGGTTGACCACATCGCCCACAGCAAAGCGGCCGATCAAGCGCTCGCGGAAGCTCTCGATCTTCTCCTTGCCCTCGTGGATCTCAGACACCCACAGGCCGTCAGTGGTGCCACAGTCGATCTCGCGCACAATGACATCCTGAGAGACATCGACCATGCGGCGGGTCAGGTAACCGGAGTCAGCGGTACGCAGAGCGGTATCGGCCAGACCCTTACGGGCACCACGGCAGAAACGAAATATTCCAGAATATTCAGACCTTCACGGTAGTTGGCACGAATGGGCATCTCGATGGTGTGGCCAGCGGTGTTTGCCAGCAGGCCGCGCATACCGGCCAGCTGCTTGATCTGGTTCATAGAACCACGAGCACCGGAGTCAGCCATCATATAGATTTCGTTGTCCTTGGGCAGGTTGTCTGCCAGAGCCTTGGAGACCTTATCGGTGGTAGCCTGCCAGATGGCGATGGTCTGGTTATAACGCTCGTTGTCGGAGATCAGGCCGCGGTTGAACAGTCTGCCGACCTTTGCGATCTGCTGGTCAGCCTCAGCGATCAGTTCCTGCTTCTGCGGCGGGATCACAGCGTCGCACACAGCGACGGAGATTGCAGACAGAGTGGAGTACTTGTAGCCCTGCGCCTTGATGGCATCCAGCATCTTTGCACACTTGCGGGTGCCGTTGCGGGTCATGCAGCGGGAAATGATGTCGGGCAGAGTCTTCTTGGTCACGCGGAAGCTGACCTCGTACTCCAGCCAGTGCTCGGGATCAGTACGGTCGATATAACCCAGATTCTGAGGAACAGGGTTATTGAAGATGATGCGGCCGACGGTGGTTTCCACCAGACCGGTGCGCTCCACGCCGTCAATGGTCATGGTGCGGCGCACCTTAATGGGTGCGTGCAGGGTAACGATGTGCTCTGCATAAGCCATCAGGGCTTCGTTCTCATCGCGGAACACCTTGCCTGCGCCCTCGTCATTTTCACGAACGGTGGTCAGGTAGTAGCTGCCCAGGATCATATCCTGCGTAGGCACGGTAACAGGTGCGCCGTCAGAGGGCTTCAGCAGGTTGCCAGAAGCCAGCATCAGCATCTTGGCCTCACGGCAGGCATCCTCACCCAGAGGCAGATGGACTGCCATCTGGTCACCGTCGAAGTCGGCGTTGAATGCGGTACATGCCAGCGGGTGCAGCTTGATTGCGCGGCCCTCCACCAGCACCGGGTTGAAAGCCTGAATGCCCAGACGGTGCAGGTAGGTGCACGGTTCAGCAGAACGGGGTGGCCCTTGATCACGGTCTCCAGGCTGTCCCACACTTCGGCTTAGCGCGCTCCACCATCTTGCGGGCGGACTTGATGTTGTTGGCAATACCCTTCTCCACCAGATCCTTCATGACAAAGGGCTTGAACAGCTCCAGAGCCATTTCCTTGGGCAGACCGCACTGATCCATCTTCAGCTCAGGGCCGACGACGATAACAGAACGACCGGAGTAGTCAACACGCTTGCCCAGCAGGTTCTGACGGAAGCGGCCCTGCTTGCCCTTCAGCATATCGGAAAGGCTCTTCAGTGCGCGGTTGTTGGGGCCGGTGACCGGACGGCCGCGGCGGCCGTTGTCGATCAGGCTGTCCACTGCTTCCTGCAGCATACGCTTCTCGTTGCGCACGATGATGTCGGGAGCGCCCAGCTCCAGCAGACGGCGCAGACGGTTGTTGCGGTTGATCACGCGGCGGTACAGGTCGTTCAGGTCGGAGGTGGCAAAACGGCCGCCGTCCAGCTGGACCATGGGGCGCAGGTCAGGCGGCAGAACAGGCAGCACATCCATGACCATCCATTCAGGACGGTTGCCGGAAATGCGGAATGCCTCAACTACTTCCAGACGCTTGAGGATGCGCACGCGCTTCTGGCCGGAGGACTTTTCCACCTCGGCAGTCAGCTCTTCACTCAGCTGATCCAGATCGATCTCCTTCAGCAGATCCTGAATGGCCTCAGCGCCCATAGCAGCCTCGAACTCATCACCGTAGTGGTCGCGCATCTCACGATACTCGCTCTCGGTGAGCAGCTGCTTCTTTTCCAGACGGGTAGCACCCGGATCAGTGACGATATAGCTTGCAAAGTACAGCACCTTCTCCAGCAGGCGGGGGCTGATGTCCAGCATCAGCCGATGCGGCTGGGGATGCCCTTGAAGTACCAGATGTGGCTGACAGGAGCGGCCAGCTCAATGTGGCCCATGCGCTCACGGCGGACCTTGGCCTTGGTCACTTCAACGCCGCAGCGGTCGCAGATCTTGCCCTTGTAGCGGATGCGCTTATACTTACCGCAGTGGCACTCCCAGTCCTTGGTAGGTCCAAAAATGCGCTCACAGTACAAGCCGTCGCGCTCCGGCTTCAGGGTACGGTAGTTGATGGTCTCAGGCTTTTTGACCTCGCCGTAGCTCCAGTTGCGGATCTGCTCCGGGGAGGCAAGGCCGATCTTGATGGAATCGAAAACGTTGTTTTCCATGAAACGAACCCTTTCTTAATCTCTAGTTGTCTCGATGATACAGGCGGCTTTCTTGTTCAGACCACAGGCCCCTCTCCCCTGCCGCAGCACGCGGAACAGGGGGCTTGAGGCTTGTGTTTTTTGTCTGATCAGAAATCTACTTCGTCAGAAGAAGCGGGAGCTTCGGCACCGGAGTTATTGTCCTCCAGCACAGAAGGATCATCGAAACCGGCATCGGCATCCTTAATATTATAATCGTTGAGCAGTTCGCTCTCCTGCACGACGTTCTCAGTGCCGGCAACATCGCGCATATCAAAGCCGGTCTCTTCGTCGTCGAAGTTCTGACGCATGTCGATCTCGTTGCCGTCCTTGTCCTGAACAACAACGTCCAGACCCAGAGACTGCAGTTCCTTCAGCATAACGCGGAAGGACTCGGGGATGCCGGGCTGCGGGATCGGCTCACCCTTAACGATGGCCTCGTAGGTCTTCACACGGCCTTCCACGTCGTCGGACTTGACGGTCAGGATCTCCTGCAGAGTGTAAGCAGCGCCGTAAGCTCCAGTGCCCAGACTTCCATTTCGCCAAAGCGCTGGCCGCCGAACTGGGCCTTGCCGCCCAGAGGCTGCTGAGTGACCAGAGAGTAGGGGCCGGTAGAACGTGCATGGATCTTATCATCGACCAGGTGATGCAGCTTCAGGTAGTACATATAACCGACGGTAACGCGGTTATCGAACTTTTCGCCGGTGCGGCCATCGTAAACGGTGGTCTTGCCATCGCGGTCCAGCTCGATCTTGGAGAAGTCGATGATGTGTCCCTTCTCGCCCATGATCTTGGGGAGCTTCGTGGGATATGCAGGAGCATTCTCACCATGCCACATCTCGCGGGCGGTATCAAAGGTATCGCCGATGTCGTTCTCACGAGCAGAGTCGAAGAGGGAGTCATGACCTTGATGCCGCATGCCTTGGCAGCGTAGCCCAGGTTGACTTCCAGCACCTGACCGATGTTCATACGGGAAGGCACGCCCAGAGGGTTCAGCACGATGTCCAGCGGGGTGCCGTCGGGCAGGTAGGGCATGTCCTCCTGCGGCAGAATGCGGGAAACGACACCCTTGTTGCCGTGACGGCCTGCCATCTTATCGCCAACGCTGATCTTGCGCTTCTGGGCAATATAGCAGCGGACGACCTCGCGCACGCCGGGCTGCAGTTCGTCGCTGTTCTCCGGGGTGAACACCTTGACATCCACGATGATGCCGTATGCACCATGGGGCACGCGCAGAGAAGTATCACGCACTTCGCGTGCCTTCTCGCCGAAGATGGCGCGCAGCAGGCGCTCTTCAGCGGTCAGCTCGGTCTCGCCCTTCGGGGTGACCTTACCGACCAGAATGTCGCCGCTCTTGACCTCGGCACCGATACGGATGATGCCGCGCTCGTCCAGATCCTTCAGTGCATCCTCAGAAATGTTGGGGATATCACGGGTGATTTCTTCGGGTCCCAGCTTGGTGTCGCGGCTCTCGGTCTCGTACTCTTCAATATGAATGGAGGTGTACACGTCCTCGCGCACGATCTTCTCGTTCAGCAGAACGGCATCCTCGTAGTTGTAGCCTTCCCAGGTCATGAAGCCGATCAGAGCGTTCTTACCCAGAGAAATTTCGCCGTTGCGCATTGCAGGGCCGTCGGCCAGCACCTGACCGGCCTTGACGCTCTCGCCGACCTCCACGATGGGACGCTGGTTGATGCAGGTGCCTGCGTTGGAGCGTGCGAACTTGACCAGAGGATAATCCTCCAGCTCGCCCTTGTTGTTGCGCACAACAACATGGTTGGCATCCATCTTCTCAACGATACCGTCATTCTTTGCCAGAACAGCGGTGCCGGAGTCGGTAGCAGCCTTGTACTCCATACCGGTAGCAACGATGGGCTGCTGGGTGACCATCAGAGGCACTGCCTGACGCTGCATGTTGGAACCCATCAGAGCACGGTTACAGTCATCGTTCTCCAGGAAGGGGATGCAGGCAGTAGCAACAGAGACCATCATTCGCGGAGAAACGTCCATGTAATCGACTTTCTCTGCATCAATTTCAAGGATCTCGTCGCGGCGGCGGGCAGACACACGGGGACGGATGAAGTGCTTGCCCTCATCCAGCGGCTCGTTGGCCTGTGCCACAACGTACTCGTCCTCGACATCAGCGGTCATATACTCCACTTCGTCGGTAACGACCTGTTCCTTCAGGTTGCCGTTCTCGTCATAGATCTTCTTGACCTTGCGGTACGGAGCTTCCACGAAGCCGTACTCGTTGATCTTGGCGTAAGATGCCAGATAGGAGATCAGACCGATGTTGGGGCCTTCAGGAGTCTCGATGGGCACATACGGCCGTAGTGGCTGTAGTGAACGTCGCGGACCTCGAAACCTGCGCGGTCACGGCTCAGACCGCCGGGGCCCAGAGCAGACAGGCGGCGCTTGTGGGTCAGCTCAGCCAGCGGGTTGTTCTGATCCATGAACTGGGACAGCGGAGAAGAGCCGAAGAACTCCTTGATGCTGCCACCACCGGACGGATGTTGATGAGGGCCTGCGGAGTGATGACGCTCTGATCCTGGCTCTGCAGGGTCATGCGCTCACGGATGACGCGCTCCATGCGGGAGAAGCCGATGCGGAACTGGTTCTGCAGCAGCTCGCCCACGCTGCGGATGCGGCGGTTGCCAGATGGTCGATATCATCGGTGGTGCCAATATTGTGGCCCAGACCGTTCAGGTAGTTGATGGAAGCCAGAATATCGGCGACCGTAACGGTGCGGCCGATCAGCTGGTCGTGGTTGCGGCGCAGCATCTCCTTCTGCTCTTCCACATCAGAGGTGGTGTCGAGGATCTTCTTGATTTCATCGAAGGAGCAGCGCTCGTTGATGCCGCACTCCTTCACGTCGAAGGAGAAGAAGCCCTGTGCATCCACACAGCCGTTGGTGATGACCTTGATCTTCCGGCTCTCTTCCTTCATGGGATCGTCGAGCTTCAGCACGACCAGATTCACACCGGCATTGTCAGCCTTCTCAGCCAGCTCGCGGGTGATCTTGGCACCAGCTCGATCAGGATCTCGCCGGTCAGCGGAGCGACCACATTCTCAGCAGCCACCTGACCGGTGATGCGGCGTGCCAGAGACAGCTTCTTGTTCATCTTATAACGGCCGAAACGAGACAGGTCATAACGGCGCGGATCGAAGAACAGCATGTTGATCTGGCTGGTAGCAGACTCCACCGTGGGAGCTCGCCGGGGCGCAGCTTGCGGTAGACTTCCAGCAGGCCCTCTTCCTGATTCTTGGTGGTATCCTTTTCCAGAGTAGCGAGGATGCGCTCATCGTCGCCAAAGAAGTTCAGGATGTCCTCGTTGGTGGACAGGCCCAGTGCACGGCACAGCACGGTGACAGGCAGCTTGCGGTTCTTATCGATACGGACATAGAACACATCGGAAGCATCGGTCTCGTACTCCAGCCATGCACCGCGGTTGGGGTTCATGGTGGCGCTGTACAGGTCGTTGCCCACCTTATCCTTGGCATCGCCGTAGAACACGCCGGGAGAACGCACCAGCTGGCTGACGATAGCACGCTCTGCACCGTTGATCACAAAGGTGCCGGCATCGGTCATCAGCGGGAAATCGCCCATGAAGATCTCCTGATCCTTCACTTCGCCGGTCTCCTTGTTCAGCAGACGGGCGGTGACGCGCAGGGGTGCTGCATAGGTCACGTCGCGCTCCTTGCACTCCTTGATGCTGTACTTCGGCTCCTTATCCAGGCGGAAGTCCACAAAGCTCAGTGCCAGATTGCCGGTGTAGTCCTCAATGGTGCCGATATCGTGGAAGACCTCTTTCAGGCCCTCGTCCAGGAACCACTGATAAGAGTTCTTCTGGACCTCGATCAGGTTCGGCATACTGATACTTCGTCGATGTGGGAGAAGCTCATGCGCTCGGTTTTGCCGAGCTTTACGGGCTTGACTTTCATCATAAAATCAACCACTCCTTACTTTTATACTCTACGGGATGTCGTATACACGGGTCAAATTTGAGCAGACACACATAATTCGACCCGCGTCGAAGGGAACCTTTCGGCGTTTTTCACAAACTTTTCGGTTTGACCCGTCCAGCCGCCGCCTGCGTATTCCTCTTTTTGGCGCACTAGTCCATTATGTGATACTAATGCAGTATACACCCTAAAAGCCTTGCTGTCAAGCCATTTTTCAGATTTTTGCCAAAACAAATTTATTTTTTCTTTCATTTTCGCACGCCCGGCAGCGTGTTGTGTTTTGCTGTTTTAGGGCTTGATTTTTTTATTTTGCACGTTCCTGTTCATAATCCCCTTGTGCAATTTGTCTATCTTTGCCCTTGTGTTTTAGCGTATTACTTTTACAGTCGGATATGTCCGTTTTCCCTTGCGGCCCTTTTTTGTGAAAAAGCAGCTCAGAAAAGCTCGCAGGCTTTTCTGAGCTGCAAATATAAAAATAATGTTTTCTCTAATATTGCCAGAGCACAAGCGGCGGCAATTATAATCGTTCACTCATCCAGATAATCCCGCAGGCGTTTTGCACGGCTGGGATGCCGCAGCTTGCGCAGGGCCTTGGCTTCGATCTGCCGTACCCGCTCCCGGGTCACATTGAACTCCTTACCCAGCTCTTCCAGCGTGTGCGCCCGGCCATCCTCCAGCCCGAAGCGCAGTGCGATCACCCGCTCTTCCCTCGGTGTCAGGCTTTTGAGCACGCTGAACAGTTCCCGCCGCAGCAGCTGCCGCCCGGCTTCATCCACCGGGACGCCTGCATCCTCGTCCTGAATAAAATCTTCAAGGTGGGCATCCTCTTCCTCGCCCACCGGCGTTTCCAAGCTGATGGGGTCCTGCGCCAGCTGCAGCAATTCCCGCACACGGTCCGGCTCCATGTCCAACTGAACAGCGATCTCTTCCGCGGTAGGCTCCCGGCCATTTTTCCGCAGCAGGTCACCCGTCGTCTTTTTGACCCGGTTGATGCTCTCCACAAGGTGCACCGGGATGCGGATGGTCCTCCCCTGATCTGCAATGGCACGGGTGATGGACTGACGGATCCACCACGTGGCATAGGTGGAAAATTTGAAGCCGCGCTCCGGCTCAAACTTTTCCGCCGCTTCATCAGACCGAGATTGCCTTCCTGAATGAGATCCAGAAACGGCAGGCCCCGCCCTGCATAGCGCTTTGCCACCGACACCACCAGCCGCAGGTTCGCTTCGCTGAGCTTCCGCCGGGCATCCTCGTCCCCGGCCTGCGCGGCACGGGCAAGCTCCGTTTCCTGTTCTGCCGTCAGCAGCGGCACCCGGCCGATCTCCTTCAAATAGGCCTTTACCGGGTCGTCCAGCGCCACCCCCTCTGCCGAAAGCTCATGTTCCAGCCTGCCGATCTGCGTTTCATCCAACGCAGGCAGATCCGCTTCCTCTTCGGTCAGGTGCACGCCGCGGGCCTCCAGTGCCGTATACAGCTCATCCAGCTGCGCCACATCGTAATCCTGTTCGTCCATGGCACGGCTGATCTGCTCCGGTGTCAGGGCATGGTGGCGTGCCCGCGCAGACAATGTTCTGGCCAATTCCTCCGTTTGCGACAATTTCTGCATGGTTCCTGCTCCTTTCCTCTCCTGCTCCAGCCGGAGGGGAAAGCGGGGGATCATTCTTCTACAGGCACATTTCCCTGCTTCTTTTCGCGCATCGACTGGAGGTAATCACTCAGTTCCTCATTGGACATATGCGCCGCCTTGCCTGCCATGGGCATCCCCCGGGCAATGCGGTCCAGATACAGCCGGATATCATCCGGCGTACAATTCACATCGCTGTATTGTGCCGCAAGATGGCTCAGTTCATTCAGCGCTTCTTCGCTTACAAAAGCGCGCAGCGTGGTCGGCTGATCTCAATGCCCTCCTGCGCAGCGCAGCATGCTTC
>ENA-OQDD01000444-OQDD01000444.1-human-gut-metagenome-genome-assembly--contig:-NODE-444-length-17034-cov-2.552434_pt1 | contig 17034 bp, 16 predicted proteins | sample MGYA00242507_ERZ504598 | MGnify/ENA primary metagenome ERZ504598 (study PRJEB26092, sample SAMD00036318) | human gut metagenome | host: Homo sapiens | study: EMG produced TPA metagenomics assembly of... | reverse complement strand
ATGGTTCCGTCATGAATTCCCACACGGTTCATAACCTTCTGCTGTCAACTTGGTAGGAAGCAATGTTTTCCTGTTTTCCTTTTCAGTCCCATGTTATCCCAGATCACGTATTCGGTCTGATACAGATAGCGGTTCTCCAGATCTTCTACTTTCAGTCCCATCGTTGGCAGATGTCCCCGTACATCACAAGTACCACCGGCTCCGGATAATCCGCAAGCTTTGTCGTCAGCTCTTTGACAAATATGTCCATCTCATGAATCTGATTTACATAATATTCCCAGGAGTAATTATTTTTTCCCGGTCTTCCGCGCCTGTCACTGTAATCTCCGGATCGTCAAGCACCGGCTCTGTCGGATAATCACCGTGCCCTGTACCGAAATCGTATAGATATAATCCGGTTCGTCTGTCGCATCGAGCGTTTTTATGATCTCTTTTGTCAGAATATGGTCTTTTACCCATCCTGTCGCCGTCACATCCGAGATATCCGGCATATATTCCTCCGAGGTAAAGGTATCAAAACCAAGACGTGAGAACACACTTCTTCTGGAATAGAAGTTTGCTTCATTGTTGTGGATCGCATGGGTCGCATAGCCAAGATTCTTTAAAACATACGGCGCACTCTCACACGTCTCCTCTGAAAGCACCGATTTGTACGGATACTCACCCGCTCCGAAATACCGGAGGCTCATGCCGGAAATAGTTTCAAACTCTGTGTTTGCTGTTCCGGCTCCCACCACCGGCACGCGGAGATAACCGGAAGAATAATCCTTCATCAGCTGCCGGTAATACGGGATCGGGTCCTCGGAAATGTTGAGGAAATTAACCAGCTCCGGATCGAAAAAGGACTCCAGCTGCAAAAAGATAATATTCGGTTTTACCGTATCATCCTCTTTTTGTTCGCCTTCACTCGTCTCAATCTGTTTCACGAGCTGTTCGGAATAGCCGTTCGGCTCTGAAATTCCCGTATCAAACAGGGTGACTGCCAGACAGTACGGATAGCCGTAATCCTGGTAGGCAAATGCGATGTTGACAAAATAGCTGGAAAGCACACGCTTTGCAAGCGCCAGATTCGTTGCTCCCGTAAAGAGTACAATTACCAGAGCAATCAACGGCACATTCAGATACCAGCGGATTTTCCCCTGAAATTTCGGTCCTTTGATCCAGACCCATACAAAAAATGCCAATAATGCCACAAGAGCTGCCGCAACGAGGATCATGGTACCTTTCGACAGATACTTCGTCACGACCTTGGCACCATCGCTTAAGTTCCGCAAATCCGGCCCGGTAAACGGTGTGACGCGGTTCGCCAGAATCACACCATTGATGATACCGAGCAGCAGCCAGAAACAGCTCATGATGAGCCGCACCAGCACACGTCTGCGGAACAGATAAACTACCATAAAAGTAGTGAAGATCAAAAATGCATTATACAAAAAGACCCAGGGGCTTTCCACCATGTAGCTCCACGCTGCCGCAAGCGAATGGCGGGAAAATGCTTCAATCACCAGATACAGAATACAGCATCCCAGGGCCTGCAGCGGCAAAGAGAGCCAGTTGCAGACTTTCACTACGGTTTCCTTGTTTCCATGCAGTTTTTTCCTTTTTTCATTTATTTTTTCAGCTGCTCCAATCTTGTCTGAACCTGCTCCATCATCTGCTGATAGTTCGCCAGTTTTTCTTTCTCTGCCTGAACCTTTGCCTCCGGAGCTTTGTTGATAAAGTTCGGGTTGCCAAGCATGCCGTTGGAACGTGCGATCTCTTTTGTCAGACGCTCTTCCTCTTTCGTAAGGCGGGCGATCTCTTTTTCCAGGTCAACCAGCTCGGCAAACGGAATATAAATCGTTGCTGCGGGATCACTGCAGATACCGCGTCATCTGCAATGCCGGCTTTGTCTGCCTGTACGTGAACTTCGCTTGCTCCTGCCAGAGTTCCGAAGAATACAGCACCATTTTTGAAGGTTTCCTGTACAGCAGCATCTTCGGTTACAACGAATACGCTTGCTTTCTTTGACGGCGGTACATTCATGCTGGTGCGTACACCACGGATGCTTCTTACGGCCTCTTTCATCATCTCAACAGCTGCCTCATCCTCTGCGTATGCAAAGTCTTCGGTCTCTTTCGGCCATGCAGCGATCATGATGGAATCCTCGTCCGGATTCAGTGTGCAGTAGATTTCCTCTGTGATGAACGGCATGAACGGATGCAGTAGCTTTAATGCATTGCCGAGAACGGTTTTTAAGGTCCACAGTGCAGCGCCCTTCGTCTCGTCGGTCTCGCTGTACAGACGCGGTTTTACCATCTCGATGTACCAGTCGCAGAATTCCTCCCAGATGAAGTCGTAAACTTTCTGTACGGCGATGCCGAGCTCGTAGCGGTCCATGTTGTCCGTTACTTCCGTTGCCAGGGTATTGACTTTGGAGAGAATCCATTTGTCTGCCAGTGTCAGTTTGTCTTTTGGCATCTTGGACGGAACCTCTGCTTTTTCCAGGTTCATCATGATGAAACGGGAAGCGTTCCATACTTTGTTTGCGAAGTTACGACTGGCTTCTACACGCTCCCAGTAGAAACGCATATCGTTTCCAGGTGCATTACCGGTCATCAAAGTCAGACGGAGCGCATCTGCACCGTATTTGTCAATGACTTCGAGCGGATCGATACCGTTTCCGAGGGATTTACTCATCTTGCGTCCCTGGGAATCGCGAACGAGTCCGTGAATCAGTACGTGGTGGAACGGAACCTGTTTGGTCTGCTCCAGTGCGGAGAATACCATACGGATAACCCAGAAGAAGATGATGTCGTATCCGGTTACGAGTACGTCGGTCGGATAGAAGTAATCAAATTCCGGCGTTTTCTCCGGCCATCCTAAAGTGGAGAACGGCCATAGAGCGGAGCTGAACCAGGTATCCAGGGTATCCGGGTCCTGGGTGAGATGGGTGCTGCCGCATTTCGGGCATTTTTCCGGCATTCCGCCTCTTACAACCGTGATCTCGCCACAGTCATCACAGGTATAGGCCGGGATACGATGACCCCACCAGAGCTGACGGGAAATACACCAGTCGTGGATATTGTTCAGCCAGTTCTGATAAATCTTGCTGAAACGATCCGGGATGAAGTTTACTTCCCCGTTCTTCTCTGCTTCGCTTGCAGCGGCAGCCATATCCGCCATTTTTACAAACCACTGTGGTTTGATCATCGGCTCTACGGTTGTCTTACATCTGTCGTGGGTTCCTACGTTGTGAACGTGATCCACTACTTTTACAAGAAGGCCAAGCTTCTCGAGATCCTCTACCATGCTTTTCTTGCCTCGTAGCGGTCCATGCCGGCGTATTTGCCGCACTTGTTGTTCATGGTTCCGTCATCGTTTAAGATGTTGATCTCTTCGAGGTTGTGGCGTTTTCCTACCTCAAAATCGTTCGGGTCGTGTGCCGGTGTGATTTTTACGCATCCGGTTCCGAACTCTTTGTCTACGTAAGCATCTGCGATAACCGGGATCTCACGGTCGGTCAGCGGAAGCTTCAGCATTTTTCCTACAATATCGGTATATCTTTCATCCTCCGGATTGACAGCTACGGCAGTATCGCCGAGCAGAGTCTCCGGACGGGTCGTTGCGATTTCTACGAAGCGGCCTTCTTCTCCAACTACCGGGTAGTTGATGTGCCAGAAGTGGCCTGCCTGCTCCTGATATTCAACCTCTGCATCGGAGATGGAAGTCTGGCATACCGGGCACCAGTTGATGATGCGGCTTCCTTTGTAGATCCATCCTTTTTCATACAGACGGCAGAATACTTCTTCTACGGCTTTGGAGCATCCCTCGTCCATGGTGAAGCGTTCTCTCTCCCAGTCTGCGGAGGAGCCGATCTTTCTTAACTGGCTGTTGATGCGTCCGCCGTACTCTTTCTTCCACTCCCAGCAGTGCTCCAGGAATTTTTCGCGTCCGATTTCATCTTTGTCGATGCCCTGCTCTTTGAGCATATTGGTAACTTTTACCTCGGTTGCAATCGCCGCATGGTCGGTTCCCGGCTGCCAGAGGACTTCATATCCCTCCATCCGTTTGAAACGGCAGAGAATATCCTGCATGGTATTGTCAAGTGCATGGCCCATGTGAAGCTGTCCGGTTACGTTCGGTGGCGGCATCATAATGGTAAACGGTTTTTTGTTCGGATTTACAGTGGCGTGGAAATATCCTTTATCCAGCCATTTCTGATACAGTCTGTCCTCGAGTCCTTTCGGATCGTAGGTCTTTGCGAGTTCTTTGCTCATGAGATCCTCCTTTTATGTTTGGTGTATTGTGGTATTTATTCCCGCAGAGGCTTGTCTTAAATCAAAAACGCCTTCACATACACATAACATGCATGCAAAGGGCGAAAATTCCGCGGTACCACCTTAATTTGTATCTCGTTTCGGAGTCTGTAACGTGACTCATGCGTGAAAACCTAATCATCACATCTTCTGTGCTTTTCAGCTCTCCGGTTCAGAAGCTACCTTCCATGACCACCTTCCCGGACAGCCTTTCAGCCGGTGAACCGTCCTCTCTTTTGGGGCCTGCCATGTACTCCTCTTCCTCATAACCTTTTCTTTTTCTGTTGGAATAGAAACTGCATTTATCATAATCGCGTTTTTTTATTTTGTCAAGCCGCCGCGGGCAAAAACCTTTCTTCTTATGGAAGTTTTAAGATTTCACGCGCTTATTTTCGGTGAATCCGCGATGCACAGTACTGCATTTCTGCGCGGCCGTACGACGCGTAGCGGACCTGTTCTTTCGAAAACGGCTTCGCATTGCTTGGCCGTCCCAGGTTTTCGCCGTGGATCACCTGATCCACAAGGTCGATGAGATCTGCGAGAACGCCGAGGCTGAGCGGATTGTAAACCGGATGCGCCGTCGATTCAAACACCTGCGTGTGATGACCGCCGAAGAATTTCATGCGGCCGCCCTTTTTCACCAGCCACGCCATCAGACCAACCAGACCATCGTAATACTCTTCCAGGCTCGTTCCGCCCGGCACCTGCATCCAGACACCGCAGCCGCTTCCGATCGCATCTCCGGTGAACAGGTAATTCTGTTTCGTCTCCAGCACAACAACGCTGCCCGGCGTATGGCCCGGTGTCTGACAGACGGCCAGCTCTGTGCCGCCGAGCGGAATCACGGAATCGGTACGGATGTCATGAATCTCCTCCCACGGTTTTAATTTCCCGCTGTCAGCATCACAAGCGTCTCTGGATCCATCTTCTTTTCATCGTGGCACATGTACACCTCATCAAACTCATCCATGTGATACATGTGATCCGGATGCGCATGCGTGATGACCAGCAGAAGCGGCTTGTCCGTCAGCTCACGGATCACCGGCAGAATCTTTGTGCCTGCCGTAATGCCGGTATCAATGACAGCCGCTTTTTCTTCACCTTCTACTACATAGAACGATGAATTTCCTGCGTCCAAAATACAGTAAATTTTTTCCCCGATTTCTGTTACCTGAAAACCCTCCATGATGTAAAACCTCCTTAAAATAATAATGTACCCTCGGAGTCTTTCTGTGCTTGCTTTTTCCTTTCGGCAATTCAGTGCCCCGCATTCTCTTCCCCGATGATGATCGAAAGCAGCGTATGATCCAGCATGATCGTGCGGTTCCACGGATTGAAAATCACACCGCTGATCTCCTTTGTTTCGGATGCCATGTGGATCAGCTGTTCCAGACTCACGAGAAACGTAGATTTCACGCTGCTGCTCCCCTTTAATTCCTCATCAAAGCTCGTAAACGCGGCCCACCAGACTTTTCCGTCTGCGCTCTTTACCGTTCCGATCCGGATCTGATCGTCGCCGGATGGCGGTTCCACGGAAAGAATCGCCTGTCCGCCCTCTTTCATTCTGCGGCGGATTACCGTCAGCACATGTGCCAGCAGTTCCGGCGTCGGCTCCTTTTGCAGTCCCAGAATTGCTTCCTCTATCGTTTCATTCCCCTGCAGCCCTTCGTCCTTTGGAGTTTCCATTTCTTTTGCCATTGCTCTTGTCCTTTCTTTTTCGCTTTTCCCACACAGAATCTGTGTACCATCATCCCCGGCAGCTTCGGCACTTCCGATGACATTTACTCTGCGCCTACCCAGATGCCGTCTTCCCCGCAGAATCTGCGCTCTTTTGATAAATCCAAAACGTTTTCCATCCGCTTTAAGATCTGATCGTACTTCCCTTCCCGCATCAATGCAATCGTCACCTGATCCGTTCCGATCTGCAGATGGCGGAAGCCGCGTTTTCCTTCCTCCGTCCACGGCAGAGTCAGCTCCAGTTCAAAGCCGCCGCTGCTTCCGTACAGCTCACCCGGCTGTTCGTCCGCAAACAGCTCGAAAAGCGGCTGATAATATGCTTTGAAATAATTCTCCTCTGGAAACCAAAGTGTCCCGTCCCCGGTCCGCTCCGGCTCTTTTACAACGGCATTCAGATAGCCTCTCTCGTAATACGTCATGCACGCCGCGCTCTTCGCCAGCGGATTTTCATTGATCTTCTCGATCTCCGACGCGCCCGGCATCCGTTTCCAAAGGCCGCCTGGCTGTTCTCGCTCCTGCCGACCGGCTCCCAGACGCTCCATGCGTTCTGCTTTCCGTATCCGATCAGATCCTGGCGGTATGCACCGTTGTATTTTACAAATTTTTTCTCCCCCGGCTGCTCGATCAGGTTCAGCGGTACCATACAGTCAATTCCGTACAGCTTCTGCGCAATCAGCCGCGTGTAGATGATGCCGAGATAATGACAGATTGCACTGCGCTCCGCCGTGTCGAGATACATAATCTGCTCCGCTTTTACCAGCTGGTCGCCGCGTGTTTCGAGCACACTCTCCACCATCGCAATCCGTGACTGCAGCTCCGCCTTCCGTTTTCCGCGGTAGCGCGCCGACAGACGGCCGTACGGCATCGTGCTTGCAAGAACCGCGTGCAGCAGCTCCAGATTCGTGTATTTGATCATAATATCTTTCTTATTTAAACCGAGCTCTGCGTCGGTATCGACTTCCGTCACATTGATGATATATGTTTTTTCTTCGGTCAGTATCATTTGTTTTGCCTCTCTTTTTCAGTACTCTCTTCCATGCTCCTTCAGCCAGCTCTGCCACACTTTGTAATCGGGCATCTGCTGTGCCACCACCGCGTAAAACCGCGCGGAATGGTTCATCTCTTTCCGGTGCGCCAGCTCGTGGATAACGACGTAATCCATCACGCGCCCCGGCATCAGCACCAGTTTCCAGTTGTAGTTCAGGTTTCCGGCGCTGCTGCAGCTGCCCCAGCGGTTTTCTGCTCACGAATTGTGATTCTGCCATACGTTACGCCCATCTCTTTTGCAAATGTGCCGTCTTTTCCGCCAGCATCTGCGCCGCACGTTTAACCGCCGCTTTTCGTTCTGCTTCCGTCAGACGGTTCGCTGCTTTCTGCTCTGCGGCCGCCAACGCTTTTTCCCGGTGTGTGTAAATCCAATCCTGTTTTTCTTTTAAGAATGCTTCGATTTTGTATTTTGCCATCCGTTTCGGTGCGCGCACCACCACGCTTCCATCCGCTTTGACCTGGACGGCGAGCGTTTTACGGGCGGAATACACGATCTCATAGGGAATCTGTTTTAAAATCCGTTCTGCGCTGTCTTTCTGTTCCATTTATTTTTCCTCAAAAGCTGTCTGTTTTACCATTTTTTTGCCTGTTTTTCATTATACCTTTTTCCCGGCGGAAACGCAATCGGATTGCTCACAGAAAAAACGCGAGCAGAATCACCGTTTTTCTTCCGGCAATTCTGCTCACATTTTTCCTTCTCTTATTTCAGCTCAATTTTTTTCTGCTTTCTTCGGATGCACAGCCTCACAAATAAAATCGCCGCCTGCACACAGAGAATCATCACCAAAATTCCAATCATAGACAGCGCTGTTGCCCCCAGTCTGATCAGTTTTCCCATTCTTTTTTCCTCACTTTTCTTTCTATCGTGCCAGAACCGGATCGGCTGCCGCATCCCACAGCAGGCTGTCCGTCTCACTTTGTTCCAGGTATCCATATTTTACCATTGCCGCCAGCACCTGCTTTTCCCGCTGCAGCGCCAGATCCGCGTGGCGCGACGGCGCGTAGGCGGACGGTGCATTCGGGATTCCGGCGAGGAGAACGGCTTCGCTGTCGGTCAGCTCCTGCGGTTCTTTCCCGAAGTAGCCAAGCGATGCTTCTTTCAGTCCATAGTAGCCATCCCCGAAATAGATGGTATTGATGTACAATTCCAGAATTTCTTCTTTCGAGAGCTGCCGTTCCACATAGAGTGCCGTCCACGCCTCTGCCGCTTTCCTGGCAAATGTCTTATTCTGATCGTAATACATGTTTTTTACCAGCTGTTGTGTGATGGTACTGCCTCCCTGCTCCGGTTTCATCACGCGGATATCATGTACAACGGCCCGCGCCATGCTGATCCAGTCTATCCCGTGATGTGTGTAATACCGATGATCCTCAACAGCAAGCACCGCTTTTTGTACAGATCCGGCACCTGTTCAAGAGAAGCCCACTGTGCTCCGCTTCTGGCTTCCTCTACTGCCTGCGCGAGCGGCTTTTCCTTCACTGCCTTCTGATAGGAAACATATCCCTGGATTGCCCAGAACATTCCGGCCGTCAGCAGGATCAGGCAGAAAAATGCCAGAAAACCTCCAACCATTTTTCCCGCTGTTCCCCGGTGTTTTCGTGTTCTTTTTCTCATGGTTTCAAACCCCTTTGTTGTTCTTTCCTGCTTTCTATCCTACCATATCTCCCTTAACGCCTTCTTGCCTCTTTCTTAGGAATTCATTAAAATTTTGAAACTGTATGAAATGCATTTTGCACGTTTTTTCAAATAACCGCTGCTGCTGCGGAATACTTTAACCGAATCAGGCAAGCAGCGAAGCGGATTGCGAATATCCGCTTGACAAAGAAAAAGACAGACACCTGGCAGATTGTCAGGATGCCTGTCTCTTGTTTTATCTTTTGGTTTTTCAGAAACGCTCTGTGATTATGCTGCGGTTCCGTAGTTCATTACATGAGCTGCTGACAGTGCTTTTCGAACGGCTGCACCGAGAATTTCAGCTACTACAACGGAAATCACATCTTTTACGATGTACGGAACGGAAACTGCCAGGAAGGAAGCCGGGATCGTGTTTCCTGTTACAATGGAAAACTGTACCACACCGGCTGCGTGACATACCGCAAGACCTGCAATTCCAAGAACGAATGGTTTGCCCGGGAAGCCTTTTTAATTCCGGCACCGCAGAGCATTGCCATCGGAATAAATCCGAAAATAAAGCCGCCGGCCGGTCCGAGAAGAGCGCCGAATCCACCGCTCATGCCGGCATAAACCGGAACGCCGATCGCGCCGAGGATCAGATAAAGAGCGGACGATGCACCTCCCAATTTCCAGCCAAGCACGTAGCCGCAAAATGCCATTGCAAAGGTCTGCAGCGTCACCGGAACGCCGGTCGGAAGCGGAATCGTCACAATGGACAGTACCGCAAGCACTGCCGTCATCATGCCGGTCAGTACAATCTGTTTTGTGGTAAGTTTTGATTTTTTCATGAATGTAAGTCCTCCTCGCAGGTTCTTGTATGCAATTCTTTCTGTCTTTGAATTGTTAACCTTGTTACAATATAGGTTAATATTTCATTTTTGTCAATCCCTTTTTTAAAAACACAGAGTGTTACTGAAAATAGCGGTCACCCTCTTGTTTTCTGTTTTCTTTCTATGGTATACTATATAGTCCCGGATTTTTTCCGGGAATTTTCACCCGATACAAACGATGAACTTTTACCTCATTTGAAAGGAGATACCCTCTATGAAACCTTCCGAAAATCCTCTCGGCTCGGAACCGGTCAGCACTCTTTTGCGGCGTTTTGCGGTTCCGAGCGTCATCGCGATGCTCGTCAGCGCCCTCTATAACATGGTAGACCAGCTCTTTATCGGTCACAGCATCGGCGTACTCGGAAACGCAGCGACCAACGTAGCGTTTCCGCTCAGTATGGTCTGCACATCCATCGGTCTGCTCTGCGGCATCGGCGGTGCTGCAAACTTCAATCTCTGCATGGGCAGACGAGAGCCGGAGCACGCAAAATCTTATGTTGGAAACGCCATCTCCATGCTGGCAATCCTCGGTGTGATCCTCTGCGTTGCCGTTCAGCTTTTTCTGCGCCCGATGATGCTTCTCTTTGGTGCGACACCGGATGTCATTGATTATGCCTGTACTTACACTCGAATCACCTCCATCGGCTTCCCGTTTCTGATCGTCACAATCGGCGGCTCCAACCTGATCCGCGCGGATGGCAGCCCGAAATTTTCCATGCTGTGTAACCTGGTCGGCGCGATCGTCAACACGATTCTCGACCGCTGTTCATCTTCGTTTTCCACATGGGCATGGCAGGTGCAGCGCTCGCCACGATCACCGGACAGATTTTATCGTTTGCGCTTGTTGTCTTCTATCTGCGCGGTTTTAAGACACTGCCGCTCTCTCTTTCCGATCTGAAACCGAACATGGCCTGCTGGGCACGGATCGCTGCGCTTGGTGCAACTCCGGCATTCAATCAGGTGGCAATGATGGTTGTTCAGATCGTTATGAACAACACACTGACCTACTACGGCTCCAATTCCGTCTATGGAAGCGACATTCCGCTTGCATGCGCCGGCATTATTTCAAAGGTGAATATGCTGTTCTTCTCCTTTGTCATCGGCATTTCCCAGGGACTTCAGCCGATTGTCAGCTTCAACTTCGGTGCGCAGAAATATGACCGCGTGAAGGACGCCTATAAAAAGCAGTTTTTGCGGCGACTGCCATTTCCATCGTCGCCTTCCTCTGTTTCCAGCTCTTCCCACGCCAGATTATCGGCATTTTTGGTTCCGGTTCCGAAGAGTACCTGCATTTTGCAGAGCGGTACTTCCGCATTTTCCTGTTTTTCACATTCCTGAACGGTATCCAGCCGGTCAGCTCGAATTTCTTTACCTCAATCGGAGCACCGAAGAAGGGTATTTTTCTTTCGCTGACGAGACAGATTATTTTCCTGCTTCCGCTGCTGCTGATTTTTCCGTATCTCTTCGGCATTGACGGCGTGATGTACACTGCGCCGATTGCAGACCTTGCAGCCGCATCAGTCAGCATCGTTATGGTCGTGCTGGAATTTAAGATCATGGCAGAGTTACAGAAGCTACTGCCTGAAAACAGTTTTTTTCCTGTAGTTTCCGCTCGTTTTTACTGCGCTGCGGTCGCCAGAGTCTTGCTACAGATCATTGCCGTGTAAACAGGAAAGAATCCTGTCCGGAAAGTAAAAAATCGTATGCTGTTGCTTTTTCCACAACAGCATACGATTTTTTTATGCGTTATCCACACTTTTCTTTATTTATTCACATGCATCCACATCAGTCCATGCGAAGAATCATGGTCAGGATTCGTTTTGCACAAAGAGCGATTTCGTCGCGGGTGATGTATCCCTTCTCAAATGCCTCCTGTACGCGCTCCTCGTATCCGTTTGCCATCTTGATATCATTTCCGGCTTTTGTCTCGCGGTAATGCTCGCCGTGTGTCCACCAGTCGGTCGTTACCATTCCCTTAAAGTCCCACTCACCGCGCAGAATACCGGTCAAAAGATCCTTGTTCTCAGATGCCTGAACGCCGTTGATCAGGTTGTAGGACGACATGATTGTGTATGGATCTGCCTCTTTTACGATGATCTCGAAGGCTTTCAGGTAAATCTCACGCAGCGCACGCTCGGAAACGCGGGAATCGCTGTCTTTCCGGTTTGTTTCTTTGTTGTTGCAGCAGAAGTGTTTCACACTTGCCCCGATATGCTCGGACTGCATACCGCGTACCATTGCCGCACCGGATTTTCCGGCTACAAGCGGATCCTCGGAATAATACTCAAAGTTTCTTCCGCAGAGCGGGCTTCTGTGAATGTTGACAGCCGGGGTCAGCCAGATGCCGATGTTGTTTTCTTTTACTTCCTCTCCGCCGGCTTTACCGATCTCTTCGATCAGCTCCGGATCCCAGGTGCAGGCAAGCAATGTTGCACACGGCCATGCGGTCGTGTTGACACCGCACTGCGGCTGGATTCGAAGGCCTGCCGGTCCGTCTGCGGTCATGATATTCGGGATGCCGTACTCAGGCAGATTTCCCATGCCAAACGTGTTGGCAACTCCTGTGTTCGGCTGACCGCCGAGCAGATGAATGAGTGCTTCTATCGGAAGCTTATCTACAAACTCGTCGAGCGTTTCTTTTCCTTCGACCACATTCATCAGGTTCGGATTCGTCTTTGCTGCTTCCATAAGCTCGCCAAAGCTCTTTCTCTCCTGTGCTTTGACTGCCGGCAGAAAGCCTTCCAGAGTCAGCTTATCCTGACGCTCCAGTCCTTCTTCCTCGACAGGGCCGTTATCGGTCGGAAGCGCTTCGTAGGTTCCATCCGCAAGGAGACGTTTTTCCAGCTTATGCGGAGCGGCAAGGCTGGTGTACTGTGCAGTCACTTTTGCCTCTGCCAGATCGTAGGTGAAGTCCAGTTTCTTCGCATCTCTTACATTGTTTCCAACGTAGAAGACGTAGCTTCCTGCCTCAAGAACATAGGCAGATTTTGCAACCTTTCCAAGGTCATCAAAAGATGCCATATCTTCCACTGTAAAGGAAAGAACGACTCTCTGTGTCTCGCCTGGCTGCAGCAGTCTTGTTTTCCGGTAAGCGCCAAGCTCTTTGGCCGGCTTGCCAAGCTTGCCCTGCGGTGCGCCATAGTAGAGCTGTACAACTTCTTTTCCGGCACGTTTTCCGGTGTTGGTAACAGCTGCTTTTACAACAATCTTTCCATCCTTCTCTTCTGCCCCCAGAACTTCTGTCTCAAAGCTGGTGTAGGAAAGACCGAAGCCGAACGGATAATTGACCTTCTCCGCTGCGCCCGCAATCGTCTCGAAATAACGGTAACCAACGTAGATATCCTCGTTGTAATCCACGTAATAAACGGATTTATGGAAGTTCTCGGTGGATGGATAATCCTCGAGGGTTGCTGCGTAGGTATCAACCAGTTACCGGATGGGTTGACGCCGCCTGTTACAACGTCCGCTGCCGCGAGGCCGCCTTCCATGCCGCCCTGCCATGCCATCAGCACCGCCGGAATCTCTTTGCAGTCTTTGAACCAGCTGGTATCAACCATACCGCCGACGTTCATGACAACGATGACATTTTTAAAGTTTGCTTTTACTTTTTCTACCATGGCTGCTTCGCCGTTTGTCAGGCAGAAGTCGCCGTTTTCGAAGATGCTGGCGCTCAGCTCGATCTGTTTTTTCTCATCCTCAAACAGCTCATAGCCTTCATCGTTGATCTGGCATTTGCGGTCCCAGCCCTCGCCGGAGAAACGGCAGATGGTGATGATTGCGGTATCGGTATATGCTTTCGCTTTTGTTACCAGCTCATCCGGTACTTCCGGCTCTCTTGTCATGCCCGGTACAGCACCTGCAGCATACTGCTCTTTTACATTTTTCTCATAGAATTCCGGCAGCTCATGGAACAGAGAAACCTCCCCCTCGGCTTCTTTGATCTTCATGCTTCGTAGAAGTTGCGGATATACGCAACGGTAACGTCACCGCTTCCGCCGCCGCCTTTTACGTAATCAATCGTTCCCTTTCCGAATAAGGCTACTTTTGTGCCTTTTGCAAGCGGCAGTGTCTCGTTCTCGTTTTTCACCAGAACCATGCCTTCGCCTGCTGCTCTTCTGGAAAGTGCGATATGTTCCGTGCTTCCTGTTACTCTTTTTCCGTCTTTTCCCAGCGGCAGAACCGGCTGGTAAAGACTTCTCTGCCATTTACCCATTTTAAGCTTACCTCCTGTATTTTCCGGTGCGCAGATCGCTTTCCGAACGCGCCCCATTCTGTCTTTATGATACGAAGTTTTGGAGTGGATGTCAATTGATTTTTCAGCATTTTATCCTGTTTTTCGTTTCTTTTTCTTTTGATTTTATTCTATTTTGCCAATTTTTCAGGCATCCGTTGTTTCTTTCCTTTCTCTCAATATCTTGATCCGCAGGTGATGCTCCCTCTGCGTCTCCCCGGTGTTTCTGCAGCTTGTCGCTTTTCTGTTATATCAGACACTTTTCTCATTTTGTGGATTGTCCGAAAAATAACAGCGTTCTATACTAAAGCGTGTCTGAAAACAAATCATCGGCATCCCCTTTTTCAGGTTCTCTTCGGGATACAACAAAAGAATGGAGTTTTCTTATGAAGGTACTGATTTTATCCTGCAATACTGGCGGTGGCCACAATGCTGCGGCCTCTGCATTAAAAGAAAGTCTGAATTTTTATCACCACGAAGCCGAGGTTCTGGATCTGATGAGCCTCGGGCGAAAGCATACCTCCGCACTGGTCGGCGGAGCTTATGTGAAGCTCGTCTCCGTTTTTCCGGCCGGCTTCGGCGCACTCTATCAGCTTGGTGAGCTGGTACGGAAATTTCCCTGGAAATCCCCCGTTTACTATGCAAATGCGCGGCTTGGAAATGCGCTTGCAGATTATATTGATCAAAACCATTTTAATGCCGTTGTCACCACACATCTTTATCCGGCGGAAACACTGACCTGGATGAAACAGAAAGGACGGCTGACGATTCCCTGCGTTGCCGTTGCCACCGATTACGCATGCATTCCGTTCTGGGAAGAGACGAACTGCGATTACTATGTGGTTCCGCACAAGGATCTGATCCCGGAGTTTGCATCCTGCGGTATCCCGGAAGAAAAACTGCTTCCTCTCGGTATTCCGGTGCGGCCCGCATTTGCGCGCCCTGCATCCAAAGAGGATGTGCGCCGCCATCTCGGTCTTCCCGAGAATGCTCCGCTGTTTCTCGTCATGAGCGGCAGTATGGGATTCGGCAAAGTGCATCTGCTCGCACATGAACTCGTTTCCCGGCTGGAAAACGGCGAACAGGCTGTGATCATCTGCGGAAATAATAAAAACGGATGCGTTCGCTCCGGCTGCAGTTCCATAAGAACCCAAATGTACATATCATCGGTTTTACACGCCACGTTGCGGAATATATGGCCGCTGCCGATGTGCTGTTTACAAAGCCCGGGGGCTTAAGCAGTACCGAGGCCGCTGTGCGGCGCGTTCCGCTCGTCCACACTGATCCGATTCCGGGTTGCGAAACAAAAAACCGTGCTTTTTTTTGTCTCACGCGGAATGTCCGTGACCGGAGCACATCAGAAAGAGCTGGCAGAGGCCGGTATTTCGCTTGCCTGCGATGATGCACGTCAGATTGCGATGCGCGATGCCCAGCGAAAAAACAGCCATCCGCAGGCGGGAACGTCAATTACACACCTTTTGGAAAAATTAGTTTCGGAGTAACTGCTTATGATGCTTACTGCTTATCTGTTTTATAGTTTCTTCGGGTACCTCTCGGGCAGCGTACTGTATTCGTACCTGATTCCAAAATACTTCTGCCACGTGGATGTCCGAACTGTGAATGAAGATCAGAATCCAGGCGCCTTCAACGCCTTTTCAGTGGCTGGACTGCGGATTGGACTGCTCTGCGTCCTGTGCGATATCGGGAAGGGATTTCTGCCGGTGTTTCTGGCGGCGCACAGTTCCGCTGTTTCGATGGGTTCCTGGATTTTCGCCCTGATTCTGCTTGCCCCGGTGGCCGGACACGCATGGCCGTTTCTGCAGCCTGCGAAAGGCGGAAAGGCGATCTCTGTCTCGTTCGGCGTACTGCTCGGCCTCCTGCCGGATCTGCGGCCGGCGCTTCTTCTGGCGGCGTTTTATCTGACGTTTTCGTTGATTCTCATTATCCAGCCACACAGTCTGCGCTCGATCGTTTCGTTCTCCGGGTTTGCCGTTGCCGCACAAATTTCCCGCTTTCTTCCGTCCGTGCGGCTCGGCAGTCTGCTGATATCACTCGTGGTGTGCTTCCGCCATCTTTTCAGCCTGCGGGAGCATGAGACCGAAAATGCTGCATTTACAATTCAGTCTTTGTCTGCTAAAATAAGGAAAAAGCAGAAAAAAGAATAATATTTACAGTTCATTTAAAACAGCGGCAAACAATTTACTTCAGGAGGATTGACACATGATTTCAGAAAAAATGGTAACTCTCGGCACAAAAAAATCGGTAATCCGCGAGATTTTCGAATACAGTAAAAAACGCGCTGCCGAGATCGGATCAGAAAATGTCTTTGATTTCAGTATCGGAAATCCAAACGTCCCGGCTCCGGTCTCCGTTCATGAGACCATCAAGGAGCTGCTTGATTCCAAAGACGATTACTATCTCTTCGGCTACACCTCCGCGCAGGGCGATGCCGATACCCGCGCCGCCGTTGCAGCCGACCTGAACAAACGCTTTGGTACCGCGTTCCATGCCGACAACTTCTATATGACCTGCGGTGCAGCCGCTTCGCTCCGCATCGTCCTTGGCGCTTTAACCGTTCCGGGCGACGAGTATATCGTATTTACCCCGTACTTTCCGGAATACCGTGTTTTCATCGAATCTGCAGGCGCAGCATGATCGAAACGCCGGCTGATTCTTCCACGTTCCAGATCGACTTTGACCGCCTCTCGGCCGCTGTCACAGCGCACACCAAAGGCGTTTTCGTCAATTCTCCGAACAATCCGTCCGGCGTTGTCTACACAGAAGAAAGCATTCAGAAGCTCGCTGCTTTTCTGGAAGCAAAATCTGCCGAATACGGCCATCCGATTTATCTGATCGTTGATGAACCGTACCGCGAGCTTGTCTACGGAGACGTGGAAGTTCCGTATCTGACAAAATATTACAAAAACACGCTGGTCTGCTACTCCTACAGCAAATCCCTCTCCCTGCCGGGCGAGCGTATCGGCTACGTTCTCGTTCCGGATGAGGTCGATGATGCAAGAACCATCTACGCAGCCGTCTGCGGCGCCGGACGCGCCCTCGGCTTCGTCTGCGCACCAAGCCTGATCCAACACGTCATCGCCAAATGCGCAGGACAGGTTTCTGATCTTCGGTCTACAAGAAAACCGCGATCTGCTGTATGATTCATTAACCGCCTACGCTTCACCTGCGTTCACCCGGACGCGCTTTCTATCTCTT
>ENA-OQDD01000443-OQDD01000443.1-human-gut-metagenome-genome-assembly--contig:-NODE-443-length-17050-cov-1.646280_pt1 | contig 17050 bp, 23 predicted proteins | sample MGYA00242507_ERZ504598 | MGnify/ENA primary metagenome ERZ504598 (study PRJEB26092, sample SAMD00036318) | human gut metagenome | host: Homo sapiens | study: EMG produced TPA metagenomics assembly of... | reverse complement strand
CCACTTTCGTGTTCCATACATTGGGGACACTAAGCGGTTGCATGAGGAATACATACACTGTCTTGTTTTCCGGGTCCACCCAAGCACAAGTACCGGTAAATCCGGTATGTCCATATAACTGCTTCCGGAGCGGAAGGAGGCACAAGGGCTGCGCTTCACAATGGATACATCCGGCTTGTCGAATCCCAGACCGCGACGGCTGATGGCAGATTTCTCCGTCGTAAACAAACGGCAGGTTGCCTCACTCAAGAAACGCTTGCCATTGAATTCACCGCCGTTCAGCAACATTTGATAAACCTTTGCCACCTCTTCGGCCGTAGAGAAAAGTCCTGCATTACCCGGACACCCCACCCATGCAGGCAGCAGTCTCGTCATGCACATATCCGCATATATCCTGGCGACGCAGGAAGTCATTGGATGCCGTGGGCATGATTTCCGCTTTGGTGAACTTCGTCAAAGGCAGAAACATAGTACGTTGCAATCCCATCGGGGCATAGAACTCACGGGCAAGGTACAAATCCATCGGCAGCTCCGTCACCTTCTCCACTACCTGCTGCAACAGCACGAAGCCGAGGTCGCTGTAAACATAACGTTTGCCATCCAACTCGCACTTGGCTATCCGCTGAAGGATAGAATTCTTGAAACTCTTGTTCAGCCACATGCCATCTGCCATGTGCAGGGTATAGACCGGTGTATTCTTGTCGGACACCATCCCTTTCCGGAACTTAAAATCGGAACAATAATAGCTATGCTCGCTTACCTGCGTACGATGCCACTCGTCCACCCAACTCTGGGAGTACGGACCGTGTACCGAATTCGGGTCTATGATGTCCAGGTAGAAGCGGATATAGGGAGGAAGCCCCGATTCGTGGAACAAAAGTTCGCGGATGGTAATGTTCCGCTTGTTGCCATTGCGCAAGAAGGGCAGATAAGCGGAAACCTTGTCATCCAGTTTTATCTTGCCCTCATCATACAGTTTCATGACGGCAAGCAACGTAGCCGTAGTCTTGGTCAGCGAAGCCAAATCAAAAAGGTCCGAAGAACGGACAGTAGTGGTATCCTTATCAGAGTGGGTTCCGAAGCCTTTGTCATATACCGGCAGTCCGTCTTTCCACACCAGCACGCGGCAACCGGGATAAGCTCCCGCTTCCAGTCCCTTCCGGGCAACGGCATCGATACTTTGCAGCACATACGATTTCATGCCGTAATCTTCCGGAACAGTCTTCCCCGGTTTCATGCCCGGTTCAATCATACAGCCCGTTCCCGCTGGAAACAGTTTACCGATACTCATCGACATTCTGCCACTGGCCGGCTTTTTGGCAAAAAGAACATCAGCCACGTATTGCTGCAAATCCGTCTCTGCCGAATGTGCCAGCACCACAGCGCTGGATTTGGCAAGTGCGGGCATCAGAGGTTGCAATGTACGGTAAGAGGTAAAAAAAGTATAGACCAGCGGAGCACGCAGGTTCAAGCCTTCCAGAAAGGCCACATCACGGTCGCTGACATAAGCCGAACCGGTGATGCTGATAACCACGCGACGGAAAGCAGCCAACTGCCCCTGCACTTCCTGCCAGAGAGCCTCATCGGCATTCCAAGGCAAGTGGAAATGCTGATGCCTGCATTCTTTTTCATAGCTTCCACAAAGGAGCATCCGCCTCCTTCTCTCCGATGCTGAGCACGGCAATATCACCTTCCACCGGTGCCAGCGGGAGGACATCGAAATAATTGTTCAATACAGTCACTGCCGAACGGCGCAACTTGGCAGCCAACGCCTGCGCTTCCTCCGTATTGATGCGATAGCTCATTCCGCTGACCCGAAGTTGCGGCTGGCGGTTTCTCAAACCAAGCATATACTTGTACATCAATACCTTGCGGCACTTGGCATCAAGTTCGTCCTTACTCAGTTGTCCCGACTCCACTGCATCTACCAGCTCCTGCACCGCATTCTTCGTATTGAACTGTACCAGCACCATATCATTTCCCGCCAGCAGCGCTTTGGTAGTTACCTGCGGAATGGCAGACACACCCTTCATGTCCAAGGCATCGGTAAACACCAGCCCTTTAAAGCCGAGTTCATCCTTCAACAACCCGGTCACCACATTCCGCGACAAAGAAGAAGGAGTCACCCCGTCCGGTCCAGCGCCTGCACTTGCAGATGGCCTACCATGACACCCCCCAATCCGGCACGTACCATTTCCTTGAAGGGATAAAGTTCCACACTGTCCAGGCGTACACGGTCGTAGTGCAAGGCGGGAAGCGCCTTATGAGAATCCACATCCGTGTCGCCATGCCCGGGGAAATGCTTGCAAACGGAAAGTATGCCCCGCTTTCGAGCCCACGGCTGTATGCCACCACCTTTTCCGCCACCCGCTGCGGGTTCTCACCAAAGGAGCGTACGTGTATCACCGGGTTCAGCGGATTCGTATTGACATCCGCATCGGGTGCAAAATTGACGTGTACCCCCAATTCGCGAAACTGGCGGGCCACCTCACGTCATATTCTTCAATCAGGCCATTGTCCTCGATACATCCCAAGGCGGCATTACGGGGATAGTCCGGAGCGCCTTTCAGTCTCATTGACAGTCCCCACTCTCCATCGAAAGTAACCATAACGGGAATCTTGGCATCCTTCCGGGCCATATTGGTCAAGATAGCCTGCTCTTCCGGAGTACCTTCGGAAAACAGCAAGCCACCGACCTTGTATTTCTTTACCAGCTCGCGCATCTGCTTTTTCGTGGCCTTGTCTGCTCTGGCCGGAATGGTGGCAACGATGAGCTGCCCCACTTTTTCGTGTACATTCAGACCTGACAACACGGAGTCCACCCATTGCCGGCACCGGTTGTCTGCAGCCGAAGGAAGAAACGGGCCTCCCGTCTGGGCGTGAAGTGAAGATAATCCCAATATAAACAATCCTGCAACCCATAAAAGGAGGGTGAGTCTTTTCATCATGCTATTTTTCAGTTAAAGTAAGTACCATTTCTCCTACGTAGATGCCACTCTTTCCGGTGTGCAGCACGGGAACGCTCTTGCCGTCCGCATTCAGATAAACGGCAGGCTTTTCCATAAAAGTATGCGAATGTCCTCCCAAAATGACATCAATGCCACGCGTCTTGCCTACCAGGTTCTCGTCGGAAGCGCCTTCGGGATTTGCACTGCGGATACCCAAATGAGACATGCAAATCACAACCTCGCAATTCTCCTTCTCCCTGAGAAAGTCTGTCATTTCTTGGGCCACCTTTATCGGGTCGTTGTAGACAATGCCTATGCATTTATCCGCCTGCACCAGCCCTTCCATCTTAGGGGCCAGGCCGAAGATTCCGATTTTCACCCCTTCGCGCACCAAGGTGATATAAGGCTTCACCAGCCCTTCGAGTACCGTACCCGTCACGTCATAATTGGAACAGACCACGGGAAAATCCGCCATACGGAACAATTCCGCCATATTCTCAAGTCCGAAATCAAATTCATGATTACCTATCGTCATGGCATCATAGCCCATGAGGTTCATCATCTTGACCTCCAGCTCGCCTTTGAAAAAGTTGTAATAAGGGGTACCTTGCGAGATGTCTCCGCAATCCAGCAGCAACATATCCGGATGCTTGCCGCGAAACTGCTTTACAAAACCGGCACGGCGCACCACACCGCCCATCCCGGCATACTCGTCGGCAGCTCGGCACTGATGGTTCTATACGGCTGTGCATATCGCTGGTATGCAGGATAAACAGTTGTTTTCCGGATTGGCCGGACGATACAGAATCGGTGGACACCAGGCAAAGGGGTTCTTCAGTAATGACACGCTCCTCTTGTTGTGCCGATGCGGGGAGCATGAAAAACAGCAGGGCTGCCAAGGAATATATATGTTTCATAGAACTTCTGTTTTTTTAATGCTTACTCTTTAACGACCACTCTTCCCTCCATGCGCGAAGTCACCTTCTTGCCGGCTGCCGTCTGCTTCTCCACATACTTCATGAACAGACCACGCAGTGTAGCCCCATCCGGGCACTCCCTTTTATCCGCCTGCAGGAAAGCCGTCATTCCATCGTTTCCATCAGCCAGATAATCAATCGTGGCAACCGTATAGTCACGGTCATCCTCCACCGGCTTGCCGGCAATGGAAGCCTGGAGCAGCTTGCCATCCTTGCTGATTTCCAACTGTATACCACTCACCCCTTCACCAAGTCTCACCGCAATGTTTTCAAACAAGTGCTTCATGGCAGAGCCTTTCATCGTCAGCACACAGAGCGAATTCTCAAAAGGCAATATCTCATAGATGTTTTCGGTAGTGATATCTCCTTCCGTCAGGGAATTCCGGATTCCACCGATATTGATTAGCCCCATATCGGCCGGTTTGCCCAGCACTTCCACCGCAGCCTCACGCAGTACATCTGCAATCAGATTGGATAAAAGGCTTTCGGGCCGGAATCTGTCCATCGACATTTCTGCGGTTCCCACCACATGATACATAACGCTGTCCATCCGGGCCTTGTAAGGCGCCAGCAGAGCCACGGCTTCGGCATCCGGCTCGGCATCCCAGACAGAGTTCATGGGAATTCTGCCTCCCTCTACCTTGGTCACTTCGTAGGAAGAATGGCAGGAAACCAATAGAAGTGCAACCGCCAACACTGCCCCCGCAAGGAGACTGAAAGTTTGTTTCTTCATATTCATTTAGTTTTAAATTGCTACAAATATACTTTTCTTTTGCGACTGAGCCACACAATTAACCGATTATTTAGACTTGCGTTTAGCAGAATGAAACGCTCAAAAATCATCCCAACTGGCGAAAAAAAGCTTGAAGCACTTGTGTATCTGGCAAATAATTCGTTCCTTTGCACCGCTTTCGCGCAATCGCTGTCAGGACACCAAGAGAGAAGCCTGGTATGTTGCGTTGTAACGATGAAACAATTTAATAATAAAAACAATGGATTTAATTAAAATTGCAGAAGAAGCATTTGCTACCGGAAAACAGCACCCGAGCTTCAAGGCAGGTGACACTGTAACAGTAGCATATCGTATTGTCGAGGGTAACAAGGAACGTGTACAGCTGTACCGTGGTGTTGTTATCAAGATTGCCGGACATGGAGACAAGAAGCGTTTTACAGTACGTAAGATGTCAGGAACCATAGGCGTAGAACGTATTTTCCCGATTGAATCACCGGCTATCGACAGCATCGAAGTGAACAAGGTGGGTAAAGTTCGTCGCGCTAAACTGTACTACCTGCGCGCTCTTACCGGTAAGAAAGCAAGAATCAAAGAAAAAAGAGTTAACGGTTAATTCCAGACTCCTATTTCGAAATAAAAAAGGGAAACTGACAATGTCGGTTTCCTTTTTAGTGATATACACAGTAGGCATACACACCATGCGATACTCTACTGCTACTCCCTCATTCAAAACATTGTAAGCCTGCGCTCCTTTCCTTTCACATAAGCCTTCCTTCTTGCTGATATGTTAGTTTATCAGCGCCCAACGGCCGTGAGACGCTCTGCTAACGACCGTCAACAAGGTGCTTTATGGCCGTTAGGCGAACGCCTCACGGCCGTTAAACAGCTCTCATATGCATAGCTTGCCTATACTGAATACCTATCTTATCCATACCAAAAACCTGACTTCCACCTATTATCGCACGGGCTTTTACGAAGTTAATACCGTGTTTGCAGGAAACCAATAGCTTGTTTACACGATATTGGCAAATTGCCCCATATCCTATTAATTTATTGTACTACAAGACATTAATAGATTATTTGGCGTAAATTTAAGGTGGAAGCAAAAGTTGCTTCCACCTTTTCAAGTTGCTTCCACAGCATCCGCAACCCCAATGAATAAAGGGATACAGAGAATGGGTGGAAGTGTGGAAGCAACTTGTGACATAACTTTATTGCTGAGGAATATGTGCCACCAAAGAAAAAAAGGTGTGTCGAAACTCTCATAAACTAAAAATCACCCTCGCCACAGATAGGTGTAGCGAGGGTGACTTCGATAGAAGGGGAGTTTTGACATATCCCCTCCTTTATCAGTTTCCCTAATATTGATTACTTGATATCTCTCAGCTCCCAGCCCAACGCACTGGCACCCAGCACTGCAGCATCAGAGTCCTTCAACTCGGAAGCCAGCAACTTGGTCTTACCTTTGTAGATATTCAATACATTGTCGTCAATAGCTTTCTGGATAGGCTTGAAGATATAGTCTCCCGCTTTTGCCAGACCACCGAACAACACGATAGCTTCCGGACTGGAGAAAGCGATGAAGTCAGCCAAAGCCTCACCCAAGATGGTTCCGGTAAACTCAAAGATGTCTTGAGCAATCTTGTCACCCTTCACCGCTGCATCATACACATCCTTGGAAGTAATGTTTTCTGCCGGAATGTCGCGCAACAAACTCGGTTCGGTACTCTTGGTCAAGAACTCACGTGCAGAACGCGCCACACCCGTAGCCGAACAATAAGTTTCCAGACAGCCGTGACGTCCGCATCCGCAGAGACGTCCGTTTTCACGACGGATAATAGTATGTCCCAACTCTCCGGCAAAACCGTCATGGCCATATACCATCTGACCGTTAATAACGATACCGCTACCTACACCGGTGCCAAGAGTATCATGATAAAGTCTTTCATACCACGAGCCGCACCGTAAGTCATTTCACCGATACCGGCAGCATTGGCGTCGTTTGTCAAAGCGGTAGGGATACCCAAGCGCTCTTCAAACATGGCAGCCAAAGGAATTACACCCTTCCAGGAAGGTTCGGGGCAAACTCAATAGTACCGCTGTAATAGTTTCCGTTAGGAGCACCGATACCGATACCTTTTATCTTGTCTACTCCACCGTTGGCAATAATGAGCGGCAACAGATTCTTGCAAACTTCGTCTACGTAATCATTGACGTCCTCATAAGCTCCGGTTTTGATGGAACTGCTTGCAATAATAGTTCCGCGTGCGTCTACAATACCAAAGACGGTGTTTGTTCCGCCTATGTCAATGCCCACTACATAGGGCTTTTCCATGTTTGAATTCATGATATTACTTTTGTTTAAAGGGTTAGTTAATCACATTCATGGTTACAAAAATCACAAAGAAAAACGACACTGCAAAATCTTTTTTTAAAAAAGTTTGCAACTTTTGCAACTTTTCGTAGCATTGCTGCGTCTAATAGTGAAATTAATAAGAGTAAAGCAATAAACAGGGAAACAGTGATACAACTAAAAGACATTAACAAGACCTACAACAACGGAGCACCGCTGCATGTGCTCAAAGGTATCAACCTCGACATTCAGAAAGGCGAATTTGTTTCCATCATGGGCTCATCGGGTTCGGGAAAGTCCACTTTACTCAATATACTGGGTATTCTGGATAGTTACGACACGGGGGAATATTATCTGAACGGTACCCTCATCAAGAACCTCAGCGAAACGAAGGCAGCCGAGTACCGCAACCGTATGATTGGTTTCATCTTCCAGTCCTTCAATCTCATTTCCTTCAAGAATGCAGTGGAGAATGTGGCGCTTCCTCTCTTTTATCAAGGAGTGAGCCGCCGCAAACGTAATGCGCTGGCACTGGAATATCTGGACCGCCTGGGGCTGAAAGAGTGGGCACACCACATGCCAAATGAGATGTCCGGTGGACAGAAACAACGTGTAGCCATCGCCCGTGCCCTCATTACCCAACCGCAGATTATCCTTGCCGATGAACCTACCGGCGCGCTCGACAGCAAGACTTCCGTAGAGGTGATGCAGATTCTAAAGGAACTGCACGATACGGGCATGACCATCGTAGTCGTGACCCACGAAAGCGGTGTTGCCAACCAGACGGACAAGATTATCCATATCAAAGACGGTATCATAGGTAGCATCGAGACGAATCTGAACCACGATGCAAGCCCGTTCGGAAAAGACGGATTCATGAAATAATAAAGGAAGAGCCCCCTCCCCCTTTAATTTTTAATTCTTAATTTTTAATTATCAATGATAGACCTTTGGCAAGAAATATACGGAACCATCAAACGCAACAAACTGCGTACATTCCTGACGGGCTTTGCCGTGGCATGGGGAATCTTCATGCTCATCGTGCTGCTCGGAGCCGGAAACGGTATCATACATGCCTTCGAGCAAAATGCGTCGGAGCGTGCCTTGAACTCTATCCGCATCTTCCCCGGCTGGACCACCAAGTCATACGACGGTCTGAAAGAAGGACGCCGCGTCCAACTGGACAACCGGGACATGGATGACACGGAGAAGCAATTCACTGAAAATGTCATCAGTGCCGGTGCCACCGTGCGTCAAAGTAATGTAAACGTCAGCTTCGGACAAGAATATATCAATATCTCTCTGCTGGGCGTATATCCCAACTACACCGAAGTGGAAACCGTGAAAACAGCGGACGGACGTTTCATCAACTACAACGACCTGAAAGACCGACGTAGCATCATCCTCCATAAGAAATCTGCAGATATCCTTTCGGAAAAACGCATAACTGAACCCATCGGACAATTTGTCAATGCCAGTGGAGTGGCCTATCAAGTAGTAGGCCTCTACAATGACCGAGGGAGACCGCGAGGACAAACGAGCGTATATCCCCTTCTCCACCTTGCAGACCATCTATAATAAAGGAGACAAGCTGAATAACATCATCTTTACAACCAAGAACCTGCACAGCATAGAAAGTAACGAAGCCTTTGAAAAAGAATACCGCAAGGCTATTGCCACCAATCACCGCTTTGACCCCACGGATGAGAGCGCCATATGGATATGGAATCGTTTCACCAACTATCTGCAGACACAGAATGCAATGGGTATCCTCCGGACTGCAATCTGGGTTATCGGTATCTTCACACTGTTGAGTGGGATTGTCGGCGTGTCGAACATAATGCTGATTACCGTGAAAGAACGTACCCGGGAATTTGGTATCCGTAAGGCATTGGGAGCAAAACCTTTCTCCATCCTTTGGCTGATTATTGTGGAAAGCGTGACTATCACTACGCTATTCGGTTATATCGGTATGGTGGCAGGCATCGGGGTGACGGAATGGATGAACTCTGCTTTCGGTAGCCAGACGATGGATGCGGCATGTTCCAGCAGACCATGTTCTCCGATCCCACCGTAGACCTCAGTATTGCTATCCAAGCTACCCTGACCCTTATCATAGCGGGTACGTTGGCTGGGTTCTTCCCGGCTAAGAAAGCGGTAAGTATCAGTCCTATTGAAGCACTTAGAGCAGATTAAAGATTATGAGAATAGACATAGATACGTGTGAGGAAATCCTCATCACAATAACAAGGAACAAAACGAGAAGCCTGCTTACGGCGTTCGGCGTATTCTGGGGTATCTTTATGCTGGTGGCGCTTATCGGTGGCGGCCAGGGCATGCAGGAAGAACTAAAATCCCAGTTCGAAGGATTTGCAACCAACTCGGGCTTTATCGCTGCACAAAAGACAAGCGAGGCTTATAAAGGTTTTCGCAAAGGACGATGGTGGGATTTGGAGATGGAAGATGTAGACCGTGTACGCAATGTGGACGGTGTGGCGCTTGCCACGCCTTCCATTGCCTTATGGGGACAAGTGGCTGTCTACGGAGACAACAAGTACGACTGTAGTGTGAAAGGCTTGTATCCCGAATATGAACAGATAGAACATCAAGAGATGACCTATGGACGTTTCATCAATGATGTCGACATTAAAGAGTCGCGTAAAGTGTGTGTAATCGGCAAACGTGTTTATGAAAGCCTCTTCAAACCCGGTGAAGACCCCTGCGGCAAATATGTCCGGGTAAATGGTATCTATTACCGGGTTATCGGAATGTGTTCATCCGAAGGCAATGTCAATATACAAGGGCAGGCCTCTGAAGCCATTACATTGCCTTTTTCCACCATGCAACAGACCTACAACCTCGGAAAGAAACTGCATGTAGTATGTTTCATCATGAAACCGGGAGTAAAAGTGAAAGACGTGCAGCCCGAAGTGGAACGTCTTGTAAAAGCAGCGCACTACATTGCTCCCGATGACAAACAAGCCGTCATGCTTCTGAATGCGGAAGCTATGTTCTCCATGATGGACAACCTGATGATTGGAGTGCGCTTTCTAATCTGGATGGTAGGTTTGGGGACGCTGTTTGCCGGAGCTATCGGCGTATCGAATATCATGATGGTAACCGTCAAGGAGCGCACAACGGAAATAGGCATACGCCGTGCCATAGGTGCCCGTCCTAAAGACATTCTGCAACAAATTCTTTCGGAAAGCATGGTGCTGACCACTATAGCGGGTATGGCAGGTATTTCTTTTGCCGTATTTGTACTGCAAATACTTGAAAAGGCCGCCAATGACCCTGGAGTTATCAAAACCCACTACCAGGTTTCATTCGGACTGGCTATCGGAACCTGTATCCTCCTCATCGCATTAGGAGTGCTTGCCGGACTGGCACCTGCCTATCGCGCCATGCAATCAAGCCAATTGAAGCCATCAGGGATGAATAAACTTATAGAGAGACCACTAACCGTAAGCCATGAAATAATGGCTATATCAATCGTAAATAATTAAATCGTAAATATAAGATGAAAACAAAGAAAGTTTCTGAAAATCGCATTATTGGTAGTAATTGCTGCCTTATTCATTTGGACATTCGTTTTTCTGTACCAGAAGTCCCAACCTAAAGTAACAGTATACGAAACGATAGTTCCGGAAGTGACAGACCTTGAAAAGACTACCGTAGCCACCGGCAAAGTGGAACCGAGAGATGAAGTCCTTATCAAGCCGCAGATTTCCGGTATCATTGCCGAAGTATACAAGGAAGCAGGACAAAGTGTGAAGCAAGGGGAAGTGCTTGCCAAAGTAAAGGTGATACCGAACTGGGACAATTGAACTCTGCCGAAAGCCGCGTACGATTGGCGGAAATCAACGCTGCCCAAGCCGAAACGGATTTCGCCCGTACCCAGAAACTGTACAACGACAAGCTTATCAGCGCTGAAGAGTACGAAAAGGGAAGTAAGCGTGAAGCAGGCACGCGAGGAACTGCAGACAGCAAAAGATAACCTGGAAATTGTAAAGGAAGGCATCACCAAGAACAGCGCCTCTTTCAGTAGTACCCTGATCCGTTCCACCATTACCGGTCTGATTCTGGATGTACCCATCAAAGTCGGTAACTCGGTTATCATGAGTAACACTTTCAATGACGGAACCACCATCGCTACCGTTGCCAACATGAACGATTTGATTTTCCGCGGCAACATTGACGAAACGGAAGTGGGCCGTGTGCACGAAGCATGCCGGTGAAACTGACAATCGGCGCCCTGCAGAATCTTTCGTTCGATGCCACACTGGAATACATATCTCCGAAGGGTGTGGAAGAAAACGGTGCCAACCAGTTTGAAATCAAAGCTGCCATTGCCGCACCGGACAGCGTACAGATACGTTCCGGCTATTCTGCCAACGCAGAAATCGTATTGGACCGTGCCCAGAAAACGCTTGCCGTACCGGAAAGTACCGTTGAATTCAATGGTGACAGCACCTTTGTATACGTAATGACGGACAGCGTACCGGTACAGAAGTTCGAACGCCGCCCCATCCAGGTCGGCATGAGTGACGGCATAAAGATTGCCATCAAAAGCGGTATCAGTGCCCAGGATAAGATTCGCGGTACAGAGAAAAAGGATTAACAAACGGAATAGCTTAAAAAGATATACGATATGAATAAAAAGATATTCTTATACCTCGCAATATTCGGCAGTATCTCAGTGCAGGCGCAGGAACGATGGTCTTTACGCCAATGCATAGACTATGCCATCGAGCATAACATCAGTATCCGCCAGACAGCCAACGCTGCCGAACAGAGTGCTGTCGAAGTAAATACAGCCAAATGGGCACGACTGCCGAACCTGAATGCCAGTGCCGGCCAGAGCTGGAACTGGGGACGTACGCAAACAGCCATCAAAAATGAGGATACGGGAGACTATTCCACTGTATACGTCAACACCAGCAGCCACGGCACTAATATGTCTGTCAATACCAGCATACCTATCTTTACCGGTCTGGAAATTCCCCACCAGTATGCATTGGCCAAACTAAACCTCAAAGCTGCCATTGCCGACCTGGACAAAGCCAAGGAAGACATTGCCATCAATATAGCTTCGGCCTACCTTCAGGTGCTGTTCAATGAAGAGCTCCACCAGGTGGCGTTGGGACAAGTGCAATTGAGCAAAGAGCAATATGTCCGCATCAGCCGGCTTGCCGACTTGGGAAAAGCCTCTCCGGCAGAACTGGCAGAAGCCAAAGCACGTGTGGCACAAGACGAGATGAATGTAGTGCAGACAAACAACAACTATAAGTTGGCCCTGCTCGACCTTAGCCAGCTTATCGAACTGGAAACACCGGAAGGGTTCAATCTGGAATCTCCGGCAGTCAATCTGGATTTAGTCCCTCTCACTCCTCCGGATGAGATATTCCAAACAGCCATGGTGAGTAAGGCTTCCATACAAGCTGCACAGTTCCGCTTGGAAGGCAGTAAACACAATATCCGTATTGCCCAGAGCAACTACTACCCGCAACTGAGCCTGAACGGTATCTCGGTACGAATTACTATTCTACCATCGACCGTACTTTCAGCCAGCAGATGAACGATAACTTCAACAAATATGTAGGATTCAACCTCAGCGTACCTATTTTCAACCGTCTCTCTACCCGTAACCGTACGCACGGCACGCCTGCAACGTGAAAACTATGCCTTGCAATTGGATAATGCCAAGAAGACACTTTATAAAGAAATCCAACAAGCATGGTACAACGCCGCTGCTGCCGAAAGCAAATATACCAGTAGCCATACAGCCACCGTTGCCAGCGAAGAGTCTTTCAAGCTGATGAGCGAAAAGTATGAGAACGGAAAAGCAAATGCCGTAGAATACAATGAAGCAAAACAGAACCTTATGAAATCCCAATCGGACGAATTGCAAGCCAAGTATGACTATCTGTTCCGTACCAAGATTCTGGATTTCTATAAGGGAGAACCGATTGAATAAAAAAAGAAGTATAATTTTAGTTGTTGTGTTTGATTCTCCCCTCTCCCTGCCTCCAGGCTGACAAGAGGGGAGTTTTTTGTTCTTCTATCTCCTTTCCGAAGAGCGGGAAGAGCTACTGCCGGTAGAACTGCGAGTAGTGCTTGAAGAGCTGCTGCGACGGCTTTCGGAACTCCGTACGCCGGAAGCTTTCTTCTTTCCTTGCTTGCCGTCTTTACCCTGCTACGGCTGGGGCTCTTATCATTATTTTTAGTTCTTGTGGTTTCTATTTTCTCTTTACTCGACTTTCTGCCACTATCCACACTACTACGTCGCGTACTGCTGTTACGTGTACCTGTGCTAATGCGATTATACTACCGTTACTACGTCGCGTGGTATATACATCATCCTGCCTGCCGGACGCTTATGCGAATTAGGGCGGATGTTCACCGAACCGAAATCTGAACGGCGGCTGGTGTGGTACGACTTATCATTCCGAATACTCCACGAACCGGTATAGTGCGGATGATGGTAACGACCGCGATAATAGCTGTTGTGATAGTGCGTACGATAATGCCCACCGCAATATGTACGGTAATGATACGGCCGCGGGAAATAGAAATGATTATGGTTGGTGTAAGTGATGTAAACCCTAAAAGACCAACGACCACCACTTACATAAACCGGACGGTAAAAATAGGCGGCCTGCATGAAACGGCCGTACTGCCGGTTATTCAGCACCCATCGAAGGTCGTCATTGCGCACATCCAGATAATCGTAATAGCGATTCAAGCCCATTCCTCCCCCGAAGAACGTCATCCATCAGATAACGTATACCGGAAATGAAATCATAGTTTATTTCGTACACGTCATTATACTGTTCTGTACTCAGGTTCAATTCATAGGCCATCTTGTCCGTAAGAAAACGGGTCTCTTTACGCACTTTGCTGTTGCTCATTGCCGCACTACAAACAGCTGTACTCATCATAGCGGCAAGAAATATAAATATAATCCGTTTCATAATCCCTCCTTTTTTTAGTTATTCTTCTCATGATATTGTTTGATGAAGGCATTTATCTCGTTCTTGTCCGACGAGAAGGTCAGCTTGTCTATCGCATAATAGAAATTCGGTTTATCGGCTATTTTAGGATAAATCTTCTTCATCAACTGTTTCTTTTCACTGTCGAAACGATAAAAATCCATCAGACGGATACACTGGTCAGTAGTGAACCAAGAGGTCAGCAAGGCATGGTCGAGCACTTCCTTACGGTCTGAATCGAAACTCTGTTTTTCCATCAGCCCCATAAACTGTTCGAAGGCAGATGGTGACATCACCGGTTCATGCTGCTCGCCTCCTAACGGTCTGTCACCGGGTCTGCCAGGCTTGTGATGATTAGAAGTACCCCAGTTTCCACCAGGTCTTTTGTCCTCTGGAATGAAAATATCTTCCACTTCATTGATGGAGCAATGCACACGTTCATCATATAGGAGTTTTCCTCTTCGGGAATTCTCCCCACGGGATGGCGCTTCATAAACCTCTACCCGACAACTACCACGCAGATTGGCTACAAAACAACTGAAAGTAGGCAGGCAAACCTGCTGTCCGTCGACCAGTACCACCACTCTACGATATGGACTTTCTATACGGATTCCGTCTATGGGCGCCGCTTTTATTGCGGGAAACGCTACCAGAACTAGACAAACACTTAATATCAAATGACGTATCATGACTTTTCTTTTTTATTGTACGACAAAAATAGGGAGAGGAAATTCCCCTCCCTAATGATTGTCTCTATTTACAAGTAGGGAAATTCCTAATGACTGGGACTAATTCCTAATCCTGATTCCATCTTCCTCCAATACAACCAGATGTTTTTTGTACAAATCTCCCACAGCCTTTTTGAAGGTTTTCTTGCTGACACCGAAGTTGCATAGATTTCTTCTGCCGGACTCTTGTCATTCAAAGCTATCCGTCCGCCCTGTTCACGGATATAGTCCAGCAACGTAGCTGAGAAATCTTCTACTTTAGCCTGCCCCGGTTTTTGAAGCAGCAGATCTATCTTGCCGTCTTCACGTACCTGCTTCACATAGGCTTTCATCCTCATGCCCGTGTGCAGTGGCTGAAATATCTCGCTCTCATATAGCAAGCCGCTATATTCATCGTTGATGATCGCCTTGAATCCCAAATCCGTCTTCTGCCAAATCAGGATATCCACCTCCTGCCCCGACTCATAGGCGGCCTTCTCTTTGGAAAGATAACGGTCTACCTTGGCCGATGCACGATACGATAGCTTTCATCATCCAAATGGGCATGAACCACATACTTCTTTCCCACCTGCATCTTCATTTTCTGTTCGCGGAAGGGGACAAAAAGATCCTTCATCAATCCCCAGTTAAGGAAAGCACCATACTGGTTTATCCACGCCACCTCCAAGCAGGCAAACTGCCCGACCTGCACTAACGGTGTCAGAGTAGTGGCTACCAGACGTTCTTCGTTATCAAGATATATAAAAACGTTCAGTTTGTCTCCCACCTTACAGTCTTGGGGGACATAACGCGACGGAAGCAGAATTTCACCTTCTTCGCCACCGTCCAGATACATGCCGAAGGCTACCTCCTTCACCACTTCCAGCGTATTGTACTTTCCTAACTCAATGCTCATAGTTTCTTACTTATCTTCATTTTCCCAACAAAGATAAGTAATTTAGGTACAATACAGCAGTTCGGAAAGAAGAAATAACTTTTTGCTCTAAAAGATAACTTTTTTCTATGAACAACTCTCTTCAAAAAGGGTTATCTTTGTATCGTGACAATCAGCAAGAAAAGATATTACTCACCTTTAAATAAAAAAGATTATGGAATTTCTGACAAATGACAAATTGACAATCGTCGGCGCAGCCGGCATGATCGGTTCAAACATGGCACAGACTGCAATCATGATGCATCTCACTCCCAACCTATGTCTGTACGACCCTTATGCTCCCGGACTGGAAGGTGTGCCGAAGAGCTGTTCCACTGCGGATTCGAAGGAATGAACATCACATTTACCTCCGATATCAAAGAAGCGCTGACCGGTGCCAAGTATGTGGTATCATCAGGCGGTGCCGCCCGCAAGGCCGGCATGACCCGCGAAGACCTTTTGAAAGGCAATGCCGCTATTGCCGAAGAATTCGGCAAGAATGTAAAAGCCTACTGTCCGGATGTGAAGCACGTGGTTGTCATTTTCAACCCTGCCGACATCACCGGTCTGATTACCCTATTGTATTCCGGCCTGAAACCTTCACAAGTGACCACACTGGCTGCCCTCGACAGCACCCGCCTGCGCAGTGAACTTCCAACACTTCGGCATTGCCCCACAAAATCGAAAATTGCCGTACCTACGGCGGTCATGGTGAACAGATGGCTGTATATGCCTCTACCGCCAAGGTGGACGGTAAACCGTTACTTGATATCATCGGTACCCCCGCCTTGACTAAAGAACAGTGGGTCGAAATCCAGACTAAGGTAACCAAAGGCGGTGCCAACATCATCGCCCTCCGTGGACGTTCTTCCTTCCAGAGCCCGGCATACGTCTCCATCGAAATGATAGCTGCAGCTATGGGTGGCAAACCGTTCCGCTGGCCTGCCGGTACATATGTACACAGCCACGGCTTCGACCACATCATGATGGCAATGGAAACTGAAATTACCAAAGACGGTGTACACTATAAGGAACTGAACGGCACACCCGAAGAAGAAGCCAAACTGAAAGAAAGCTATGCCCATCTCTGCAAACTTCGTGACGAGGTGATAGAAATGGGTGTACTGCCTGCCATCAAAGACTGGCACAGCATCAATCCGAATATCGACTGATGTCTTCGATAGCAAATGATTTTTAGAAGTAAGGTGCCTCGCTCCATAGAGCAAGAGGCACCTTTTTTAGATATTTTTCCTCAAAAGCCTTGCGGTATAAAAAAACTCTTTATCTTTGCACCCGCAAACGAAAAAGGTGCCATAGCTCAGTTGGTAGAGCAAAGGACTGAAAATCCTTGTGTCCCCGGTTCGATTCCTGGTGGCACCACTTTGAAGAAAAGCAAAAAGCAGTAA
>ENA-OQDD01000442-OQDD01000442.1-human-gut-metagenome-genome-assembly--contig:-NODE-442-length-17060-cov-4.820646_pt1 | contig 17060 bp, 20 predicted proteins | sample MGYA00242507_ERZ504598 | MGnify/ENA primary metagenome ERZ504598 (study PRJEB26092, sample SAMD00036318) | human gut metagenome | host: Homo sapiens | study: EMG produced TPA metagenomics assembly of... | reverse complement strand
TCTTGCGTCCTTTCTGCCTTACGGCACTCTTACAGTGGTCTGTCGTGCTTTCTTATGATAAGTCTGGGACGTTTTTCGATGGAAGCAAGAGATTCGTTCTGTTTTCCAAAGAATACAAAAATCCGAACCCTTCTCCTATTGAGAAAAGGTTCGGATTTTCATGGTTTGGTGCGGATAAGAGGACTTGAACCTCCACCGAGTTGCCCCGATTAGAACCTGAATCTAACGCGTCTGCCAATTCCGCCATATCCGCATATTCTGTTGTGTTCGTGAGCTGTGCCGCTCGGAACGATAGTTATTATACCAGATATACGAAGAATGTCAAGCATTATTTTTAATTTTTCTCGACAAAATTTTGCTTGAAAATTGATGCATTCTGAATGGCGGCTGCAGGGCGAAATTTTTGCCAAAGTGTGATACAATAAACAGGACGCGCTGGGAGGGTGTCCTGCGCGCAGACTGAGAAAACGAGGGAAATGCAGAATGTTCAATATCATTATTTTCCTGCTGGGAGCAGGCATCATGTTCTTTATGGCTCTGCGCAGTGTGCTGGCACGGCGCAGGCTGTGCACGCAGGGCAGAAGGTCACAGCCACGGTGGAGGGCACCGTGCGGAGCCGGGATGGCGGTGCCTATGTGCTGGCCTTTACCACCGCAGGCGGCAGCATCGGCTGCACTACCCGAAGCCTGCGCGGGGCAAGAGCTTTGCGGTGGGGGATACCGTCACCTTATATTATGACCCCGACGACCCGGAGAAGATGTACGTGGAAGGCGACCGGGCCACGCTGGGAGCCGAGGTGTTGTATACCGTGATAGGTGTGGCCCTGCTGGTGCTGACCGTGGGCATTGCCCGCTGAAAGGGGAAAAGAGGATGAAACTGGAACATTTTGGCATGGCTGAGCCGGGCGACTGCCGTCTGGTATTCACAGCCGGTGCCGAGGAACTGGCGGCAGCCGTTGCACAGGTGCAGGCGGAGCCGGACGCGCCGCAGGAAGAGGACGGTCTGCTGACTGAGGCGGTGAATCGCACCATTCTTGGCGGCTTTTCGGCGCTGTATGAGCAGCTGGTGCAGGAGTACCATGTGGTGCCGGTGACCGACCCGGATTTTGAATTGCTGGCGGTGAACCGGGCCGAGGGCTTCCGGGCGGGGGCGCAGTTCTACGCGCTTCCGCCGCTGGAAGTGGGAGCATACACCGGTTTCGTGCAGCCCATTGAGCCGCACCCCATCCGGCAGCTGACCATTGAACTGGAGATTAACCGTCACCACGGCGACGAAGAACGTGCAGCCGATGCAGCGGGCAAGGCGGCGCTGCGGCAGCAGGTGGCCCGCGAGATCTGGGCACAGCGCTGTGCCCAGGCTGAGCAGCGGGCACGCAAGGAGCTGGTATGGCAGCTGGGCGATGCAGTGAAAGGCCCGCTGCCAAAGCAGCTGGTGGGCGGTAACTATTTTGCCGAGCAGCGCCAGTTCAACCTGAGCCTGCAGGCCAATGGCATCAACTTTGACCAGTTCCTTAAAGTGCGCGGCCAGACGGTGGAAGAGTTCCGTGCATGGCTCCACGCGCAGGCAGAGCGCAAGCTGCGCAGCTGGCTGGGGCTTCTGCTGGTGGCAGAAAAGGAGGGCCTTGCACCCACGGACGCCGAGGTGGAAGCAGCCGCTGCCCACTGGGATGCCAAGCTGGACGGCGAGCGCACCTTCCCCGCCAACGATGCACGCAAGGTGCGCCAGCGTCTGGCCCGGGAGAGGGCGGAGCAGTTCATTGTGGAGCACTCTACCCTCACGCCGCCGCCCGATGAACCCATCGTGCAGAAAGTTGAAAGCAAATAATAACAAAAAGGAGCGATGCAGCGCATCGCTCCTTTTTGTTATTATTATCAGGAACTCTCAGGTCTCCACGCCCTCGAACTGGCTGTTGTAGAGCTTGGCGTAGAAGCCGTTTGCAGCAAGCAGCTCGTCGTGGCTGCCCTGCTCCACAATGTGGCCGTCCTTCATCACAAGGATCACGTCCGCCTCGCGGATGGTGGAAAGGCGGTGCGCCACAATAAAGCTGGTACGGCCCTGCATCATGCGGGCAAAAGCTTTCTGGATACGCACCTCGGTGCGGGTATCAATGGAGGATGTTGCTTCGTCCAGGATCAGCATCGGCGGCAGGCAGAGCATCACGCGGGCAATGCACAGCAGCTGCTTCTGGCCCTGACTGATGTTGCCGCCGTCCTCGGCGATGACGGTATCGTAGCCCTCCGGCAGGCGGCGGATGAAGCTGTCTGCATGGGCGGCTTTGGCTGCTGCCACGATCTCTTCAAGGCTTGCATCCGGCTTGCCGTAGGCAATGTTTTCCCGCACGGTACCGGCCCGCAGCCATGTATCCTGCAGCACCATGCCGTAGCTGCCGCGCAGGGAAGCGCGGGTCACATCCCGGATGTCGGTGCCGGACACCTTGATGGAACCGCCGTTCACATCATAGAAGCGCATGAGCAGGTTGATGAGAGTGGTCTTGCCGCAGCCGGTAGGGCCGACGATGGCAATGCGCTGGCCGGGCTTTACGTCGAGGAAAAGGTCCTCGATCAGCGGGCGGTCGGGCAGGTAGCGGAAGGAAACATCCTCCAGCTGCACATGGCCGTCCGGCTGCAGCACGGAGGCGTTCTCGACTTCCGGCACCTGATCGTCGGCATCCAGCAGCTCAAACACGCGGGCGGCGCAGGCCAGAGCATTCTGCAGCTCGGTGACTACACCGGAAATTTCGTTGAAGGGCTTGGTGTACTGGTTGGCGTAGCTCAAAAACACGCTCAGCTGGCCGATGGTGATGCCGCCACGCACCGCGTACACGGCACCCACAAGGCCCACGCCTGCGTACACGATGTTATTCACAAAGCGGGTGGCGGGGTTGGTCAGGCTGGAAAAGAAGATGGCCTTCAGGCTCACGTCCTGCAGACGGCCATTCACCTCGTCAAAGGCGGTAAGGCTCTCGGCCTCGTGGCCGAAGGCCTGCACCACCTTCTGGCCCTCGATCATCTCGTTGACCAGCGCGGTCTGCTCGCCGCGCACGGCGCTCTGGCTCTGGAAGTAACCATAGCTGCGCTTGGCAAGGAAGCTTGCCACCACGAGGCTCAGCGGGGTGATGCACACCACCACCAGCGTGATGGGCACATTCTCGCTGAGCATGAACAGCAGGGTGCCGAGGATGGTCAGAACGCCGCTGAACAGCTGTGTAAAGCCCATCAGCAGGCCGTCCGCAAAGGTATCCACATCGGCCACCATGCGGCTGACGATATCGCCGGAGGGGTGGCTGTCGAGGTAGGAAAGCGGCAGGGTCTGAATTTTGCGCAGGGCTTCGTTGCGCAGGTCGCGGCTGACAAGGAAGGTGATGCGATTGTTGCACACGCTCAGCAGCCACTGCGCAAGAGCGGCCACACCGGCAACCACCAGCACCTCGATGATAATGCGCATCACACCGCCAAAATCTACGGCACCCTTGCCCAGCATCATATCAATGGCGCTGCCGCAGAGGATGGGAATATACAGCTGCGCGCCCACGCTCACAGCGGCCACCACAAGGCTGCACACCACAAACAGGGAATAAGGTTTGATTTTGCCCAGAACACGGGTCAAGGTGGCCTTGCGCTGCTGCGGGGTCAGCTTTGTTTTTGCTTTTGCACTCATTTCTGCGCATCCCCTTTCTTGAACTGGCTCTCGTAGATCTCCTCGTAGACGGGGCAGGTTTGGCGCAGCTGGTCGTGGGTGCCGATGCCCACCAGATGGCCGTCGTCCAGCACCAGAATTTGATCCGCGTACTGCAGGCTGGCGGCGCGCTGGCTCACGATGAACACGGTCAGGCTGCCGGGCAGAGCAGCCAGTGCCTTGCGCAGGGCGGCATCGGTGGCGTAGTCCAGTGCGCTGGCGCTGTCGTCAAGGATCAGAATTTCCGGCTTGCCCACAAGGGCGCGGGCGATGGTCAGGCGCTGCTTCTGTCCGCCGGACAGGTTGCGACCGCCCTGCTCCACAGGCTCGTCCAGCCCAAGGGGCTTGGCTTTGACGAACTCCGCAGCCTGTGCTGTTTCCAGTGCAGCCCACAGGTCCGCATCGGTGGCATTCTTGTTGCCCCACAGCAGGTTGGAGCGGATGGTGCCGCCAAAGAGCTGGGCCTTCTGCATGACCATGGCTGCCTTGCCGCGCAGTTCTTCGCGGGGATAGTTCCGGGCATCGCGGCCCATGATCTCCACCGTGCCCTCGGTGGCATCGTAGAAGCGGGGAATCAGGTTGACAAGGCTGGATTTGCCGCTGCCGGTACCGCCGATGACACCAATGGTCTGGCCGCGCTTTGCAGTGAAGCTGATGTCGGAAAGGCTGGGTGCACCGGCACCCGCATAGGTCAGGCTTACATGCTCAAAGCGCACGGCATCGCCGGATTTTTCGGCGGGCACCTCGCCAGAAGCTTTTCCGGGAAGGCCATGCCGGGCGTGGTGTCCAGCACAGCCTGCACGCGGCCTGCGCAGGCCAGCGCCTTGCTCACCTGCACAATCAGGTTTGCCAGCTTGACCAGCTCCACAAGGATCTGGTTCATGTAGTTCACCAGCGCGATCACGTCGCCGGAAGCCATGCCACCCACATTGATCTCAATGCTGCCCACATATAGCAGTGCCACAATGGCAATGTTGATGAGCACATAGGTCAGCGGGTTCATCAGGCAGAGATATGGCCTACATGGAGCTGCATCTTGGTCAGCAGGTCGTTGGCATTCTCAAAGCGCTCTACCTCGCTCTTTTCCTTATCAAAGGCGCGCACCACGCGCACGCCGGTCAGGTTTTCGCGGGTCAGGCCCAGCACCCGGTCAAGGCGATTCTGTACCGTCTTGTACAGGGGCCGGGTAGCAGCCATGATGCCGAACACCACCACGCTCAGCAGCGGGATGGTCACTACAAAGATCAGCGCTGCACGGGAATTCACCGTAAAGGCCATGACCATGGCACCGATCACCACGAACGGGCTGCGCAGGAACAGGCGTAAAAACAGGTTCAGGCCGCTCTGCACCTGATTCACGTCGCTGGTCATACGGGTGATCAGGGTGCTGGTGCCGAGGGTGTCCATCTCGGTAAAGCTCAGGGTCTGGATGTGCTCAAACAGGGCGTGGCGCAGAGCTGTGGAATAGCCCACGGCCGCCTTTGCGGAAAAATACTGTGCCGTCAGGCTGCAGGCAAGGCCGATCATGGCCAGCAGCAGCAAAATGCCGCACCGCACAAGAATATAGTGGAAGTCGTGGGCGGCAATGCCGATGTTCACGATATCCGCCATGACCAGCGGCACGAACAGGTCGAACGTGGCTTCCAGCATCTTGAAAAGGGGCGCAAGCACGCTCTCGCGCTTGTAGTCCTTCAGATAGCCTAGCATCTTGTTCAAGGCGATACTCCTTCTTTCTTGCATTATAAGGTTTATGAAATCCTACTTATTATAGCGTACAAAAACTTAAAAAGCCATAGAAAATGTTTTTATTGCAAAAGTGTGCTGAAAACCGCCGGGCAAAATGCCGAAAACGGTTGAAACCAGGGTGGGGGTATGCTACAATGATTTTAAATATTGCACAAAAGGGGAAACAGGAATGCTGATAAGTTTGGTCGTTCCGTGCTACAATGAGGAAGAATCACTTCCCATTTTTTATAAAGAGGCCAGCAAGATCGCACAGCAGATGGGAATATCCCACGGAGCAGATTTTGAGTTCATCTTTGTGGATGACGGCTCAAAAGACCGCACACTGCAGATCGCGCGGGAATTGCACCGGAAAGATGCCCGTGTGCGGTACATCTCCTTCAGCCGGAACTTTGGCAAGGAAGCAGGCATTTATGCCGGATTAAAAGCGGCAAAGGGCGATTATGTAGCAACGATGGATGCGGATCTGCAGGACCCGCCCTCGCTGCTGCCGGAAATGCTGGAGCTGCTGTTCTCCGGCGAATATGACTGCGCGGCCACCCGCCGCACGACACGCGAGGGTGAACCGCCCGTTCGCAGCTGGTTTGCCAAAAAGTTTTATCAGATCATCAATAAGCTCTCGGATACAGAGATCGTGGATGGAGCAAGAGACTTCCGCCTGATGAGCCGCAAAATGACTGATGCCGTGCTGAGCATGACGGAATATAACCGCTTCAGCAAGGGCATTTTCAGCTGGGTCGGCTTTAAAACAAAGTGGATCGACTACAAAAACGTAGAGCGTGTGGCGGGCACAACAAAGTGGAACTTCTGGGGTCTGCTCAAATATTCGATCGAAGGCATTGTGGGCTTTTCCACAGCTCCGCTGCTGATGGCGGCGGGCCTTGGCCTTGCCTTTTGCGTATTGGCGTTTGTAGGCATCATAATCGTGGTGGTGCGTGCACTGATGTTCGGCGACCCTACTTCCGGCTGGCCGAGCCTTGTCTGCATTATCCTTTTGTGCAGTGGTGTGCAGCTGCTGTGTACGGGAATTGCGGGCGAGTACCTTGCCAAAACATATCTTGAAACAAAGCACAGACCGATCTATATTGCTGCTGAGACCGAAGAAGATCTGGACGCGGAATAAGGCGTTTCAGGAAAAATGTATTTTTAACGGGGTGCCAGAAGAAGCTGATCTGGCACCCCGCTTTTTTTGAGCAGGGAAAAATGGATACATACAGATAGGCGTTGTACCCAAAGCCATTTCCTGCTATACTAAAAACTGACTAGAAACTGGAAGAATGGTGAGCAGATGGCAAAAAGACAAGACGGCGGCATCCGGCTGCGCCCGGTGGGCACCCGCAAGCATCGGCAGAACGCTCCGGCCTACAGCCCGGCGGGCACCGGCTGCCCGGCCTTTGAGCAGGCAGTGGAAAATTTATATAAAGGCCAGAACGAAGAAAGCTTCTGGACGCTGATGGGCGCTTTGAACTATGCACTGGAAATGGAGACCCATGTTCTGGTGCCGCTGCGCACGGCACTGACGGTGCACAACACGCCTGCACCGTGGACGGAGCATCCGGTGCCCACGGCAAAGGCTAAGGACCTGCAGTTGTGGACCCTGCGCAACGAGAAGGGCCGCACATGGCTGCCTATGTTCACCTCTGCAGCTGCGGCCTGCGCCGACCGCAGCACTTCTGCCCGGCCAATGGCAGATTACACCCTGCAGGATGCCATGGAGCTGGCCCTTTCCACTGAGGGGATCGACGGCGTGGTGCTGGACCCGTGGAGCCACTCGGCTACGCTGGACGGCGCTCTGCTCAATGGTTTGCTGCACGCGGGCCATACGCCGGAAGACCCCGGTGATGAGAAAGCAGATGCTGGAAAGGAAGCCGCCCGCAAGGGCAACTGGGCGCAGGCTGTGGAATGCTTTGAAAAAGCAGCCGAGCTTGGCAGCGCCATGGGACTTGCCCTGCTGGCAGACTGTATTTATAAGGGCCGCGGCACCCGCACGAACCGTGCCAAGGCCCGCCGCATGTGGAAGGAAGCAGCAGACAGCGGAGAGATCTTATCCAACATTGCACTGGGCGATGACTGCGCTGCCCGGGGCGACAATGGCCGGGCACTTTTGTATTACCGCCGTGCCCGCACCAACGCAGCCATATGCCGGATATCGAGTACACTCCGCAGGTGTGCCTGCGTGTGGCCCAGACCGAAACGCGCTACACCAGCCGCAAAAAGGCGCTGGCACTGGCCGCAGAAGCAAGGCAGGGCTTTGCCATCAAGGCCCGTGAGCACGAGCCGGACGCAGAGCAGTGGCTGGCCGAAGCCGACCAGCTCATTCGGGAACTGACCAGTGAACTGCCTGCCCGAGCCACAGCTTACGACATGGAATCTTTACAATTGGACTAAAAAATCGTCATATCGGGACGGTAAGATATACTCGGAAATGATTTGAAGAGCTGCGCCCAAGATGCACAGCACCGGAGAGGAAACAGACAGTATGAGCAAAGTAATCGGCATCGATCTCGGCACGACCAATTCCTGTGTGGCAGTGGTGGAGGGCGGCAAGCCCGTGGTCATCACCAATGCGGAGGGTGAGCGCACCACCCCCAGCGTTGTGGCCTTCACGAAGGATGGTGAACGTCTGGTGGGCGGTGCGGCCAAGCGCCAGATCGCCACAAATTCCGGGCGCACTATCTCCAGCATCAAGCGCCATATGGGCAGTGACTACCGGGTGCACATCGACGGCAAAGACCTGACCCCGCAGGAGATCAGCGCCATGATCTTGGCCAAGATCCGCCGCGATGCCGAGAGCTATCTGGCGAGCCGGTGACCGAAGCGGTCATCACGGTGCCCGCCTACTTCGACGACAGCCAGCGCAAGGCTACGCAGGATGCAGGCCGCATTGCAGGCCTGAACGTGCTGCGCATCATCAACGAGCCTACTGCTGCCGCTGTGGCCTATGGTTTGGATAACGAAGCATCGCAGAAGATCCTCGTCTACGACCTCGGCGGCGGCACCTTTGATGTGTCCATCATCGAGATCGAGGACGGGACCTTTACGGTGCTTGCCACCGGCGGCGACACCCATCTGGGCGGTGACGACTTCGATCAGCGCATCGTGGAATATGCCGTGGCCGAGTTCAAAAGTCGGATCGCATCGACCTCTCCCGCGACCCGGCAGCTATGGGCCGACTGAAAGAGGAAGCCGAAAAGGCAAAGAAGGAGCTTTCTGCCGCGCCGTCGGCACAGCTGAACCTGCCCTTTATCGCAGTGGGCAAGGACGGCCCTCACCACTTGGATATCTCGCTTTCCCGCCCGCAGTTCGAATGATGACCGGCGACCTGCTGGCCCGCACAGTGCTCCTGTGCAGAATGCGCTGCGGGATGCAGGCATTTCTGCCAGCCAGCTGGGCAAGGTGCTGCTGGTGGGCGGCAGCACCCGGATGCCTGCGTGGAGCGTCAGGTGAAGGAGCTGCTGGGCTGCGAACCCAGCCACAGCCTGAACCCGGACGAGTGTGTTGCCATGGGTGCGGCTGTGCAGGGCGGTCTGCTGCAGGGCGGCGGCAAGCTGGCCGGTGCCACCGGCGCAGCGGCGCAGGGCCTTGTGCTGATGGATGTGACCCCGCTGACCCTCTCCATTGAGACGCTGGGCGGCGTGGCCACCCCGCTGATCACCCGCAACAGCATGATCCCCACCCGCAAGAGCCAGATCTTCACCACCGCACGGCCCATGCAGACCAGTGTGGAGATCAACGTGCTGCAGGGCGAGCGCCACTTTGCCCGTGACAACAAGAGTCTGGGCAAATTCAAGCTCACCGGCATCCGGGCAAGCTTCTCCTCCAAACCGCAGATCGAAGTTACCTTCGATATCGATGTGAACGGCGTGGTGAAGGTGTCTGCCAAAGACCTTGGCACCGGCCGGGAGCAGAACATCACCATCACCGGCAGCACCAACCTTTCGGAAAATGAGATCCAGCGCGCCATGGCAGACGCTGCCGCCTACGAGGCCGAGGACAGCCGCCGCAAGGAGCGGCTGGATCTGCACAATCAGGCCGAGGTGCTGGCCTACAAGGTGGACGAGGCTCTTTCCAAATGCAAAAAGGAGCTGGACAAGGACGAGAAGAACCGCATCAAAACCGACCTTGCCAACCTCCGCCGCTGCCTGCGCAAGGATAAGCCCGAAAAGATGAATGAAAACGAGGAAGCCAATCTCCGTCAGGCCAAGACCCAGCTGGAAGAAAGCGCCAACCATCTGATGGTGCTGTATACCAGTGAGCAGGAAACAGATGGTACGAATAATGCGCTGTAAAAGTTGCAACAAAACAGAATGATGAGAACTGTGCTCTGTGGAAAATAGAAACCACAGAGCACGTTTTTTGCAGAAATAGTTGCAGGAGATAGGCTGACATTGTATAATACAACTATATAGTTTTGGCTAAATTCGGGAATGATGCCTTGTTTGGGAGAAAGACATGGAAAAAACTGCGGAAAAGCTAAAGGTAAATGAGAGCCTGTTAAAAACAGTACTGTGCAGTGCTACTTTTTGGGGATTGTTGGCGCATGGTATGGTTCTGTTCAACAAATACTCATTCCATGATGATGTACGGTATTTCAATGAAGTGGGCGCTACTTACGAATCTGGACGGTGGATGCTGGGCATTCTTGGAAGTCTGAGTGCAAATTTGCTGGGTAGTAAAAACTACAGCCTGCCAGTGGTAAATGGTACGATTACGATTTTGTGCATTGCAGCAATCGTATATCTGCTGGTGGATAGTTTGAAGATCCAGTCAAAGCCTCTTGTTATTCTGCTGTGCGGAAGTATGGTGACATTTCCGTCAGTGACGGGAACATTCAGTTACATGTTTACTGCACCATACTATTATGCTGCATCCCTACTGGGAGTTGTTGGAGCATGGATTTTTCACCAGAAAAAGAATGTTGTCGCTCTATTACTCTGCACGGTTTTGATGGCTTGCTCTGTTGGTGTGTACCAGGCAAATATCCCGGTCTGCATCTGTACATTGCTGCTTTATATGATGGAAGATATCCGGCAGTCTGATATGAACTGGAAAGCGTTTTGGAAAATGGCCCTGTGTAATGCAACTGTGTGCATTGGGTTTGTTACAGAATATTTTCTAGTCAATCAATATTTTCTGAATCAGTTTGGCGTTGTTTTGACGGATTACAAAGGTATCAATCATTTTGGAAGAACAAATCTGAGCAATTATATTTATCGGATACTGTGCGGTTACGGCTCATTCTTTTATCCAAGCACTGCTGTGGAAGACTTCAGCGCAAGATATGTCTATACTTTGTTGATCATTGTTACTGCGATCATTGCCATATTTGTGCTCCGGAAAATGTATATTCTTAAGACCCCAAAAGGATGTCAAACCCTATTGATCCTAATCGCATATCCTATTGCAGCATGCTTTGTATACCTGATGGTAGAGCCTTGGGATGTTCATGCCGTAATGACTTTTGGACAGGCGTTTGCCTTTGCTTTGGTTGTATGGTTTATTGATAAATATCCCGAAGATAGAACAAAAGTAGAAGGTGCCCTATGTAAAGCCGCTGTTGCCCTATTAGGAGTACTTGTGACTCTAAATATTCGTTACAGCAATATCCTCTACCTAAAAGCAGACGTGATGCAGACACAAATGATCAGTTATTACACAACTTTGATCACGCGAATTGAAAGTATCGAAGGTTATACTGAAGATGCGCAGGTTGTTTATATCGGGGAGTATGACAAGCACGATAAAAATCTTGTTGGAATCAGCGAATATTTCGATGATTTGGATCTGGCTACATATAAAGGAGAACCTATTTTCAATGATTACGCATGGAAGGAAGCCATGGAGTTTTGGTGTGGCTTTGCACCGGAATTAGGAGATGCCGCAGAGTTTGACGGTAATGCCGAGGTAGCATCTATGCCCTGCTATCCGGATCAGGGTTCGATCCGGTGCATCAACGGAAAAATTGTTGTCAAATTTGCAGATGAGCCGTAAGAACTACGAAAAAGCAGGGAAGTTAAATGAAAAAATTATCGTTAATTATTTCAGTTTATAACGAAGAAGCCGTTCTGGAAAAGTTTTATAAAGCTTTCTGCTCCATCGAACAGAATTTGGAATACGGGGGAGGGGATATGAGCTGATTTTTGTAAATGATGGCAGTACCGATGCCAGTATGAATATTCTGGAAGTGATTGCGCAGCAGAACAAGAATGTCCGTGTAATCAGTTTTTCGCGAATTTTGGCCACGAGGCTGCATGATTGCAGGCATCGATCATGCTGCGGGGGACGTGATCATTTGCATGGATGCCGACCTGCAGCACCCTCTGGAATGCATCGCCCCCATCATGGCGAAATTTGAGGAAGGCTATGAGGTTATCAGCATGGTCCGAACCTCCAACAAATCGGCAGGTGCCATCAAAAACTTTACATCCAGAGCATTCTACCGGGTGATCAACGCCTTGTCTGATCAAGTAAAGCTGGAGGAAAATGCATCGGATTTCTTTGCCATCAGTAGCCGTGTGGCAGATGTTCTACGTACAAATTACCGTGAAAAAACTCGTTTTCTACGTGGATATGTACAAAGCGTTGGTTTCCGGAAAACAACGCTGGAATACACTGCTGCGGAAAGAGCTGGCGGTGCCAGCCACTATACGCTAAAAAAACTGATGAATTTTGCAATCAGCACCATAGTCGGTTTTTCTGATTTTCCACTGAAACTCGGCCTCTATGCCAGTGCTGTAAGTTTTCTTGCTGCTGTGATTTTTGCTATAAGTGCACTGTGTGGATTCCGCGAGTATAAGGTGATCCTTGCGGCAGTCAATGTTTTATTTGCCGTTCTCTTTTTGCTGGTCGGAATTATGGGTGAATATTTTTCCGTTGCATTCGCAGAGCTGAAAAACCGTCCGATCTATATTGTGGAAAAGGAAATCAATTCCGGGCGCTGCGTATGATACAAACAATAAAGCAACTTTATTTTCGTTATAAGGAATTGATCAACTATGTGATCGTAGGTGGTCTGACTACGGTAGTGAGTCTGGCAAGTTACTATTTTTTCACTACAGCCTTTCTGGATCCGCAAGACCCATTTCAACTGATGGCTGCCAATACGTTCTCATGGATCTGCGCAGTTTCTTTTGCTTATATCACAAACCGAAGTTCGTTTTTGAAAGCAAAAGTGCTGATAAATTGCGCGAAATGCTGAAATTTTTCAGTGCGAGGATTTCCACTCTCCTTATCGAAATGGCCTGCATGACATTGCTGGTAAATATTCTGCACTGGAATGACCGGATCTCTAAGTTTGCGGTACAGTTCATCGTCATGGCTCTGAATTACATTTTCAGCAAGCTGTTTGTGTTCCGCATCAAAGAATAATACAGAGTAAAAGGGGCTGCTGCACATGCAACAGCCCCTTTTACTCTGTGGAAAAAGCCTTACAGCATCTTAGAAAGGAATGCTTTCAGTCTGGGATGCTTCGGGTTGGTGAACAGTTCCTGCGGCGGCTCGTCCTCCTGGATCTTGCCGTCGTCGATGAAGATGACGCGGTTGGACACCTCACGGGCAAAGCCCATTTCGTGGGTGACCACCAGCATGGTGATGCCGGTGTGGGCCAGCTCCTTCATCAGTTCCAGAACCTCGCCCACCATTTCGGGGTCGAGGGCGCTGGTGGGCTCGTCGAACAGGATCACGTCCGGATCCATGGCAAGGGCACGGGCAATGGCAATGCGCTGCTGCTGGCCGCCGGACAGGCTCTTGGGGTAGACGTTGGCCTTGTCGGCCAGACCCACACGGGCCAGCAGCTCGTCGGCGCGCTGGGAAATGGCTTCCTTGTCCTTCAGCTTCAGCAGGGTAGGGGCCAGCTCAAGGTTTTTCTTCACGGTCAGGTGGGGGAAGAGGTTGAAGTGCTGGAACACCATGCCCATCTTCTGGCGCACAGCGTCGATGTGGGCATCGTCCACCTCCACCCCTTCAAACTTGATGGAGCCGGAGGTGGGAATCTCCAAGCGGTTCAGGCAGCGCAGAAAGGTAGATTTTCCGCAGCCGGAGGGTCCGATCAGGCAGACCACATCGCCGCGGTAGATGTCGATGTCAATGCCCTTCAGCACGTCCAGCGTGGGGGTGGGCTGCTTTGCGCCCGGCTTTTTTTCGCCGCCGTAGGTTTTTGTCAGGCCGCGGACTTCCAGAATTTTATCGGTCACTTTGAGCCAGCCTCCTCTCAAACTTTGCCAGCAGACGGGTGAACAGCATGACCAGCACAAGGTAGATCAGCGCAACGCCCAGCAGCGGGAACATGGCCTCGTAGGTGCGGTTCATGATGCCCTGCGCGGCATACAGCAGCTCCTTGCCGCCAATGACCGTGATCAGGGAGGTATCCTTCAGCAGGACGATGAACTCGTTGCCCAGTGCGGGCAGCACCGCACGGATGGCCTGCGGGATGATGATGACCACCATGGTGGTCATGTAGTTCAGGCCAAGGCTGCGTCCGGCCTCCATCTGGCCGGGGTCAACGGCCATCAGGCCGCCGCGGATGATCTCCGAAACATAGGCACCGGAGTTGATGCCCAGTGCCAGCGCACCCACCATGGTAAAGTTGCGGCTGTTGGCAAAGATGACCATGCTCATGATGAGCAGCTGCACCATCATGGGCGTGCCGCGGATGATGGTGGTGTAAATTTCGCAGATGATGTTGAAGAAGCCCAACACCGGGTTCTTGTGGCCGGGGCGTTGCTGGTCGTGTGCCACACGCACCAGTGCCACCACGCTGCCCAGCACGATGCCCAGTGCCAGCGCAATGGCAGTGACCAGCAGGGTGGTGCCCACGCCGTTGATGTACTGCGTCCAGCGGTCTTTCAGGATGAAGGCCTGATAAAATTTAAAGAAGAACTCCTGCCCGAAGCTGAGCTTGGTGCCGCTGTTGAGCAGCTCTTTGAGCAGTTCGTATTGAGCAGCCATTCGCATCCTCACTTTCCTGTTTTGTTAGAATTTTGTAACCTTATTTTTCCAAAAAAGGGGAGGTGCCCCAGTTGGGGGCTGCCTCCCCGTGGTTCCGTTATCAGCCAGCTGATTATTCAGCGGTGATGTACTTGTCCACGATGGACTGCAGGGTGCCGTCAGCCTTCAGCTCTTCCAGAGCGGCGTTGACGGCATCTTCCAGAGAAGAACCCTTTGCCATACCAATGGCGTAATCTTCCTCGGCGTAGCTGGTATCCAGAATGACCAGACCGGGATTGGCAGCAACGAACTCCTTGGCGGGAGCGTTGTCGATGACAACTGCATCCACCTGACCATTGTTCAGAGCCTGCACAGCGGTCAGACCGTCGTCGTAAGCCACAACACTGTCGTCGCCGAAATCATCGGAGCAGTAGATGTAGCCGGTGGTGCCGCGCTGGGTGCCGATCTTCTTGCCGGCCAGATCATCCGGGGAAGCAATGTCGGAGCCTTCGGGCACGATGATGGACTGGATGCCGGTAGCGTAGCTGTTGGAGAAGTCCATCACAGCCTTGCGCTCGTCGGTAACGGTAACGCCAGCCATGACGATATCGGCCTTACCCTGCTGCACGCTCAGCAGAGCAGCGTCAAAGTCCATGTCGTCGATCTGCAGCTCCAGACCCAGCTTGTCAGCGATGGCCTGAGCAGTCTCGATGTCGATGCCCTCAAACTCGCCCGCATCGGTGGTCATCTCATACGGAGGGAAGGCAGCGTTGGTAGCCATGGTCAGCTTGCCAGCCTCAACGGTGGTCAGCTCGCCAGCGGCAGCGCTGGTGGAAGCAGCTTCAGAAGAAGCAGCAGAGCTTGCCACGGAGGAAGCGGTGCTTGCGGAAGAACCACCGCAGGCGGTCAGAGCCAGAGCGGCAACGGACAGACCAGCAGCTGCCAGAAAGCTGCGACGAGAAATCTTTTTCATATTCAAACACTCCTCAAATGTACTGTATGTTTTTGCGGTACGCCAGAACGATGCGATTCATCGAACATCTGGCGAACGAATTTAGTATAGATTGTACAAATTGAAAAGTCAATACTTGTGCAAAAAATCTCATCATTTGAAACCGAATTGAAAACAATTATACAAAAAATGCGTCGAAGAAATGTATATATACAAATTATAGATATCTTGCGATCTCTTCTTTGCTCCGCTTTGGCACGCAGTAATCCCGGTTCTCGTCCAGATAATATTTTACGCCGGTCTCAGCCGTCAGCGGCACAATGTGAGCCTTGTGGGCCGGGTAGCCGAACGCCACCATGAATGCCAGCTTCTGCGGTTCTTCAATGCCCAGCAGTTCGGTGAGGGCAGGCTTGTTGATCGCGCCCATGATGCAGCTGCCCACGCCTTTGTCCCATGCGGCAAGGGTCATGTTGGCAAGGGCGATGCCGGTATCGGTGGCAAGGTCGCCGGGGATGGAAGTGTCCTGCACCACGGCCACATACAGGGTGGGCAGCTCGTCGGCTTTGGGCGTGCCCTGCTCCGGCGGCAGATAGGCAGCCCACTTGACCAGCGGCTGCACCTTTGCCACCGCCTCGGGCTTGTTCACCACCACCAGACGCACAGCCTGACGGTTGGCTCCGCAGGAGGACAGGCGGACGGCCTCGACGATATCTTCCACCACATCCTGCGGAACAGCTTTCTGTACAAAGCGGCGGTAGGTGCGGCGGCTGACAAGAGTATCCATAACAGACATAAAGAGCACCTCCTTTATATAAGTGTTGTCAAAAGTATAGCAGATGCGGCAGAGTCTTGCAACGCTCCGGCGCAAAAAAGCTTGCACGTTGGGCAGTGATCTTGCCTTTTGCGACAGGCTGCGATTGCATCCGACAAATGATACATGGTAAAATATGGTAGAAGAAAGGAGGAGGCGCAATGGTATTGGCGGCAGGCATCGTGGGTTTTATTCTGGGGGTCAATGTGGGTTTTTTGTTTGCCGGGCTGATGCGGGCGGCAAGAGGGGAACATGAGCAGACAGAAGATGAAACAAGACATGTTGAGAATGAATGAAAATAACGGAGAACAGAAAGGGCCGCTGTACGGGATGCTGTGCAGCGGCCCTTTTTGCCGGGCTTGACGGAACTTACGATTTTCTCTTGGTCGCTCCTGTTTTTCTGCATCCGGCGGAAAAAGATGCCAAAAACACTTGACAAACTGTTACGGGGGGGTATTATATAGGGAAAAGCAGGCTCCACAAAAAAGGGATGGGGGCATGCAGAAAAGATTGTGAGGTTGATTATTATGTCTAATATCTCTCGTCGTCAGTTCCTGAAGGCGCAGGTGTCGCTACTCTGGCTGTTGCTGCTGCCGGTGTTCTGGCTGGCTGCTCTGGCCCCGATGTCCCCGATGTCCCCGGTGTGACCACTCGTCCTGTTACGGTTATCTTCATGAAGGACGAAGGCAATGGTGTGACCAACGTTGTGGGTGAGACTGCCAAGATTGATGTTCTGAAGACCGAGAACTCTGTGAAGGTTGCTGACATCGATAAGAAGCTGCTTCCCGAAGATTACCATCTGGAGAACGAGAACGCTGTTGTTGAAATCCGCAAGGACGACAGCAAGGGTGAGTACATCATCGTCTTCGTGACTGATGTGACCATGACTCCGACCAAGAAGACCATCGATGTCAAACTGCTGGAGCTGCCGAACAACTTCATTGAGGCTAAGGC
>ENA-OQDD01000441-OQDD01000441.1-human-gut-metagenome-genome-assembly--contig:-NODE-441-length-17088-cov-2.185366_pt1 | contig 17088 bp, 18 predicted proteins | sample MGYA00242507_ERZ504598 | MGnify/ENA primary metagenome ERZ504598 (study PRJEB26092, sample SAMD00036318) | human gut metagenome | host: Homo sapiens | study: EMG produced TPA metagenomics assembly of... | reverse complement strand
AAAAAAGATTAGAATAGAGAAGGAGAAGACAAATGAAACAGTACAAAGGAGCCATTTTGATCTGGACGGAACACTGCTCGACTCGATGCGGGTCTGGGATGACATCGATGTTGCATTTTTAAAGAAGAGAGGACTTGAGGTTCCGCCGGATTATCAGGAGGCGATTACACCGCTCGGCTTTCTGGAGGCTGCCCGCTACACGATCAGACGGTTCGGCTTTCCGGAACGCCGGAAGAGCTGATTCAGGAGTGGCATCAGATGGCGGTCGACGCCTATACGTATGAAGTGGAGTTAAAAGACGGGGCAGCAGAATATCTCCGCTATTTAAAAGAAAAAGGAATCCGCATGGCGGTTGCTACCTCATCGAGCCCGGAGCTGTATGAGCCGGCCTTAAAGAGAAATGGGATTTATGAGTATTTTAAAGCATTTGTCACCGTCTCGGAAGTAAAGCGCGGCAAGGGCTTTCCGGATATCTACGAGAAAGCGGCTGAAAAGCTGTCTCTTCCGCCGGAAACGTGTGTGGTATATGAAGATATCCTAGCGGGAATCCGCGGCGCCAAAATGGGCGGATTTGCGGCTGTGGGCGTGTATGACAGAAGCGGGGAAGGAAACCGCGCAAAGATGGAGCAGGAGCAGACCGCTACGTGACTTCTTTTAAGGAGCTGATGAACGGAGGAGATTCTTTCTTCTAAAGAAAATCTTGCTATTCCGGGAAGAAAAATGATATAATAAAATACTGTGCCCCAAAATGGGACAGACAGAAGTATTTTTAAGAGAAAAAGACAGTAACACATAAGTGAGGATAGAACAGTTATGCCAAAAAAAGAAACGTATGATGCCAGCAGTATTTCCGTGCTGGAAGGTCTCGAAGCAGTGCGTAAGCGCCCTGGTATGTATATCGGAAGTACCTCGCGGAAAGGCCTGAATCATCTGATTTATGAAATTGTAGACAATGCGGTGGACGAGCATCTTGCGGGCTACTGCGACACCATTCACGTAACACTTGAAGCAGACGGCTCGGCGACCGTGACCGACAACGGCCGCGGAATCCCGGTCGCATGCATGAAAAAGGCGTTCCGGCGGAGCGTCTCGTTTTTACAACCCTGCACGCCGGCGGTAAATTCGACAACAATGCGTACAAGACAAGCGGCGGTCTGCACGGTGTCGGTTCTTCGGTTGTCAATGCGCTTTCCACCTATCTTGACGTACAGGTCAGCCTCGGCGGCTGGGTTTACCACGACCGCTACGAACGAGGTGTTGCCGTACAGGAACTCGATGAGGATGGGCTGCTGCCGAAGATCGGAAAAACGAAGAACAGCGGAACCCGCATCAACTTCCTGCCGGATCCGGAAATCTTTGAGAAAACACGTTTTTCCGCAACAGAGGTCAAAAGCCGTCTCCATGAGACTGCATATCTGAACCCGGCGCTTACCATTTATTTTTCCGATCTGCGCGATGGAAAAGAGGAGCACCTGACGTATCACGAGCCGGACGGCATTGTTGGTTTTGTGCGCGATCTGAATAAGAACAAAGAGGCAATCCACGATCCGATTTATTTCAAAGGGGAATCTGAGGGCATTACCGTAGAATGTGCGTTCCAGTATATCAACGAATTCCAGGAAAACGTGCTCGGCTTCTGTAATAATATCTACAACGCTGAGGGCGGTACCCATATTTCCGGTTTCAAATCGACCTTTACGACGATTATGAACAGCTATGCCAGAGAGATCGGTGTCTTAAAAGAAAAAGACAATAACTTTACGGGATCGGATATCCGAAACGGTATGACCGCTGTTATTTCGATCAAGCACCCGGATCCGCGGTTCGAGGGCCAGACAAAAACGAAGCTGGACAACCCGGATGCGGCAAAGGCCGCCGGAAAAGTAACAGGCGAGGAGATTCCGCTGTATTTCGACCGCAATCTCGAAGTGCTGAAAAATGTTCTTGCCTGCGCTGAGCGATCTGCCAAAATCCGTAGAAGCGAAGAAAAAGCCAAGACAAATATGCTGACCAAGCAGAAATATTCGTTTGATACGAACGGCAAACTGGCAAACTGCGAGAAAAAGGATCCGTCGCTGTGCGAGATCTTTATCGTCGAGGGAGATTCTGCGGGCGGTTCCGCAAAGACGGCGCGTGACCGTAATTTCCAGGCGATTCTGCCGATCCGCGGTAAGATTCTGAACGTAGAGAAGGCTTCTATTGATAAAGTTCTGGCAAATGCAGAGATCAAATCCATGATCAATGCATTCGGCTGCGGCTTTTCCGAGGGTTACGGCAACGACTTCGATATCACAAAGCTCCGTTACGATAAAATTATCATCATGGCAGATGCCGATGTCGACGGTGCGCATATTTCAACGCTGCTGCTGACACTGTTCTACCGTTTCATGCCGGAGCTGATCTACGAGGGACATGTCTATATCGCGATGCCGCCTCTTTACAAGGCAATGCCGTCCCGCGGAAAAGAAGAGTATCTGTACGACGACAAAGCACTGGAAAAATACAGAAAGACACACAAAGAAAAATTTACGCTGCAGCGCTACAAAGGTCTTGGCGAGATGGACCCGGAGCAGCTCTGGGAGACGACACTGAATCCGGAGACGAGACTTTTGAAGCGTGTGGAGATCGAGGATGCCCGTATGGCCTCCGATGTGACGGAAGTACTGATGGGAACCGAGGTTCCGCCGCGGAAAGCATTTATTTATGAGCATGCAACCGATGCAGAGCTGGATATTTAACAGGAAGGACAAAGGAAGATGAAAGAAAAATCAGAAGATCAGATTATACGGACCGAATATTCTGAGGTCATGCAGAAATCTTATATTGATTATGCGATGAGCGTCATCATTTCCCGAGCGCTTCCGGACGTGCGGGACGGTTTAAAGCCGGTACAGCGCCGTACTCTGTATGACATGTATGAGCTCGGCATCCAGTACGACAAGCCGTTCCGAAAGTGCGCGCGTATCGTCGGCGATACGATGGGTAAATACCATCCGCACGGCGACAGTTCCATTTACGATGCTCTTGTCGTAATGGCACAGGATTTCAAAAAGGGCAGCCGCTTGTGGACGGTCACGGAAACTTCGGGTCGATTGAGGGTGACGGTGCCGCTGCAATGCGATACACCGAGGCGAGACTGCAGAAAATTACACAGGAGGTCTATTTAAAGGATCTCGACAAAGACGTTGTCGATTTCGTACCGAACTTCGACGAGACGGAAAAAGAGCCGTCTGTTTTGCCGGTGCGCGTGCCGAACCTTCTGTTGAATGGCGCAGACGGTATCGCTGTCGGTATGGCAACAAGCATTCCGCCGCACAACCTGTGTGAGATTGTGGATGCGGTCAAGGCCTACATGAAAAACAACGACATCACCGTCAAAGGTCTGATGAAATACATCAAAGGACCGGATTTCCCGACCGGCGGTATTGTCGTCAATCAGGATGACCTGCTGTCGATCTACGAAAAAGGTGTCGGAAAGATTAAAATCCGCGGAAAAGTGGAAGTGGAGAAAGGCAGAAACGGAAAGCAGTATCTTGTGATCACCGAAATTCCGTACCCGATGATCGGTGCGAACATCGGAAAGTTCCTGAACGATGTGGCGGGGCTTGTGGAGAGCAAGAAAGCGCCGGAAATTGTCGACATTTCCAACCAGTCCTCGAAAGAAGGAACACGCATCGTGCTCGAATTGAAAAAAGGCGCGGATGTGGAGCGGATCACGAATCTGCTGTACAAGAAAACACGTCTGGAAGATACGTTCGGTGTCAACATGCTCGCCGTGGCAGATGGAAGACCGGAGACGTTAAGCCTTAAACAGGTGATCGAGCATCACGTTGATTTCCAGTTTGAAGTGGCAACCCGCAAATACCAGAACCTTCTCCGCAAAGAGATGGAGCGCCGCGAGGTGCAGGAAGGTCTGATCAAGGCATGCGATGTGATCGATCTGATCATTGAGATCCTGCGCGGAAGCAAGACACAGAAGCAGGTCAAAGAGTGTCTGATTATGGGTGTGACCGATGGTATCCGCTTCAAATCAAAGTCAAGTGAGCGTATGGCAGCACAGCTCTGCTTTACGGAACGCCAGGCAACGGCGATTCTGGAGATGCGTCTGCAGAAACTGATCGGACTGGAAGTGGAAGCACTCTTAAAAGATCATGAGGCGACTGTGGCGAAGATTACGAAGTATGAGGATATCTTAAATCATTACGACTCGATGTCGGAAGTTATTATGGAAGATCTGACGCAGATTAAAAAAGAGTACGGCCACAAGCGGAAAACGGCGATTGAGAATGCTGAGGCGATTGTTCTTGAGGAGCCGAGGTCGAGGAGATGGATGTTGTCTTCCTGATGGACCGCTTCGGTTATGCGAAGACGATCGATACGTCTGCTTACGAGCGGAACAAAGAGGCTGTGCACAAACGAGAACAAATATGTGTTCCAGTGCAAAAACACCGATAAGATCTGCGTCTTTACGGATCTTGGAATGATGCACAGCATCAAAGTAATGGACATCCCGTATGGAAGATTCCGTGACAAGGGAACGCCGATCGACAACCTTGGAAATTACAGCAGCCAGAAGGAGCAGATGATTTACGTCGATGCACTGGAAAATATCAAGAACAATAAGCTGCTGTTCGTCAGCGCGGCCGGTATGGTAAAGCTTGTCGATGGATCCGAGTTTGATGTCGTAAAACGAACGATCGCGCGACGAAGCTTTCATCCGAGGAGGACCGTCTGATTCTTGCCGAGGTCTGCCAGGAGCAGGAGTATGTGGTTCTGCAGACGAAAAACGGTGTCTTCCTGCGCTTCCTTACGAGTGAAGTGCCGGAGAAGAAAAAAGCAGCCGTTGGTGTGCGTGGTATCCGTATGGCAGAGGACGACGCGGTAGAGCATGCGTATCTGCTGGCAAGCCGGATGGATTACACGATCACGTATCACGACAAAGAGATTTCTCTGACAGCGAAGATTAAGCTGGCAAAACGAGATACCAAGGGAACAAAGATCCGGGTATAACGCAGAGTTTTGTTTATAACCATGAGAAGCAGCTCCGCGGGTTTTTCGAGAGATCACTTGGCAATAAAAGGACACCTGCCCGATACCAGAACGGTACGGGCAGATGTCCTTTTTGCATAATTTTTTAGTTATTTGAAAAACTGTGGGAAGTCTTTCTTGGGGTTCTTCTTTCAATGGCAACGTACGGACGATGATGACCGACATATTTATAAGCCGGACGGATGATCTTTCCTTCGTTGACAAGCTCTTCGATCCGGTGTGCGGACCAGCCGGAGATACGGGAGATAGCAAAGATCGGGGTGTAGAGCTCTTTTGGAAGGCCAAGCATTGCGTAGACGAAACCGCTGTAAAAATCAACATTTGCACAGACTGGTTTGAGCAGACGGCGCTTTTTGGCGATACACTCGCCGGCAATGCGTTCTACAGACTCATAGAGAGCAAATTCTTTCTCGCGGTGCTTCTCAGCGGAAAGCTTTTTTGCATATTCTTTCAGAATCACACAACGTGGATCGGACAGGGTATAAACAGCATGGCCCATACCATAGACAAGACCAGTTCCATCGAATGCTTCACGATCAAGCATTTTGGTCAGGTAGGTGCGCAGTTCGTTTTCGTCTTCCCAGTTTGTAACATTCTCTTCAATATTTTCAAACATTTCCATAACCTTCAAGTTGGCACCGCGTGGCGCGGTCCTTTTAAGGAACTTAAAGAAGCCGCAACAGCAGAGTAGGTATCGGTTCCGGAGGAGGAGACAACGTGTGTCGTAAATGTTGAGTTATTTCCGCCGCCGTGGTCTGCGTGAAGAATTAACGCAACATCGAGAACCTTTGCCTCCAGAGCAGTGTATTCTCCATCCGGGTGAAGCATCTGCAGAATGTTTTCAGCCATCGACAGCTCCGGTTTCGGATTTCGGATGATCAGGTTCTGGTTTTCGTGGTAGTGGCGGTATGCATGGTAGCCGTAAACGGCGATCAGCGGCATTTTGGCGATCAGACTCAAAGCCTGGCGGAGGACGTTCGGAATGGAAATGTCATCCGGCTTTTCGTCGTAGGAATACAGGGTCAGCACACAGCGCTGCAGAGTATTCATCATGTTTTTGCTGGTTGCCTTCATGACAACGTCGCGGACAAAAGTGTCCGGCAGCTCGCGGTAGATACTTAAAATTTCGTTGAAATCATTTAACTGCGGTTCTGTCGGAAGAGAACCGAACAGAAGAAGATAGGTAATCTCTTCAAAACCGAAGCGTCGTCCTTCCATACCTTTGATCAGATCAGCGACGTTATAGCCCTGAAAATAGAGACGGCCATCGGTCGGAACTTTTTCGCCGGTGCGCTCATCAATATCGAAGCCGATAACATCGGAAATTTCGGTCAGGCCGGTGAGAACACCTTTACCAGTGGAATCACGCAGTCCCCGTTTTACATCGTACTCAGTGTATAAAGATAAATCAATCTTTCCGGAATCTTTCGTATACTCTACAAGCTGACTGAGCTTGTCTTCCAGATTATCGTATTGCATGGTCATGACAACAGCCCCTTTCTTCCTTTAGTTAAAAACTATACTTACTTTTTTGGCGGTTGTCAATGCTTTTCTTTCAAAATACATTAATTTTTATAAGGAAAAGGGATGGTTTTCCTTTAATTTTGAAAGTAAGGGCAAAGTTTATGCATAAATTTGCGCCAGGGAGGTGAAAACAACAGGGATGGAAACGGTGGGAAATCAGTGGGGCGGAACAAATTTTAGAAAAAGATTCATAAATTTCAAAAAATGCTTGCAATTTCAAAAAAATACGGTATAATAATGATTGTGTCATTCAGGAAATGAATTTCACAGGCCGAAATAGCTCAGCCGGTAGAGCACTTCACTCGTAATGAAGGGGTCGTCAGTTCGAATCTGATTTTCGGCTTATTCTTTAGAAACCCGCAGGACGTAAGGTTCTGCGGGTTTTCTGGTATCATGAGAAATATGACAGAAATACGAACGCCTTTGCAGGAAAAAGATCTGCTGCAAAGGGCGTTTGCTGTTACAAGTTTCAGGAAAATCAGTTCGTACAGCATATCCTGACGGAGCTTTTGGCCAGGCACTTCAAAGAGCACATCAGCTGTTGCCATTTTCCTGTGCTGCCACCCGTGCGTCGCGTTCCCGGCGGGAAAGACGCAGCCGCAGTAGTCCTGGCGGTAGAGGCCGTATTCATGGGAAAGTTCGATGGAACGCTGGTAGCCGCCCCGTTTCTTGAAATCTGAATTGAGATATGGGATCCCGTATTCGGCGGCAAGCCGTTCTCCGATTTCATTCAGCTTTTCCGCGTTTTTCAGCGGGCTGATGGAGAGGGTTGTTGTAAAATAGTCGAGTTTGAGCTGCTTTGCCATTTCGGCCGCTTCGCGGAGCCGCATTTCATAGCAGACAAAACAGCGCTCGCCGCCCTCTGGCACATTTTCCATCCCACGTGTCAGTTTATAGAACCGGTCAGAATCGTACGGGCCGGGGCAGAAGGAAATCGGATGCACGGCGGGAAGAGAATGGATCAGACGCTGCTGTTCCTCCACGCGGTGCTCGTACTCCGTCGGCGGATAGATGTTGGGATTATAGTAAAAGAGCGTAATGGAAAAATACTGCGACAGATATTCCAGCACGTAACTGCTGCACGGCGCACAGCAGCTGTGCAGCAGCAAGGTCGGAACTTCACCGTGAAGTCCTGCAATCTTCGCATCAAGCTCTTTCTGGTAATTTCTTTTATTGGCCATAATGTATCTTCAAACCTCCTGGTATCTTTCAATCCTTTCTATTATAGCCTCAGCGCGGCTGGGATGCAAGCTGCATATGATATCTTATAGATAGAGGAGGATGCAAAAAAATGGATGATCAAATCCTGTCATTAGAGCATATATCACTGTCCTATCACACCATGAAAGGAGAAACACCGGCGCTGTGCGATCTGACTTTTTCGGTAACCCCGGGGGAATTTGTTGCTCTTGTCGGACCGAGCGGCTGCGGAAAGAGCACGATCCTGAACTTGATTTCCGGTCTTTTAAAGCCGGAGGCGGGAACTCTGCTGAGTCGCGGACGGCCGATCACGGAGCGGATCTCCATATCGGCTACATGCTGCAGAGAGACCACCTGTTTGAATGGCGGACCATCTACAGCAACGTTCTGCTGGGCCTTGAGATTTCGCGCACGCTGACACCCGAGCGGAAAGAAAAAGTCGGGGAGATGATGGAGACATACGGCCTGAAATCCTTTTCCAATGCCCGTCCGTCCGAACTTTCCGGCGGTATGCGGCAGAGGGCGGCACTGATCCGTACACTGGCGATGGAGCCGGATCTTCTGCTGCTTGACGAGCCGTTCTCCGCTCTCGACTACCAGACGAGGCTGAACGTCTGTGATGATATCGGAAAGATCATCAAAAAAGAGGGAAAGACAGCAATTCTCGTGACACACGATATTTCGGAGGCCATCAGCATGGCGGACCGTGTGATTGTTCTGGCGGCACGGCCGGCATATGTGAAAAAAAAGATTCCGATCCGGTTTGCGATGGAGGAGCGCACGCCGATGAAAGCGCGCAGTGCGCCGGAATTTAAAACGTATTTCAATGCCATCTGGAAGGAGCTGAATGAAAATGCGTGAGCAGGCAAAAACGCCGGAGAGCAGCTTTCAGAGGGCGTATCTCCGGCAGAAAAAAGAGAACGGGAGCAGGTGCGGGTGTTTCGGGCTTTGCTTCTCGTCAGTTTTCTGGTATTATGGGAGGTGGCGGCGGATCTGAGATGGATCGATCGTTTATCTTTTCCAGCCTGTGCGGGTGGGAAAAACGTTCGTGACCCTGCTGACGGAGCAGAACCTTCTGCGCCATATCGGGATCACGGTGTATGAGACGGGAATCAGCTTTCTGCTCGTCTCGGCACTTGGCATGGCGTTCGCTGTGCTTTTGTGGCTCTTTCCGCGCTTTTCTGCGGTGATGGAGCCGTACCTGGTAGTCCTGAACAGCCTGCCGAAATCGGCGCTCGCCCCGCTTCTCATTGTGTGGATGGGGGCAAACGTGAAAACGATCATCACGGCCGGCATTTCCGTTGCGATATTCGGCTCGGTGATCAGCATTTACAGCAGCTTTCAGAGTGTGGAGCCGGATATGCTCCGCCTGATTGCAACACTCGGCGGAACGAAGAAGGATATGCTGTTCCGCGTTGTGCTGCCGTGGTCGTTTCCGGGGCTGCTCGCCGTGTGGAAGGTCAACATCGGCCTGTGCCTCGTCGGTGTTGTAATCGGAGAGTTTATCGGGGCAAGAGAGGGGCTTGGCTATCTGATTATCTACGGCAGTCAGGTGTTCAGATATGCACACGCAAGAGAAGGAGGATGACAGATGATTGGAATCGTATGTCTGGAAGAACGAAGAGGAATGCAGTTTGGCGGACGACGCGTTTCGCGGGACCGCGTGGTAACGGAAAAAATCTGCGAACTGTGTGAGGGGAAAACGCTCTGGATGAATCCGGCTTCGGAAAAGCTGTTCGCGGAGCAGAAGGAGAGTGGGAAGGTAACACTTCAGGCGGCGGCAGATTTTCTGGAGCAGGCAGGCGAAGGAGAATACTGCTTTGTGGAGAATACGGGACTGCAGGCTGTGGAAGCGAAGATAGAGAAAATCATCGTTTTCTGGTGGAACCGGCATTATCCGTCTGACCGGAAATTCGACCTGGATCTTTCCAAATGGAATAAAGTGTCCGAGGAGGAGTTTGCAGGCTATTCCCATGAGAAAATAACGAAAGAGGTATATGAGAAATGAAAAAACTAAGAAAAACAGCTTCTGCTGCTGGCGGCGCTTCTTGTTCTGATACTGACCGGCTGTGAGGCGCAGGATCTTCTCTCGACGGAGAGAGCAGATTCCGGTTCGGAGGTTACGGCCGCTTATACGATGACGGAATCCCAGATTACCGATCAGGCACCGACGGCTGTTTCAGTTCTTGATGTTCCGGAGTTTTCCGGTGAACCGTATGTCGTTTTAAACGGAAATGAGCCGGATTTTACCGATGAGGAAAAGACGACCGAGTCGTACGAGCATTACAGCGATCTGGACAGCCTGGGACGGTGCGGCGTGGCAGAGGCGAATATCGCCAGGATCTGATGCCGACGGAGAAGCGCGGCGCGATCGGCCAGGTAAAGCCGACGGGCTGGCATACGGTAAAATACGATCAGGTGGAAGGTAAATATCTGTACAACCGCTGCCATCTGATCGGATACCAGCTGACCGGTGAGAATGCAAACGAGAAGAATCTGATCACTGGAACACGTTATCTGAATGTCGAGGGCATGCTGCCGTTTGAAAACATGGTTGCCGACTACGTCAAAGAGACCGGAAACCATGTGCTGTACCGCGTTACACCAATTTTTACCGGGGACGACCTTGTAGCGGACGGTGTGGAGATGGAGGCACTTTCCATGGAAGATGACGGCGAGGGCATTTCCTTCCATATCTTCGCATACAACAATCAGCCGGGCATCTCGATTAATTATGCAACGGGAGACAGCACGTTAAGCGAAAGCAGCGGAACGATGACGGATCAGCAGGAATATGTCATGAACACATCCAGCATGAAATTCCACCTGCCGTCATGCTCCAGCGTCAGCTCGATTAAGGATGAAAACAAGGCGACATATCAGGGACCGCGCGAGGACTGATCGCCGAAGGCTATGAGCCGTGCGGACGGTGCAATCCGTAAAAAGAAATTACAAAAAGAGGGTCGGAACTTTCCGGTCCTTTTTTCTATATAGTAAAGAGAAGCATCTGGAAAGTGAGACAGGAGATGGAAGAGGAGAAGCTGCGTGCGGTTTATTATGCAAGGTGCAGCACCGAGGAGGAAAACCAGAAGGATGCGCTGGTAAGGCAGGCGGCGGAGGCGGAAGAGGCAATCCGGGCAAGAGGATGGAGCTTGTGGATGCCTACGTGGAGAGCCGCTCCGGTACGAGCCGGAAGGGCAGAAGGGAATATAACCGCCTGTACGAGGATCTCGAGCAGAACCGGTTTGATGTCGTCGTAATCAAGTCGCAGGACCGCCTGATGCGGAACACGCGGGACTGGTATCTGTTCGCAGACCGCTTAAACTGCGCCGGAAAGCGGCTGTATTTTTATCTGGAGAACACATTCTATTCGCCGGAAGACGCGCTTCTGACCGGCATTAAGGCGATTCTGGCGGAGGAGTACAGCCGGGAGCTGAGCAAGAAGATGAATCTGGCGCACCAGAAACGGCAGCAGAATAATGGAAAGCCGGTGCTGACCTCAAAAAGTTATGGTTACCGGCGGACGGCAGACGGAGCGATTGAGATCATCCCGGAGGAGGCCGCAGTGAAGCGCCGTATGTACGAACTCTGTGCAGACGGTCTCGGCGGACGGAAAATTGCGGCGGTTCTGGCAGCAGAGGGCGTCCGCAGCCGCGCCGGAAAACCATTCTCTGGAACAGACATTATCCGCATGGTGCGGAATCCCATGAATAAAGGCACCGTAGTCATGAACAGGAAGCATTACGATTTTAACACCGGAAAAACGCTCCCTACACCGCCGGGCGGGCAGTACGTCTATGCGGGGAAAATTCCTGCTATCGTCTCTGAAGAGCTCTGGATAGCGGCAAATCGGGCGGCTGACGAGCGTCTCTGCCGCAAAAAGGTGGGCAAATCTGTTCAGACTTGACTGGGTAATCCTGTCCATCCTGATCCTTTGCCTCGTTGCGGCAGGATTGTACGGCATCTTGGCTGGCTGGAGAAAAACTACACAAAACGCCGAAATTCGGGAAGTAGGTGATTTGACTTGCAAAGGAAGAGGGGAGTCTTGTATAATAATACATGATAATTTAAAAAACTTACAGGAAAAGAGGAATGAAAATGGCACAGTTATGGGGCGGACGGTTTACAAAAGAGACCGACAAGTTAGTGTATAATTTTAATGCATCCATCAGCTTTGATCAGAAATTCTATAAACAGGACATCAAAGGCAGCATGGCACACGTAAAGATGCTGGCAAAACAGGGCATTCTGACAGAAGACGAAAGAGATCAGATTCTGGAAGGACTGGAAGGCATTCTTGCCGACGTAGAGAGCGGAAAACTGAAAATCACCAGCGAGTATGAGGATATCCACAGCTTCGTGGAGGCAAACCTGATTGACCGCATCGGAGATGCCGGAAAGAAGCTGCACACCGGAAGAAGCCGCAATGACCAGGTAGCCCTCGATATGAAACTTTATGTCCGCGATGAGATCACCGAGATTGATGCACTCGTCAAAGAGGTGCTGGTAACACTCGAAAAATCATGGAAGAGAACATTCACACCTATATGCCGGGATTCACCCATCTGCAGAAAGCACAGCCGATCACACTGGCACATCACATGGGCGCATATTTTGAAATGTTCCGCCGCGACAGAGGCCGCCTTGCAGACATCTACAAGAGAATGAATTACTGTCCGCTCGGTTCCGGTGCGCTGGCTGGAACGACGTATCCGTTGGACCGCGCTTACACAGCAGAGCTGCTCGGCTTTGACGGCCCGACCTTAAACAGCATGGATTCCGTATCCGACCGTGACTATGTCATTGAGCTCCTCAGTGCTCTTTCTACGATTATGATGCATCTTTCCCGCTTCTCCGAGGAGATCATCATCTGGAATACCAATGAGTACCAGTTTGTGGACATCGACGACGCATACAGCACCGGAAGCAGTATCATGCCGCAGAAAAGAATCCGGATATCGCAGAGCTTGTTCGAGGAAAAACAGGCCGCGTTTACGCAGCTCTGATGTCAATGCTCACCACTATGAAGGGAATCCCGCTGGCGTACAACAAAGATATGCAGGAGGATAAAGAGCTGACCTTCGATGCCATTGACACCGTAAAAGGATGCCTGGCTCTGTTCAATGGCATGCTTTCTACCATGCACTTCAAAAAAGACCGCATGGAGAACAGTGCAAAGAACGGTTTCACGAATGCAACGGACGCAGCTGATTACCTTGTTGGAAAAGGCGTTCCGTTCCGCGATGCACATGGCATTGTCGGCCGTCTCGTTCTGTACTGCATTGACAAAGGAATCTCCCTTGATGATATGAAACTCGAAGAGTACAAAGCGATCAGCCCGGTCTTCGAGGATGATATTTATGATGCCATCAGCATGAAGAACTGCGTAGAACGACGCAACACGATCGGTGCGCCGGGAGCAGATGCGATGCAGGCTGTCATCGAGCAGAATAAAAAATATTTACAGGAAAATTGAAAAAACAGTTGCAATTTTGAAAAAATTGGTATAGTATGACATGAGACGCACAAATGTACGCCACAGAAGAACAAGGAGATGAAACCAATGGAGCAGAAATTGAGAGTAGGAATTTTAGGAGCAACCGGTATGGTAGGACAGAGATTTATTTCTCTGCTGGAGAACCATCCGTGGTTTGAAGTTGTGACCCTGGCAGCAAGTCCGAGAAGTGCCGGAAAAACATATGAGGAAGCAGTCGGCGGACGCTGGAAAATGGATACTCCAATGCCGGAAGCAGTGAAAAAGCTCGTTGTGATGAATGTAAATGATGTAGAGCATGTGGCATCTACCGTAGATTTTGTATTTTCCGCTGTTGATATGTCGAAAGATGAGATCAAAGCGATTGAAGAAGCATATGCAAAGACCGAGACACCGGTTGTTTCCAACAACAGCGCACACCGCTGGACACCGGATGTTCCGATGGTAGTTCCGGAAATCAACCCGGAGCACTTCGATGTTATCGAGTTTCAGAAAAAACGTCTGGGAACCAAGAGAGGCTTTATCGCTGTAAAACCGAACTGTTCAATCCAGAGCTATGCACCGGTATTAACGGCATGGAAAGAGTTCGAGCCATATGAAGTGGTTGCAACCACATACCAGGCAATTTCCGGAGCAGGAAAAACCTTCAAAGACTGGCCGGAGATGGAAGGAAACATCATCCCGTTCATCGGCGGAGAAGAAGAGAAGAGCGAGCAGGAGCCGCTTCGTATCTGGGGTAAAATTGAAAACGGCGTGATCGTAAAAGCAACTGAGCCGAAGATCACCTGTCAGTGTATCCGTGTTCCGGTATTAAACGGACACACCGCAGCTGTTTTCGTAAAATTCCGCAAGAAACCGACGAAAGAGCAGCTGATCGAAAAACTGGAGAACTTCAAAGGCCTTCCGCAGGAGCTGAATCTGCCAAGCGCACCGAAACAGTTCATCCGTTACATGACAGAAGATAACCGTCCGCAGGTAACACTGGATGTCAACTACGAGAACGGTATGGGAATCAACGTAGGCCGTTTAAGAGAGGATTCCATCTACGACTGGAAATTCGTAGGTCTGTCCCACAACACGGTCCGCGGCGCAGCAGGCGGAGCAGTACTTTGTGCAGAGACATTGGTTGCAAAGAAGTTTATCGCTGCAAAATAATGCTTAGAATGATATAAAAACTCTGAAACGTTTTGGGTTCAGAGGCGTTTTTTGTGCATGGATCAAAAGAATATAGCATGTGTTTGAAACATCGTTCCTGCAATCTGCACGCCCAACTTTGCAGGATATCGAAAGCAGCAAAAAAGAAGCGCCATACGGGAAAATTCCCGCGGCGCTTCTTTTTTGCTCAAATAATTTTATTTACGCAAAGTTTGGCTAATCTTAGAATTTGCCAGCTTTTGCTGCCTCTTCAACAGCTACAGCAACAGCAACAGTCATACCAACCATCGGGTTGTTTCCTGCGCCGATCAGACCCATCATCTCTACGTGAGCCGGTACAGAAGAAGAACCTGACAAACTGAGCGTCAGAATGCATACGTCCCATAGTATCGGTCATACCGTAGGAAGCAGGACCTGCTGCCATGTTGTCCGGGTGAAGAGTACGTCCTGTACCACCGCCGGAAGCAACGGAGAAGTATTTTTTACCAGCTTCGATACGCTCTTTTTTGTAGGTACCTGCAACTGGATGCTGGAAACGAGTCGGGTTGGTGGAGTTTCCGGTGATGGAACGTCAACGTTCTCTTTCCACATGATAGCAACGCCTTCACGAACGTCGTTAGCGCCGTAGCAGTTAAACTTTCGCACGCGGTCCATCGGAGTTATGCTTTTCTTGAATACTTCTTTCAGTTCTCCGGTGTAGTAGTCATACTCAGTCTCTACATAAGTAAAAGCCGTTGATACGAGCGATGATCTGAGCAGCGCTTTTCCAAGACCGTTCAGGATAACACGCAGAGGTTTCTGACGTACTTTATTTTTGCTTTTTCTGCGATACCGATAGCACCCTCAGCAGCTGCGAAGGACTCATGTCCAGCCAGGAATGCGAAGCACTCGGTGTCCTCTTCCAGAAGCATTTTACCAAGGTTACCATGGCCAAGACCAACTTTACGCTGATCTGCTACAGAACCCGGGATACAGAAGGACTGAAGTCCCTCACCGATTGCTGCAGCAGCTTCAGAAGCTTTGCGGCATCCTTTTTTGATTGCGATTGCTGCGCCTACAGTGTAAGCCCATTTTGCATTCTCGAAGCAGATTGGCTGAATGCCTTCGATCATTTTGTATACATCAAGGCCAGCAGCTTTTGTAACTTCTGCAGCTTCTTCGATGGAGTTGATTCCGTACTCAGCAAGCTTAGCCAGAATCTGTTTCTCTCTTCTTTCATATGATTCAAATAAAGCCATTTTCCTATCCTCCTAAATTATCTGATTACTCTTTTCTCGGGTCAACGATCTTAACAGCATCAGCAACACGTCCGTACTGTCCGCTTGCTTTTTCGAAAGCTGTGTTTGCATCATCGCCGGCTTTGATGAAGTCCATCATCTTTCCGAAGTTGATGAATTTGTAACCGATAATCTCATCATCTGCATCCAGAGCGATACCTGTTACATAACCGTCGGTCATCTCCAGATAACGAGGTCCTTTTGCAAGAGTTCCGTACATGGTACCAACCTGGGAACGAAGTCCTTTACCAAGGTCTTCCAGGCCTGCGCCTACAACCAGTCCGTCCTCGGAGAATGCACTCTGGCTTCTTCCGTAAACGATCTGCAGGAAGAGCTCTCTCATAGCAGTATTGATAGCATCACACACAAGGTCAGTATTCAGTGCCTCAAGGATGGTAAGTCCTGGCAGAATCTCAGATGCCATAGCTGCAGAATGAGTCATTCCTGAACATCCGATGGTCTCAACGAGAGCTTCCTGGATAACGCCCTCTTTTACGTTCAGAGTCAGCTTGCAGGTACCCTGCTGCGGTGCGCACCAGCCAATACCGTGAGTGAATCCGGAAATGTCTTTGATTTCTTTTGCTTTTACCCATTTTGCTTCCTCCGGAATCGGAGCTGCACCGTGATGCACGCCCTGGGCAACCGGACACATCATTTCTACTTCGTGTGAATAAGTCATTGTTAAACTCCTTTCAAATATGTACTTATTTGAGCTTTTGTCTTTCGAACGGACTGTTTCCAGCCTGTTCACAGACCTATGGTTATTGTCTCACAAAATTGGTCATTCGTCCAGCATATTTTGATAAAAAATTGCAAAGACCACCGGAAAACGATAAAATTTCCGGCGGTCTTTTAAATCAATCGGTTTGGTTTTCTCTCGATAAAAGAGAATTTTTTTAATTATCAGATTTTTTTGACAATTTCTTTCGCATTCTTAAAAATATGACCTGACGGGATCACACCGCGAACACAGGAGAGTGGATAAATGTTGGAATTTCTTCCGACAACCGTTCCCGGGTTCAATACGCTGTTACAGCCGACCTCAACTTCATCGCCGAGCATCGCACCGAATTTTTTCAGTCCGGTTTCGATCTGTTCATCTGCGCCTTTGACAACAACGAGCTTCTTATCGGATTTTACATTGGAAGTAATGGAACCGGCACCATATGGGCTTTGTATCCAAGAACAGAGTCGCCGACATAGTTGTAATGCGGAACCTGTACTTTATTAAAGAGAATGACATTTTTCAGTTCGGTGGAGTTTCCAACGACAGCGCCCTCGCCGACGATGGCATTTCCGCGGATAAAAGCACACTGGCGGATCTCCGCGCCTTTTCCGATGATGCATGGGCCGTTGATGGAGCGGTCGGTGCGATCACGGCATCTTTTG
>ENA-OQDD01000440-OQDD01000440.1-human-gut-metagenome-genome-assembly--contig:-NODE-440-length-17124-cov-2.319880_pt1 | contig 17124 bp, 19 predicted proteins | sample MGYA00242507_ERZ504598 | MGnify/ENA primary metagenome ERZ504598 (study PRJEB26092, sample SAMD00036318) | human gut metagenome | host: Homo sapiens | study: EMG produced TPA metagenomics assembly of... | reverse complement strand
ATTGCGTGGGTGATTATGGAACGGTTTTTCCTTTATTTACCTGTCGAGATTATGTATATGAAGCAGGAAGAAAAATAACAGTTGTTAAGGAAGATTTTTTGATAATCAGCCTGGTATGTGCGGTTGATATTAGAAGGTGAAGATCGGCTGTGCAGGAACAGGGAGGTACGAGAACATAATAATTGCATTTCATATAGCCATATTTCAGAAGGCTGGTGCGAATTGGTGGACAAAAGGCAGAATGTACTTGAAAAACTGATTATAGAAGAAGCTATTGGAGAATTCATGGATCTGCTGACTGACCGGCAGAGACAGGTGATCCATCAAATTTATTTTCAGCAGCGGACACAAAGAGAAGTGTCACGGGTGTTTGGAATTACAGAACCAGCAGTATCAAAATGTATTTCACAGGCAAAGCAGAAAATGAGAAGAAATGCAGGCAGACTGATCGGAGTGCTTCAGAAGGGAGAATAAAAGATGCGTGGTAAAAAACCAAAGGAAAGACAACGGTATGTGCTGCGTGTAAATGAAACTCTCGTAGAAGTTACCAGAGACGTATATCTGGCATGGTACCAGTCAAGAAGAAAAGAAAGATACCAGCTTGAAAAAATGCAGAAAAATGGTGTATGCGGAATAGAAAAAGTAGAGGAACGAGTTACAACAGTTATTTGCATATATTATCACCAGAAGAAATAGTCATCAGGCTGTCAGAAATACAAGAGCTGCAGGAAGCTCTGAAATATTTGTCTGAAGAAGAAATGGAATTGATAAGACTATTATTTTTTGAAGAGTACACAGTAAAAAAAACAGCACAATATTTCGGGTGTTGTACAAAGACAATCAGAAACAGGAAAACAAAGTATTGCAGAAACTAAAAGATAGGCTGGAAACTTTGTAAGTTTTTGCTGTTTCAAAAAATTTTCTAAAAAAAATTTCAAACAGGTTAATTTTTGCCCTTTCACACATGCGGTTAGTGGAGGGGCAATGTCTATCTTAATTCAAAATAATAAATTCCCTCTAAAAGTGAACCTTGACAATTTCATATCAGCAGCAAGAGGATACCTGAATTTCCCAGCTACGCATCTGGCGGCGGGTGTTCGGTGACAACGTGAAGGGCAATGGATGAGAGGCACCCTTGGCAGGAATGATTACGAATTACCTCTTGCGGCTTAAATAGCTCAATCCTGTTTTTATTTAAAAGTCAATCCAAGACATAAGGGAGGTGGTTCCTATGATTGATTCATGCAGGTGTAAGCCTGAACGAAAGTGGAGTAAATTATCGAAGAAAGAGAGGACTCAGTCAAAATGAAAATGCGATTTAAAAGATTCTTGTCGGGATTTATGGCAGTTGCAACTTTGGCGTCTGTTATCGTTCAACCAGTCATGGTTTCTGCTTCTGAATTAGAACCAGAGCCAACTTCATTTGAACAGCAATATCCGGAACTGCAGGATGTGCAGGATACTCTTGACAAAGATGAAATTGTGGAAGCAAAGGATATTGAGATTCCCTATGGAGAAGAATTTGAGGTGGAAGTCGATCTGTCCGGTATAGAGGGCGTGAATGAAAAAAGGTGAAAGTTTTATTCCATGAAGCAAAGAGTGAAGCCGGTACAGATTTTGACGCACATACACCGGATACCTACAAAGCTGTCTATGCAGTAGAACCAGTCAGCGGTCATCCAGCTTACAGAGTAAGCAGAAACATTACGGTAAAAGAGCCGGAAACAGAAGCACAGACAAAGAGTTCTTCTGAAAATACAGCTGGTGAAGGGAATGCCGGTGAAACAGAAGATTCTGGTAATGCGGAGGAGGATGCTGATTCGGATGGGTCAAAAGAGATTGTAACAGATCTTACAGATGACCAGGAAGTGACGACGGATGAAGAATCTGGTCTGACTGTTTCAGAAGTAATGGATCAGGCAGAAAATGAAGGAATTGACTTGTATGAGATGGAGCCGGGTGAAACAGTGACATTTATGGCGGCAGCAGGAAATGCAAGAAGTTCACAACAGGTTTCAGTGACAAGAGGTGCCGAATACCGATATGCGGATTATGGTTATGGAACTTATCTGACGTATCAGTATACCGTAAAATTCGGTAATGTGTCTGCCACAGCTTATTGTGTACAGCCGTCCAAACCGGGACCTGGTACGGGAACATATACAATCAATAAGGTTGGGGATGGCAAAGCACTGGCTAAAGTATGCTACTATGGCACAAAAGCCTCTGGCGATGATGGATTTTTTACAGAAGAAAATGGCTATGGAAACCTGAGTGCAGGAGCCAGATTTATTCTGGTACATCTTGCTGCGTCGTATGCGAATGGCAGTTCAGATGCTTTTTCTGGTGCAAACACTACTGCACAGAATCTTGCGAAAAAACTTTATAATTATTGTATTTCTCAGCCAGATATTCCGGATGTGGCAATGTCTTTTTCAGATGCAGATGTGACAGCTTATGTAGATGGCAACAGCCAGAGAACAAAGGAAATCACTTTTAAAGCAGATGAACTGCAGAGTATCACAATGAAACTCCCAAGTGGTGTGAAACTCCATAACGCGACAACCGGAAAGACAAGCAAAGCTGGCGAAGCAGTGGAAATCAGTGGTGGAACTAAGTTTTATTTATCTGCACCTCTTACACAGGTACAGGATGTCGCAGGAAACTGGTCTGCAACGATGAAAGGCAGTGTAACAAAAGATTATTCTGCGTATAAGATCAGTACCGGATCTGGTTCACAGGACCTGGCACTGGTATTTGGTGAAGGTGTTGATGATGAAAATATGTGGACTTCAAAGTAACATGGGTACAGTACGCAAGTGTTAAGGTGATTAAAAAGATGCAAAAGCAGACGCAAAGCTGGCAGGTGCCGTGTTTGGTTTATACAGTGATGCAAACTGTACAAATTTAATCACAAAGTTACCGGCAACTGATGCGAATGGGGAAGCGTCCGTACAGATCATTAAGACACAGAATACCGTATATCTGAAAGAGATTACAGCTCCGACAGGATACCGTATCAATGCAACTGCCTACAACGTAAAACTGGAAGTCAGCAAAACAGCAACTGTGACTGTTCCGGATGAAGAACAGATGGGCCAGCTGACTGTTTATAAAGAAGGTCAGGTTCTGACAGGTGCAGATGTCACCGAGAATGGAACAACATTTAAGTATGAGAAACGCAGACAGAAAGGTGCGATTTATGATGTGTATGCCGGGGCAGATATTAAAACTGCTTATGGTGCCAAGGTTTACAGCAAGGGTGATCTGGTCAAAGAGAATCTGACAACAGACTCGAATGGGGCAGTCATTCTGAAAAACCTGCATCTTGGTACATATATCGTCAAAGAAAAACAGGCTCCGACCGGATTTTATAATGCCGGGGAAGAAAAGTCTGTCACTCTTTCTTATGCAGGACAGAATGTAGATGTTGTTTTTCTGAGACAACCTTTACGAATGACAGACAGAAAGCAGAAGTGATTGTGACAAAGCAGGATAAGGATACAGAAAATCCTCTGGATGGAGGAATTTTTGGACTTTATGCAGCCAGTGACATTAAAAATGCAGATGGAACGGTTGTTGTAAAGAAAGGCACTCTGATTGAGAAAGTGACAACTGGAAATGATGGAATGGCGAAGTTTACCGCAGACCTGCCGCTGGGATTTTCCTATGATGTAAAGGAAGTACAGGCTCCGGAAGGCTATCTGAGAAATGCGGATGATGTCTATACGTTTACTTTTTCTTATACAAACGATAAGGAAGCGAAACTGACATTTAAGCATACCTTCAGAAACGAGCGTGTGATAGCAAAGATTTCCTTACAGAAGCAGGACAAAGAAACAAAGAAGGCTGTTCCACAGGGAGATGCTACTTTAGAAAAGGCAGTCTATGGACTGTATGCCCGTGAGGATATTGTCCATCCGGATGGAGCAACTGGTGTGATCTACAAAGCAGGCGAGCAGGTTGCCACTCTCACAACAGATAAGAATGGACAGGCTTCCGTAGATGGATTATACCTTGGTAATTACTATGTAAAAGAGATTACTCCGCCAACGGGTTACCTGGCAGATGAAGAAGAACATGATCTGGTCTGCAACTACGAGGGTGATCTTGTAGCGGAAGTGAAGCGTGACTGTCTGTCTCTGGAACAGGTGATGAAGCAGCCATTTGAGATTATCAAGCAGCGAACAACGGAAAGACAGATGCCGATTTACTGAAAGGTGCAGGATTTACCGCTTATCTGGTATCATCCTAACAGTAAAAGAAGATGGCAGCTATGACTTTGATTCTGTCAAGCCGGTAGTGATCGGGGAAAATGGTGCAACAGAGATCTTTACAGATGAGAAAGGGTATGCCCGCAGTATTGCACTTCCTTATGGAACTTACATCGTCCGTGAAACAACCACGCCACATAATTACACTCCGGTCAATGATTTCATCGTGCAGATTACGGAAAATCATCCGACTACACCGCAGGTATGGAGAGTGCTGCTTTGACAAAGAGTTGAAGCAAAGCTGAAGATCATCAAACAGGACGATGAGACAAAGAAAGCAGTGCTTCAGAAGAATACAGAGTTTAAGATTTTTAACCTGGATACAGAAAAGTATGTGGAACAGGTAACAACCTATCCGACGACGGTAAAACACAAATCTTATTTTACAGATGAGCAGGGATACTTAATCCTTCCACAGAATCTGAAAATTGGACATTACCGTATTGAGGAAGTGAACGCACCTTATGGATATACGCTCAATGAGAATTACTATGAGGTGAATGTAGATTCCAATACAGCATATCAGATGGACGGAACTTCCGGCGATGTGATCATCGAGATTGCATACGAGAATCATCCGGTTAAGGGAGAACTGAACATCGTAAAACAGGGTGAGGTCTTAAATGGTTATAAAGATGACTTTACTTATCAGAAAGAAACTCTGGAGGGAGCAGTCTTTGAGGTATATGCTGCCGAAGATATTTATACAGCAGATTTCCAGAAAGATGATAATGGAAACCGTATCCTGGAGTATGCTTCTGGGGAACTGGTAGGAACTGTTACCACGGATAAGGATGGAAAGGCACAGATCGCTGACCTTCCACTTGGAACCTATAAGATTGTTGAAAAGACAGCACCAGAGGCTTTGTGTTAAATGAAGAAGCACAGACAGTAACATTTGAATACAAAGACCAGAAAACACCAGTTATTGAGCAGACAGCAACCTTTGAGAATGACCGCCAGAAAGTGGAAGTGTCCGTAGTCAAACAGGATGCAGAGACAAAAACGGTTGTGGCGGGTGCAGAGTTTGGTATCTATGCAAAAGAAGATATTCTGGCACATGAAGAAGTGATTGTGAAGGCAGATACCTTACTTGGAAAAGCAGTCAGTGGGGAAGATGGAAAGGCAGTATTTGACGTTGACCTTCCATTTAGTACTTACTATATCAAAGAACTTGCAGCTCCGGCAGGGTATGTCTCTTCTTTTGAGACTTTGGAAGTGACTGCCAAATATCAGGGACAGGATGTGAAAATGGTAGAGCTGGAATCTGTATTTAAGAACCAGCCGACAAAAGTAACCTTTACGAAGTCCGATATTACGACAGGCGTGGAACTTTCCGGGGCAACGCTTACGGTGCTTGATAAGGATGGAAATGTGGTAGATACATGGAAGTCTGTAAAGGGTGAGGAACACTTGATTGAAAGACTCACAGCCGGGGAGACATATACTCTTCGTGAAGAAATGGCTCCTTATGGCTATCTGATGGCGGAAGAAGTTTCCTTTACTGTGGACGATACTGCTGAAATCCAGAAGGTAGAGATGAAAGATGCAGTGCCAACCGGAACACTTATCATCAATAAAAAAGGTGAGTTCCTGGAGAAAATATCTGCACTGGATTCCATTGGCGGATGGATGAAGCATCTGTTTGAATATCTTTCCGGTTCCCTGAAAGACGTTACTTTTGAGGTTTATGCCTTAGAAGATATAAAAGCGGCGGATGGTGAGAGTGAAGATTACTACAAAAAGGATGCACTGGTAGCAACAATCACGACGGATGAAACAGGAGTGGCGAAACTGACAGACCTTCCTCTTGGCAAATACTGTGTCAAAGAGAAAGAGACAGCAAATGGATATGTCCTGGATGGAGAAGCTCGTGAAGTGGATCTGACTTACCGTGACCAGAATACCGCAGTTGTTACTTATTCTGCTGACTGGCAGAACAAACGCCAGAGAGCAGAAGTAAACGTGTTAAAGAAAGAAAAAGATTCCGACCGTGTACTGGAAGGGGCTGTATTTGCCCTGTGCAATAAAGAAAATATTGTCAATGCAAAGGGCGATGTGATCTTGAAAGCGGATACGGTTATTGAGGAGCAGGCTACGGATAAGGAAGGAAAACTGACCTTTACGCAGATCTGCCACTTGGCTATACCTACTATGTGAAAGAAACTTCTCCGGCACCGGGATTTGCGACAACAGACCAGGTACAGGAATTTACTTTTGAATATGGTGGGGCAGATAAGGAAACACTGTCTTATGTGTTTACTTTTGAAGATGAGCCGACAACCGTAGAGTTTACCAAAACATCCCTGACAGACGGAAAGGAGATTGAGGGAGCAAAACTGAAAGTTACAGATGAGAGTGGAAACACTGTGGATGAATGGACTTCTGGTAAAGAACCACATATCATCAAAGAACTGACCGCTGGCAAGAAGTACACCATGACAGAAACACTTCCTGCGGACGGTTATGTGACAGCAGAGAGCATCACTTTTACGGTGGAAGATACCGGTGAAGTACAGAAGGTGGAAATGAAGGATGATGTGACAAAAGTGCAGATTTCCAAGACCGATATTTCCGGTAAGGAGCTGCCAGGAGCGAAACTGACGATCCTTGATAAAGATGGAAAGACCGTAGAAAGCTGGACATCTGAGAAAAAACCACACTATATTGAGATGCTTCCAATCGGGGAATATATCCTCCGTGAAGAAACTGCACCGGATGGTTATCTGGTTGCAGAAGATGTGAAGTTTACGGTCAAAGATACTGGAGAAATCCAGAAGGTTGTGATGAAGGATGAGGCGAAACCAGAGGAAACTCCAACAGAGACACCGACGGAAACACCAGAAACCACACCAACACCGGAGACAAAAACCACAGAAGAAACAAAGAAATCGACTTCACCAAAGACAGGAGATAATACACCGATTCTGTTCTGGATTCTGCTTGCAGGGGCTGGAATGGCTGGTCTTGGTGGAACAGTGATTCTTCGCAAAAAGAAGAAATAAGAGATTATAAGATTTCTTAGTAATGGATGAGGGCATTTATGGACACAGGATTCATAGATGCCCTTTTATAAAATTTCAAAAGAATTAGGGAGAAAAGAAGATGACAAAAACAGTATTGATCGTTGCTGCAGCTGCAGTATTTCTGGTATATGGATTTGTCCTTTGGTGCTGTATCAAAGTGGGGGCAGAATCAGAAAAAGAATATATGAAACTGGCAGAAAAGAGAGGAAAGGAGCAGCAATGTGATAAATGAGGATAAGACAGCAGTGAAAGAAGAAAGGGCGTGGTGTGATTGCAGGATGAAGTGAATGAGAAAACAGTCTCACTTTGTATCCGCTGCGGCAAGGTCACTGCCAACCTGCTGAAAGCTGCCATGGTAAAGGCTCTTGCAAAGATGGAGCAGGAGAAAAAACAGCAGGGACAGAAACAGCCCCAGAAGGAAAAGGAGGATAAGACCTATAAGGGAAAACAGAGTCTTGATAAGCTGATGAAGCAGAATGTACAGCTGTCCAACATTGAGATCACAGATGGAAACATCAAGTCTTTTGAACGGGTAGCAAAAAAGTACAGCATTGATTTCAGTCTGAAAAAAGATGTGACTGCTGACCCGCCAAGATATTATGTGTTCTTTAAGGCAAGAGATGCCGATGTGATGACTGCCGCTTTTAAGGAATATACAGGACAGACGTTGAATAAGGACAAAAAACCATCTGTGAGGAAGAAGTTACAGCAGGCAATCACCAAATCGCTTGCAAAGCACAGAGAACTGGAGAAAACAAAAGGAAAGGAGAAGGAGCCGTCATTATGAGCAGATTACAGAAATTGCTTGGTGTAGGAAAAGGATACCTGGAGAGGTTACCGCCGGTGGATGTACATAAGCTGCTTCGGATTGTTCTGATGAATCTTCCGTATATCGTGATCTTTTATGTGGGAAATAAGCTGGCATGGTTATATCAATACTGTGTGGGTGATTCCATGATAGAAAGACTGATGGTACTGGTCTTAAATTTCCAGATGGCATTCAGCAGGATTCTTCCAAGTATGCATAAAAATGAATTGCTGGTTGGGATTACAGGAGCCGTGGCGGTGAAGCTCTTGGTCTATATGAAAGGGAAAATGCCAAAAAGTTCCGGCAGGGAGTGGAGTATGGTTCGGCAAGATGGGGGACGGCAAAAGACATTGCACCCTTTATCGACCCGGTATTTGAGAACAATATCCTGCTGACCATGACGGAACGGCTGACCATGAATGGCAGACCAAAGAATCCGAAATTTGCGAGGAACAAGAACGTGATCGTGATTGGCGGATCTGGCTCAGGAAAGACACGTTTTTATGTAAAACCCAACTTGATGCAGATGGGAAAATACATCAGTTATGTGGTCACGGACCCGAAAGGACGATTATCATTGAGTGCGGAAAGATGCTGGTACGGCATGGATATAAAGTGAAAGTATTGAATACGATCAATTTTTCCAAGAGTATGCACTATAACCCCTTCCACTATATCCATTCAGAAAAGGATATTTTGAAACTGGTAAATACGATTATGGTGAACACGAAAGGGGAAGGCGAGAAGTCCAGTGAGGATTTCTGGACGAAAGCAGAGAGGCTTCTGTACTGTGCCTGATCGGCTATATCTGGTATGAAGCACCGGAAGAAGAACAGAACTTTGCGACCCTGCTTGAGTTTATCAACGCTTCGGAAACAAGGGAAGATGATGAGACATTTAAAAATGCAGTAGATATGCTGTTTGAGGAACTGGAAAAGGAAGAACCGGAGCATTTTGCAGTGCGTCAGTATAAGAAATATAAACTGGCGGCAGGAAAAACAGCAAAGAGTATTTTGATTTCCTGTGGTGCAAGGCTTGCACCGTTTGACATTGCAGAGCTTCGTGAGATCATGAGCTATGATGAGATGGAACTGGATATGGTAGGTGACCAGAGGACAGCACTGTTTATTATCATTTCTGATACGGATGATACCTTTAACTTTGTTGTGGCGATGATGTACAGCCAGTTATTCAACCTGTTATGTGACAGAGCGGACGATGTACATCATGGAAGATTGCCATATCATGTCAGAATCCTCTGTGACGAGTTCGCAAATATCGGTCAGATTCCAAAGTTTGACAAGCTGATTGCCACCATTCGTAGCAGGAAATCTCTGCATCCATTATCCTCCAGTCGCAGTCCCAGTTAAAGACAATCTACAAAGATGCAGCTGAAACAATCTTAGGCAACTGCGACACGATGTTATTCCTTGGCGGTAAGGAAAGTTCGACCTTAAAGGAGATTTCCGAGACGCTGGGAAAAGAAACGATTGATTTATATAACACTTCGGACACCCGTGGACAGAGCCGTTCTTACGGGATGAACTATCAAAAAACAGGAAAGGAATTGATGAGCCGGGACGAACTTGCGGTCATGGATGGCAGCAAATGTATCTTGCAGCTTCGAGGTGTAAGACCATTTTTCAGTGACAAGTTCGATATTACCAAACACAAACGGTATAAGGAGCTGTCAGACTACGATAAGAAAAATGAGTTTGATGTGGAAGCGTATATGCGGCATCGGATGGAAGTGAAACTGACGAGGACACAGGAATTTGACCTGTATGAGTTTTCGGAAGAGAGTCTGGCAGGAGAATTAAATACAGAAAACAAGGAAGCAGAGCATGTGAAAGATTCGGACACATAGCTCTTTTTTCTTTGCCCTTTTGGGAGGTGATGGATTTGAGAGATCATGAAAGGCCACCCGTAAGGGCAGAGCCGGAAAAGACTTCTTAAAGATAGAAACCAGAGAAATACAGAGATTTGAAAGGAGACAACGAATATGGCGTTTTTTAATCAGGCAATCAATATTTTGCAGACACTTGTGGTGGCGATTGGAGCCGGACTTGCAGTATGGGGTGTTATTAACCTGTTAGAAGGATATGGAAACGACAACCCAGGTGCAAAGTCCCAGGGCATCAAGCAGCTGATGGCAGGAGGCGGTGTCGTTCTGATCGGCACCCAGCTGGTACCGTTACTGTCCGGATTGTTCAGCTGAGAGAAGCAGGAGGGAGATGACTCATGGATCGGATATTTGAAGCGATTGAAGAATGGATGAGGAATCTTCTGACAGGCATGGTAAGTTCCAACCTGACAACAATGTATACCGATGTCAATGAAAAGACCGGTCAGATTGCTGCTCAGGTTGGGCAGACACCGCAAGGCTGGAATGGCAGCATTTACAGCATGATACAGAATCTTTCCGAGTCGGTCATTGTACCGATTGCCGGTATGATTATCACATTTGTACTTTGTTATGAGCTGATCTCCATGTTGACGGAAAAGAACAACATGCACGACATCGACACCTGGATGTTCTTTAAATACTTTTTCAAGATGTGGGTGGCAGTCTGGATCGTCAGCCATACCTTTACGATCACGATGGCGGTATTTGATGTCGGGCAGTCCGTAGTCAGCCGGGCAGCTGGGTTATCAGTTCTGATACAGCGATCAATATAGATACGATGATCTCCACGATGGAGACGGCGATGGAATCTATGGAGATCGGTGAACTTGTCATACTGGCACTGGAAACGATGCTTGTAAGCCTGTGTATGAAGATTATCTCAGTCTTTATTACAGTGATTTTGTATGGACGTATGATTGAGATTTATCTCTATTCGTCCGTTGGAGCGATCCCGTTCGCAACCATGTCCAACCGGGAATGGGGGCAGATCGGGAACAACTATCTTCGTGGATTGTTTGCACTGGCATTCCAGGGATTTTTTATGATGGTCTGCGTGGGAATCTATGCGGTCCTGGTCGCAAACATCCAGATGTCAGATAACATACATTCTGCATTGTTCGGCGTGATGGCATACACGGTGATCCTGTGTTTCAGTCTGATGAAAACAGGAAACTTCGCCCGCAGTATCTTTAACGCCCATTAAGAAAGGAGGAACTGGCAATGGCATTTGTATCTGTGCCTAAAGACTTAACCAAGGTCAAGAATAAGATCATTTTCAATCTGACGAAACGGCAGCTGATCTGCTTTGGGATTGCGGCGGCGGTAGGGCTTCCGTTTTATTTCTTAAGCAGGGGAATTATTGGTTCCAGTAACGCAGCGACCGGGATGTGCCTTCTGACGCTTCCGGCATTTTTGTTTGCCATGTATGAGAAGGATGGACTCCCGTTAGAAAAGGTCTTAAAAAATATGATCACCGTAAAATTTATCCGTCCTCCGGTACGCAAGTACCAGATGGAAAATATGTACGAGAAAAAGTATACCGTGGTCAAAAAGAAGAAAGGGGGAACGAAGGGTGTTAAAAAGAAAAAACGATAGACAGCCGCCACAGAGCTTAGACGAATTATATCCGGATGATTACTGGCTGGATGAGGAGGATGGAGAAGAAGAACTTCCAGACCCCGCAATGAAAAGAAAACCAGTAAGCGGCAGACTGCATGATGAGCCTATGGTGACAGGGTATGAAGCACTGGAACGGCAAAGAGGTGTCCGCAGACCGAACCGGAAACTGACACGCAGGGAAAAGAAAGCCCTCAAAAGGGCACAGAAATATGAAGAAAAACTGCATAAGGAACATGAAAAAGCGGATAAGAAAAATGCAAAAAGGGAAGCAAAGCTGGCAGCCAGAGCAGAAAAGCAGGCAGTGCGTGACGCAAAGAAAAACGCAAAAAAGAAAAAGAGCAGATCTGTCGCAGCACCGTCGGGGCAGCGTCCGGCAGGAAAAGTGGTTTCCGGAACGAAAGGCAGTGGGACAGGAAAGAAAACACCGGATAGTGCCAGAGATAAGAGGATCACTGCACAGCAGTCGATTCCATACCATGAGATGGGAAGGGACGGTATCTGCCGGGTGCAGGACAAGTTTTATTCCAAGACGATCCGTTTTTATGACATCAACTATCAGCTGGCACAGAATGAAGATAAGAACGCCATCTTTGAAAACTGGTGTGATTTCCTGAATTACTTTGACAGCACAATTCATTTTCAGCTGTCTTTTATCAACCAGCACAGCAACATGGCAGAGTATGAGAAGATCATCCATATCAATCCGCAGGAGGATGAATTTGATGACCTACGTATGGAGTTTGCCAGATGCTCAATAACCAGCTGGCAAAAGGAAATAACGGCTGATGCGTACCAAATATATCACATTTGGGATTGAAGCGGAGAATATCCGGGAAGCACGGCCAAAACTGGAACGTATCGAGTCGGATATTCTGAATAACTTTAAGATCCTTGGGGTATCTGCCTATCCGCTGAACGGAGAGGAACGGTTACAGATCATGTATGAAATCTTTAACCAGGACAGCAAAGTTCCGTTCCATTTCTCTTATGACGATGTACTTCGGACAGGGCTTAGTACCAAGGATTATGTCGCACCGACCAGTTTTGTATTTAAGAATGGAAAAGATTTTGAGATGGGCGGCACGATGGAGCTGTTTCCTATTTACAGATCCTTGCACCGGAACTTACCGACAAGATGCTGGCAGAGTTTTTGGAGATGGACAGCAACCTGATGGTGAATTTCCATATCCAGTCCATCGACCAGATGAAGGCAATCAAGCTGGTAAAAAGCAAGGTGACGGATATTAACCGTATGAAGATCGAGGAACAGAAAAAAGCAGTCCGGGCAGGCTATGACATGGACATTATCCCTTCGGACTTAAATACATACGGTGGGGAAGCAAAAAGGCTTCTGGAAGATCTACAGTCCAGAAATGAGCGAATGTTCCTTGTAACAGCATTGTTCTTAAATACTGCACCGACCAAACAGGAACTGGAAAATGTGGTGTTCCAGACTGCCGGTATCGCACAGAAATATAACTGTGCATTGAAACGGCTGGATTACCAGCAGGAGCCGGGACTGATGAGCTGCCTGCCGCTTGCGGTGAATTTTGTACCGATCAAACGGGCACTGACAACGACATCCACGGCAATTTTTGTCCCGTTTACCACACAGGAATTATTTATGGCTGGGGAATCTATTTATTATGGATTAAATGCCCTGTCCAATAACCTTATCATGGCAGACAGGAAGAAACTGAAGAACCCGAACGGACTGATTCTTGGTACACCGGGTTCCGGTAAGTCGTTTGCGGCAAAACGAGAGATTGCAAATGCATTTATCGTGACGAAAGATGACATTATCGTCTGTGACCCGGAGGGGGAGTATTATCCGTTAGTCCGGGCATTTCATGGACAGGTGATCCGTATTTCCCCGACCAGCCACGATTATATCAATCCGATGGATATTAACCTGGATTACGCTGACGATGATGACCCGCTTTCCTTAAAATCGGACTTCATCCTGTCTCTTTGTGAGCTGGTAGTAGGCGGAAAGAACGGACTGGAGCCGGTTGAAAAGACCGTCATTGACCGATGCGTAAGGCTGGTCTATCAGGATTTCCTTTCTGACCCGGTACCGGAAAAAATGCCGATTTTAGAGGATTTATATAATCTTCTCCGTAATCAGAAAGAGCAGGAAGCACAGCGTCTGGCAACGGCACTGGAGATTTACGTCAATGGTTCCTTAAAAGTGTTTAACCATAGAACCAACGTGGAACTGAGTAACCGTATCGTATGTTTTGACATTAAGGATCTGGGAAAACAGCTGAAAAAACTGGGTATGCTGATCGTGCAGGACCAGGTGTGGAACAGGGTAACGGTCAACCGTTCTGCGAATAAGAGTACCAGATATTACATTGATGAGTTCCATCTGCTCTTAAAAGAAGAGCAGACGGCAGCATACAGTGTGGAGATCTGGAAGCGTTTCCGTAAATGGGGTGGTATCTACGGGTATCACACAGAACGTAAAAGACCTGTTAGCCAGCCGGGAGATTGAGAACATCTTTGGTGCGACACGTTGACGCACAAACATCGCTCTATGAGGGTAAAACTTCATGGACTTATGGCCATGCGATGCTAAAATCGTCGGACTTACCTTCTTACGAGGTAAGTAACAACTGATAATTCGAAAGGTAGAATGATGGGGTAACGCCTTGAAATGCCTTCTCTGATACTTCGACCGGCTCCGACTGTAATGGTTGGGGTCTGGAGCTCGATAAGTCGGCGGAAGTCTGCCGAAACAGTGTAGAAATACAGCTGTCGAAAGTGTGGTAGAGGTACTGTATGCAGATGACACGTCGGGAGTCTATAAAATATCTATGGTGAGAATGTCCACGACGGACTGACGAAAACCGCGAATGTACGGGTCTAGATGTTTACCATATAGAAATGTATGGACACTTAATTGTGGGTCAGTGCGGTGTAGTAAGAATCGAAATATGAAACTCCGTATTGTGTTACAGGCACAATCAAGCTGACAGGACTATAGCGGACACCTAAGGATATATGCACAGATAGAATTATCGGAACGTGGAAAGGTACAGAGTTGCTCATAAGCAATCTGCGGACGAATCATATAAGCCGCCTAATCTGTGCTGAAAAGCGAAGCTCGAACCTACGACAGCCCTACGAAAAAGGCGGGCTCGAGGAATGGGCTTTAGTCGGTTAGAAACAATTGTTGTCATTCAATCTTATAAGGATTACGAGTATGACAAAAAGGGACACTTTCCCAAGAAAGGAGAGTGATGCCTTATGACCATGAAAAAGAAAAAGCAACTGCTCTGTGAGGATAATCTGCGTCACAATGAGTATTACGGAATGCAGAATACGATTGATAATCTATACCAGGCAAGTTTGAACGGAGAAGTTTTTACAGATTTAATGTCTGTCATTCTTCAACGGGAAAACATTCTTCTAGCGTACAGAAATATCAAGAAAAATACGGGAAGTAAAACAAGTGGCACAGACAATCTCACAATCGAGGACATTGGAAGATGTTCCCCCGATGAGGTTGTTGAAAAAGTTAGATTTATTATTAATGGAAGTGAACATGGGTATCGCCCAAAACCTGTAAGGCGTAAGGAGATACCAAAACCATACGACCCAAGTAAAATGAGACCCTTAGGGATTCCGTGTATATGGGATAGACTTGTTCAACAATGTATCAAACAGGTATTGGAACCTGTTTGTGAGGCTAAGTTCAGCAAAAACAGCTATGGATTCAGACCGAACCATTCGGTTGAGAACGCTATAGCAAGAAGTTATCAGCTACTTCAACATGCCAATCTTCACTATGTCATTGAATTCGATATAAAAGGGTTCTTTGATAACGTGAATCATGCCAAGCTGATACGACAGATATGGGCTATGGGTATTCATGACAAGCAACTGATATTTGTCATAAGACGAATTCTCAAAGCACCAATCAAACTGGAAGATGGGACTTTTATCACACCCGACAAAGGAACCCCACAGGGAGGTATTATATCGCCACTTCTGGCTAATATCGTGCTTAACGAATTAGACCACTGGGTAGAAAGTCAATGGCAATGGTGTCCGATTTGCAAACGGAATGCTAGACCTGAAAACGGCTTTCGACAGGCTAAGAAATCTAACCTGAAGGAAATGTTCATTGTTCGCTATGCAGATGATTTTCGAATCTTTTGTAGGACAAAGGACTCCGCTGAACGCACCAAATGTGCAGTCACTCTGTGGCTGAAAGAAAGGCTCAAACTGGAAATTTCTGAAAAGAAAACGAGGATTGTCAATGTAAGAAATCATTACTCTGATTTTCTCGGATTCAAAATGAAAGTTCACAGAAAAGGCAACAAACTCGTGGTTATATCTCATATCGCAGATAAAAATCTCGAGCACAAAAGGGAGAAGCTTAAAGAACAGGCAAAGAGAATCGTTCACCCTCGCAAAATATATGGCGAACAGGGGGAAATCAGACTCTATAACAGTATGGTTACTGGCATGCAGAATTATTACTGTATCGCCACACATGTTAATCATGATTGTGCTTCCCTAAACCGCACAGTCATGACCTTGCTGACAAACAGGCTTAGCACTCGCACAGGCAACCGTCTTGTGAAAACAGGGCGAGAGCTTACGGAGTTTGAAAAAGCCCGTTTTGGTAAATCCAAAATGATGCGATATGTCGCTGGTACGAATGAGCCCGTGTATCCAATAGGATACACACAGCACAAAAACCCGCTTTTCCGTAAGAAGAGCTGGAATTATTACACTCCCGAAGGACGAGAAGGTATTCACAACTGTCTGAGAATCAACATCCCTATGATGTTGGCTCTCATGCGTCAACCAGCCTATTCCAATAGTGCGGAATACGCAGACAATCGAATATCTCTCTTCTCAGCCCAATGGGGAAAATGTGCTATAACAGGTGTTGAATTCTCCTCTGTTGGGGAAATTCATTGCATCATAAGTTACCCCGACATTTAGGCGGTACGGATGCCTATGAGAATCTTATTCTCATAAAGAATTCCGTACATAAACTCATTCATGCTTCAAAAGCGGAAACTATTTACAAATATATGGATTTACTACAGCTAGATATCAAACAGCTTATAAAGGTTAACCACCTTCGTGAGTTGGCTTCCATGCAACCTATTTAATCTTATTTCAACTACTACAGTTTTTATTCTATTCAAAGGTTGATTGTTTAGACAATGAAAAATACTAACCGATGGAACGCCGTGTGCGGTGAAAGTCGCATGCACGGTGTGGAGTGGGGGAAAAGCCCGAGATGATATCAGAGGCTTACCTATCACTATAAAACTCTGATTTTATTTATATGCTCAATCAGGCATCCGGAGACAGGCAGATTCTGGCTAAACAGTTGAACATTTCACCAACCCAGCTGTCTTATGTAACCAACAGTAATGAGGGGGAAGGACTTTTGTTCTATGGAAATGTCATTATCCCATTTGTAGACAGATTCCCGAAGAATTCCCTCTATAAAATCATGAC
>ENA-OQDD01000439-OQDD01000439.1-human-gut-metagenome-genome-assembly--contig:-NODE-439-length-17137-cov-2.115755_pt1 | contig 17137 bp, 15 predicted proteins | sample MGYA00242507_ERZ504598 | MGnify/ENA primary metagenome ERZ504598 (study PRJEB26092, sample SAMD00036318) | human gut metagenome | host: Homo sapiens | study: EMG produced TPA metagenomics assembly of... | reverse complement strand
AAAGGCAGTGCTGCAGAGCGCGAATTGCAAGGAACAGATTTGAAGGCGTACCGGGGTACGACGAAAATCTGTGACGCAGTAATTCACGCTCTGCGGTGCTGAATTTTTTGCATTATTTTCGGGGATTACTATAAGTCCGACAGGTCTTGCAGAAAAAAGGCAGATCCCGTATACTGGTAGAAGCAAAAAGATATTTTAACGACAGAGAGGATTAAAAAATAGAAGATGAACGATTCATTTTTACAGGAACAGGGCGTAAGCGGGGCGTTAATTGAGAGCGTGCGGAGATTCCGCGAGAGCTATCCGGTGGCGGAGGGCTTAGAGAACCGCATGAGCACGCCGGAAATCCCGTTTTTGGAAAAGAGATTCTGGAGATGGCGATTGCCGCGCTTCTGCAGGGCGAAAATCTGCTGCTGACCGGCGAAAAGGCAACGGGAAAAAACGTGTTGGCGGAGACACTGGCGTACGTTTTCGGAAGACCGACGTACAACGTTTCCTTCCATGTAAATACGGGAAGTGCCGAGCTGATCGGAACCGATACGTTCCAGAACCAGGAGGTCACACTCCGGAAGGGCAGCATTTACCGCTGTGCAGAGGAAGGCGGTTTTGGCATTCTCGATGAGATCAACATGGCGAAAAACGATGCGGTCAGTGTTCTTCACGCGGCGCTCGACTACCGCCGTATCATCGATGTGCCGGGCTACGATAAAATTCCGCTTCACCCGGCGGCGCGGATGATCGGAACGATGAATTACGGCTATGCGGGAACGAGGGAGCTGAATGAAGCGCTGGTGTCCCGCTTTCTGGTGATTGACATGCCGCCGCTTACAGAAGAGACACTGTTTTATCTGATGCAGTCAAAATTCCCGGATCTGAAACCGGCGGCACGCGAAGCGCTGGCCGGCCTTTACCTCGATCTGCAGAAAAAGGCAAAACAGGCGGAAATCACCACGCGCGCGCTCGACCTCCGCGGTCTGTTCGGAGCGATTGGCACGATGCGTCAGGGGCTGTCCCCGTATCTTGCGGTGCAGATCGGCATTGTCAATAAATGCTTTGACCTGTTTGAAAAAGAGATCGTGCGGGATGTCGTGCGCACGCGGATTCCGGAAGAGTGGACGCCGCAGGATATTTTTAGAGGAAATACGTATGGTGACAGAGGAAACATTAAAAACGCATGAGATGGAGCTGGAAAGCCGGATCCGCAATCTCGTCTGGACTGTCAGCGGCGACTACACGCTGAAGCTGAACCCGGACGTGGAGCGGTATGCGAAAGAGCCGGATACGGTGCTGTACGATACGATCCGCCAGGGTGCCTTTTCGTGTTATTTTGATCGGGAAGCCTACAGCCTGTATCTGGTGAAGAAGGTTTACAGCGGCGCAGCGGAGGGAGAACTGATGATGCTCGCCCAGCTGGTGACGGAGGAGGCCGTATCGAAGCGGCTCGAAAGCGAGCGCCCCGGTGTCAAGGGCTTTCGAAGGAGAGCAGCGGAGGAAATACTGGACCACTCGTTTGAATCTTTATCCAAAAATGAGACAGGTCGTCTGAAACTGGAGTATCTGCGAGGAAGAAGAGAGGAGGACGAGGGAAAAAGCCCTTCATACTCGGGGAAAACGCGGGAGTGGATGGAGCTGCTGAAGCACGCATCCGAAACAGCGGATACAATGGAACTGATCCGGGTGACGGACGAGCTGTACAATAAGGTTGTCGATCCCGCATTTGTGAAAAAGCACGGTGATCTTGCCTCGGTTCTTGCGGTAACGATCGAGGAGCTCACCGAGTATTCCTGGAAGGATTTCCTTTCGGAAGAGCTGTATGAGGACGGGCTCGAGACATATCTGGAGCGAGTTTCGCTTGATATGACAAATTTCACATCAAAAGAGGCGGAAGAGAAGAAAGAAAAAACAGCGGGAAGCGATACCAAAAAGGTCGTTGTCGTCGATGAGAAAGCGCTGGCACGGATGTATCAGTACATTCAGCGCAATTACGGAAAAACGTGGCTCTCGGAGAGTGAGGAGAAAAGCCGGAATTACCAGCTCTGCCGCGGCGTCCACAGCGACTGCAGCCTCTATTACACGGAGGGTGTGCTGAAAAATCCGGTCGGAAAGTATTATCAGCTCTCCTACGCGCAGAAGCAGAAGGATAAAAACCTTCATGCCTATTACGACCAGCACCGCGCGGTGCGGCAGAACATTTCGCTGCTGTATCAGGAACTGAAAAAAGCGATGCTGCTGCAGGAGGATCAGTCGTTTGCGGATGCAGACCACGGAATTTTACAGCCCGCGCGAATGTGGAAGGTGGGACGGAGCCAGAATGCGGATCTGTTCCGGCTGGAGCAGCGGCGGAATTCGCTGGATTTTGTTGTGGATATTCTCGTAGATGCGAGCGGTTCCCAGCGGCCGCGCCAGGAGAATGTGACACTGCAGACGTACATTCTGGCGGAGACCTTAAGCCGCCTGCACATCCCGTTCCGCGTGATGAGCTTCTGTACGTTCTGGGATTACACGATCCTGCACCGGATGCGCGATTACGACGATCCGCGGGAGAAGAACAGCAATATTTTTGAGTATATCACATCATCAAACAACCGCGACGGGCTTGCTGTCAAGCTGCGGGGATGGATCTTTTAAAACGCCAGGAGGACCGGAAGCTGCTGATCCTCTTAAGCGACGGAAAGCCGTACGATGTGCTGGTGAACCGGCCGAATGCGAGAAATCCAAAGCCGTACCGGGATGACTATGCACTGCATGACACGGCAACTGAGGTGCGGCGCCTCAGGCAGCAGGGTGTCTCGGTGCTTGGGGTCTTTGTAGGCGAGGAGACGGAGCTTATGGCGGAGCAGAAGATTTTCGGCAAGGATTTCGCATATGCGCGCGACATCCGCAACTTTTCCCATATGGTGGGAAGCTATTTAAGAAGAAAAATCGAAGAATAAACGAGCGGAATGCTCCGGGCGGAAAGTGGAAAACTTTTATCCGGAGCATTTTTTTCAAATTTTTTACGCAAACAGGTTGACATTTCCCACAAAACCTCCTAGAATGTTCTATAGCGAACTGTTTAATATGAAACAGTCATCTATAGAACAGTTGCTTATAGAACAGTCCTTGTTCAAACAGTTTTATAACGAACAGATGGGGACGACAGCAAAGGGGAAAGGAGGAAAAAAGCAGCGTGTGTTGTAAAAAAAGAAAAATCGGTCACGAACTGCGGACGCTGGACAATATGATGTCACGGAACCTGATGGCAGCCGCCAGAGAGCGGGGGTCGATGAACTGACCGCCATGCACGGATGGATTTTAGGGTATCTGTGCCGGAACGAAGACAAAGATATTTTCCAGAAGGATATCGAGGCGGAGTTTAAGATCTGCCGGTCCACCGTGACGAATATTTTAAAGCTCATGGAGAAAAAGGGCTACATCCGACGGGAGTCCGTTCCCTATGATGCACGTCTGAAGAAACTGGTGCTGACCGATACCGGAAGAGAGCTTCACGAGAAGACGAAAGATATGATCGATATTCTGGAAGAACAGACAATTGAAGGAATTGCAAAAGAAGATCTCGATACCTTCTACCGTGTCATCGACCAGCTCAAAAGCAATGTAAAAAATATGTTAAGGAGAGACATCATGTTAAAAACACTTGGAGCACAGGTAAAAGAGTTTAAAAAAGCCTCCATTGCCACTCCGCTTTTCATGATTCTGGAAGTTATCATGGAGATGATCATTCCTCTTATGATGGCATCCATTATCGATGATGGTGTAGAAAAAGGCGATCTCCATCACATCTACGTGTGGGAGGCGTTCATGGTGGCAGCAGCAGCCATCGGTCTGTTTGCCGGTATCATGGGCGGAAAATATGGAGCAAAAGCGTCTGCCGGATTTGCAAGAAATCTGCGTCAGGCCATGTTTGAAAACATTCAGGAATATTCATTTTCGAATATCGACAAATTCAGCACCGCAGGTCTTGTCACCCGCCTGACGACAGACGTCACCAACCTGCAGAATGCCTATCAGATGATTCTTCGTATGTGCATGCGTGCACCGTCGAGCATGATTATCGCGATGATTATGTCGTTTTATATCAATGCACGTCTTGCAAGCGTTTATCTGGTAGCCGTTCTTATCCTCGGAACGTGTCTGTTTTTGATCATGCGTTCCGCGACGAAATATTTCGATCAGCATTCCGAAGTACGATGAGCTGAATGCGAGACGTACAGGAAAACGTATCCGCCAATCCGCGTAGTAAAAGCGTATGTGCGTGAGGATCATGAAACAAGTAAGTTCCACAAAGCAGCAGAGAACATCTACAAAATTTTCTGTAAAGCAGAGGAAAACCTTTCCTTCAACGCGCCGCTGATGCAGCTTACCGTTTACAGCTGTATTCTTCTGATCAGCTGGCTCGGTGCGAAGATGATCGTCGGAAGCAGCCTGACAACAGGAGAGCTGATGAGCCTTCTGACCTACTGCATGAACATTTTGATGAGCCTCATGATGCTTTCGATGGTATTCGTTATGATCACGATGAGCCTTGCGAGTGCGCGCCGTATTACCGAGGTTCTGAATGAGAAGAGCGATCTCGACAATCCGGAGAATCCGGACTTTGATATTCCGGACGGAAGCATTACCTTCGATCACGTCTACTTCAACTACAAAAAGGGAGCAGGCGAGCCGGTTCTTTCGGATATCAACCTTTCGATCAAATCCGGTGAGACCATCGGTATCATCGGCGGAACCGGAAGTGCGAAGACGAGTCTTGTCAACCTGATCAGCCGTCTGTACGATGTCACGGAAGGCTCCATCAAAGTCGGCGGAAAGGATGTCCGTTCCTACGATATGGAAACTCTGCGAAATGAAGTAGCCGTTGTTCTGCAGAAAAACGTACTGTTTTCCGGTACGATTCTCGACAACCTCCGCTGGGGTGATAAAAACGCTTCCGAAGAAGAGTGCAAACGAGTCTGCCGCCTGGCGTGCGCCGATGAATTTATCGACCGGATGCCGGATGGCTACAACACCTACATAGAGCAGGGCGGATCGAACGTATCCGGCGGTCAGAAACAGCGTCTCTGTATCGCAAGAGCACTGCTGAAAAAACCGAAAGTTCTGATCCTCGATGACAGTACGAGTGCCGTCGACACCGCAACGGATGCTAAAATCCGGAAAGCATTCCTGACCGAGATTCCGGAGACGACAAAGCTGATCATTGCACAGCGTATTTCCAGTGTACAGGATGCGGACCGCATTATTGTCATGGAGAACGGAAAAGTAAACGGCTTTGGAAGCCACGAGGAATTACTGAAAACCAATGAAATTTACTGCGAAGTATATGAGTCTCAGACCGGTGGCGGCGGAGACTTTGACGAGAAGAGAGGTGAGTAAGGAATGGCAGAGAAAGTACAACAGGTAAAGGGACCGGGCGCAAGACCTCCAAGAGGGGTGAAACCGCAGGTCAAGAATCCGATGAAGATCTTTACCAGAATTATGAAATATGTATTAAAGGATTATACGGTACACTGCATCGCTGTTGTCATTGCGATTTTTGTCAATGTCCTGGCAAATGTACAGGGAACGATGTTTATGAAAACGCTGATTGACGGCTATATCACGCCGATGCTGACCCAGCCGGATCCGGATTTTGGCCCGCTGCTCCACGCAATTTTGCGGGTGGCCGGATTTTACGGAATCGGTATTGTGGCTGCGTTCGTTCAGAACCGTACCATGATTTATGTATCCCAGGGAACCCTGCGGAATCTGAGAAATGATCTGTTCGGCAATATGGAAAAGCTGCCGATTAAATATTTTGATACCCATGCGCACGGCGACATCATGTCGATTTATACAAATGATATTGATACCCTGCGTCAGATGATCAGTCAGAGTATCCCGCAGATCATCAACAGTGCAATCACGATTGTCAGTGTCTTTGTCAGTATGCTGATTCTGAACATCCCGCTGACGATTACAACGCTGGTTATGGTATCTATCATGCTGGGAGTGACAAAAAAGGTGGCCGGATTTTCCGGAAATTTCTTTGTAAAACAGCAGAGGGATCTTGGTAAAGTCAACGGCTTTATCGAAGAGATGATGGATGGCCAGAAGGTTGTCAAGGTATTCTGTCATGAAGAGGAGAATATCGAAAAATTCAAAGAAATTAATAACAATCTGTATGAGAGTGCTTACAATGCCAATGCGTTTGCAAATGTTATCGGACCGATCAATGCACAGCTTGGAAATATGAGCTATGTTGTCTGTGCAATTGTCGGCGGTGCACTTGCCCTTGGCAGCGTCGGTGGCTTTACGCTCGGTGGTCTAGCAAGCTTTCTGACCTTCAACAAGAGTTTTAACATGCCGATCAACCAGGTCAGCCAGCAGCTGAACGCAATTGTTATGGCACTTGCAGGAGCGGAACGTATTTTCCGACTGATGGATGAAGAGCCGGAGCTGGACGAGGGGTATGTAACGCTTGTCAATGCGAAGGAAGAAAACGGAAAACTCACCGAGACGAAAGAGCGTACCGGAAAATGGGCATGGAAGCATACGCACCAGGCAGATGGATCTGTGGATTACCGCGAGCTGCAGGGCCGTGTGGTATTCGAACATGTTGATTTCGGCTACAACCCGGATAAAATTGTTTTGCACGATGTATCGCTGTTTGCAGAGCCGGGTCAGAAGATCGCGTTTGTCGGTTCTACCGGAGCCGGAAAGACAACCATTACCAATCTGATCAACCGCTTCTATGATATTCAGAAAGGTAAGATCCGTTACGATGAGATCAACATTGGAAAGATCAAAAAAGATGACCTGAGAAGATCGCTTGGCATTGTTTTGCAGGATACACATCTGTTTACGGGAACGGTAAGAGAAAATATTGCCTTCGGAAAGCTCGATGCGACGGAGGATGAGGTTGTAGCAGCAGCAAAACTGGCGAATGCGCACGGATTCATTATGCGTCTGCCGCAGGGCTATGACACAATGCTGACCGGAGACGGTGCGAATCTGTCCCAGGGTCAGCGGCAGCTTCTTGCGATCGCGCGTGCAGCCATTGCAGATCCGCCGGTACTGATTCTCGATGAGGCGACAAGCTCCATCGATACCCGTACCGAGCGCATTGTTCAGGATGGTATGGATAAGCTGATGAGTGGAAGAACAACCTTTGTTATCGCACATCGTCTGTCCACCGTACGAAACGCCGATTGTATCATGGTTCTTGAGCAGGGACAAATTATTGAGCGCGGTACCCATGATCAGCTGATGGAACAGAAAGGAAAATATTACCAGCTGTATACCGGAAATCAGGTTTCCGCATAGCAGAAAAAAACGGAAAAAGTAAGTCCCGCACGACAGAAAATAAAAATCTGTCTGTGCGGGATTTTTTTGCGAAGCAGCGGCTGGTTTTATGTGCGAGTAGCGAAGCGGATTGCGAATATCCGCTTCGAAATGATGATTGCGAGTGATACAGTAAGTTCCCACAGGTTTTTGGGTCTTGAAAAAGACAGCGGGATTTTATAAAATAGAAGAAGCGTTTGAATATATGCAAAGGAGAAAAACTATGGAATACCTGAATACAGCGCAGGAGCTGCTCGATTTTATCATGCGGTGCAAAAGCCCGTTTCATGTGGTAAAAGAAGCCGGCGATCTGCTGAACGAAAATGGATATACAAAACTGGAGGAGACAAAAGAATGGAGTCTCGTTCCGGGCGGAAAATATTATGTGACGAGAAATGAATCCTCGGTGATTGCGTTCCAGATCCCTGAGAGCGCATTTTCCAGCTACCAGATCATCGCAAGCCACAGCGACTGTCCGACGTTTAAAGTAAAGGGAGAGGACCCATTCGTGACGGATGGTCATTACACCCGCCTGAACGTGGAGGGCTACGGCGGAATGATCCGTTCCCCATGGTTTGACCGTCCGCTTTCCCTGGCGGGCCGCATGGTGGTACGTGACGGAAACAGCGTGAAATCCGTGCTGGTTGATGCCGGACGAGATCTGGTGACGATCCCGAATCTGCCGATTCATCTGAATCGTGACATCAACAACGGAATCAAATACAGTGTGCAGACCGACATGCTCCCGATTCTCGGTGATGAGACAGCGAAAGATCATTTTATGAGCTGTTTCTGCCGGATACCGCAAAAGAGGATATTCTCTCCATGGAGCTTTATCTGTATAACCGAGTGGAAGGATCCATCTGGGGTGCCGGCAGGGAGTTTTTATCCAGTGGGCGTCTGGATGACCTGCAGAGCGCGTTTGGCTCCTTAAAGGGCTTTCTTGCTGCAAAGGCAACAGGCCAGGTCAATGTCTGCGCAATCTTTGACAATGAGGAGGTAGGAAGCCTCACAAAGCAGGGTGCGGATTCTTCGTTCCTGACAGAGACACTGCAGCATATCAATGCAGCCTGTGGAAAAGACACGATTGCATATCACAGAGATCTTGCGGGAAGCTTCCTTGTTTCTGCTGACAATGCACATGCCTTCCACCCGGCACATGCGGAGAAATACGATCCGAAGAGCCGCGTATACATGAATGGGGGCGTTGTCATTAAACAGAGCGCAAACCAGAAATATACAACGGATGCCGTTTCCGAGGCAGTAACAAAGATGCTCTGCGAGAAGGCCGGCGTACCGTGCCAGGTATTCGCAAACCACGCCGACATTCCGGGCGGAAGCACGCTTGGCGCAATTCTGAACTCTCTTGTCTCGGTGACAAGCGTGGATATCGGAATGGCTCAGCTTGCGATGCATTCCCCGTATGAGACGGCAGGCGCCAAAGATACTGCTTATCTGGTGCAGTTCGCAAAGACCTTCTATGAGACGACACTGGTGCGGACAGAGCATGGATTTTCTCTGGAAGAAAAATAAAAGTTTAAGATAGAAAAAAGCGGCCGGCGGGACTTTTGAAAAGCCTCTGCCGGCCGCTTTTTGCGTACTTGCAAAGTGTGTTTTAAGGATCAGATTATTCTGTCCGGAGTGCCGTAACCGGATCGCTTTTTGCCGCTTTCTTCGACGGAATCAGACCGCCGATCAGGTCAGAACGACGCTGAGTGCAATCAGAACAAGCGCCGGGACGAGCGGAAGAGAAGCACTGACCTTCGTCGTATCCGCCAGATGGTGGATCAGAAGGTTGCCCGGAATCATCAGAAGCAGCGAGAGCCCGATGCCGATCAGTCCTGCACAGAGTCCGATGATGAAGGTTTCGGCATTGAAGACCTGCGAAATATTGCGTTTCGAAGCACCGATCGCGCGCAGGATACCGATCTCTTTCTTGCGTTCCAGAACACTGATATAGGTGATGACGCCGATCATAATCGAGGAAACCACAAGGGAAATGCCGACAAAAGCGATCAGCACGTAGCTGATGATGTTGACGATATCCGTGACGGAGGACATCAGAGTGCCGACCATATCGGTGTACGAGATTACCTGCTCGTTTTTGCCTTCTTTTTCCATCGTGTCATTGTAACCGTCGAGGATGGAGACAACGTGTTCCTTGCTCTCAAAGTTTTTCGGGTAAATGCTGATCGAAGAAGGTTCGTCAAAATCAGCGTAGCCCAGTTTCTGCAGATTGCCCTCATAGGTGGAAGAGCCGGAAGAACTAAGAGAAGCGAAGAGCTCTTTCATATCATCCTCAGTCATATTCATCCGGAAGGCACTTGCAAAGGCATCGGTGTCAATCTTCATGGCATCGCCATCGAATCCTGAAGAGAATTACCGACCTGCGTCATGGCGCGCTCCATCTCGGACTGAATTGCAGAGGCCATCTGCGTCATCATCTGTTCCATCGCGGAAGTGATCTGTGTCTGCAGAACCGAGGCGACAGAAGCGGAGTAGCTTCCCATAACGCCTGCCATGTAGTTTGTGAGCGCAGAAGAAACCTGGGACTGCAGTCCGTCGAGATCGACGATTTTTGTGATACCGCTGTTCAGCCGCTGCTGGCCGTCCGCCGTGTTCAGATAGGCGATAAAGTGCTGGCCCATCTCCGTCGGATCCGGCAGGCCGTTCTCCTTCACGTAAGCGAGATAACCGTTGGAAAGCTCCGTCGCAAGCGCAGTGAGCTGGTCGGATGTAATTTCGATATTGCCGTTGTTCTGCATCACCTCGGAAATCCAGTCGTTGATGATCTGAACAGCTTCTTCGGTCTGCAGATACTCCGCAAGATAAGCATCAAACTGTTCCGGGTCGGTGTAGCCCATCTTGATCAGGTATGCCTGATACCCTTTGAAGATCCGCTGAATGAGTTCCTGGATCTGTTCCTGTGTAATGGAAACACCGCCGCCTGCAATGATGGTCTGGATGTGGCGCCGCAGGATTTCCTGTGCTTCCGTGGAATTGATGTAGGAGACGAAATCCTCCTGTAAATGGGAATAATCCGCCTCCGGGTGCTCCGAGGCGTAGCCCTGATAGCCCTCCATGAGGCTGGAAGCCAGTTCCTGCATGCCGTCTTCACTGACATTGAGAGTAAGCCCGGATAAAATCTGGCCAAGATCAAGCTGCGGCAGTCCGTCGAAATTAAGAGAGATCTGACTGAGGTCAATCGCACCCGCGAGATCCATGCTGCTTCCGGCGTCCGCAAAGGCACTGGAAAAATCAAGGTTCATGGAATCACCGGAAAAAGCACCGGAGAGTGCGGAATCGTCGAACTGGAAAGCGTTCTGCAGCTTGTCCTCATCGACAGTGATAAAGGAATCCATATCAAGACCGCTGTTCTGATCCACGGTGCCGAATTCTTGATTCGTAAAGACATCGATGGAGGAGTCCGCCATCTGCTGTTTCACAATCTCGGATTTCTTTGCTTCCTCCACAACGTGGCGGGTCAGCGATGCCGGGTAATTGATGCCGGCGGTCAGGGCAGAGGCGGCAGAGTCAGGGGACGGCTGGACAATACCGGTGATTGTGAGCTTTTCGCCGTTGGCAACGAGCTTTTTCATATAGTCTTCGTTGTCGCTTTTATCTTTCCAGACCTGATACTGACTGTCGTATTCGTAGCAGTCGGCGCTGTTCACAAGACGGAACGTGGTGCCGAGGATATCATCGTAGGAATACGTGCCGATGGAGGAAGGGGTCTCGACGGTTTCTTCATTTAAAAACTGGCGGACCATCTCATCCAGCTCGAGTGCATCGCGGAGCCCCAGGGTGTAGAGCAGAAAATCACTCATTCCGCCGTCGGAAGTGAGGACAAGCACACATTCGTTATAGTTTTCCGGCCAGTGTCCGGCTTTTAAGTCGTACTGGTTCTCGTACAGGGAAGCGGTGTCCGGCATCTCGTAAAAGACGTTGGTGCTCATCATGGATGACATGATGCTGTTGGAGCTTGCGCCAAGGCCGAGCGAGCGGAACGACTGGTCCGGGTGCACCTGGCGGATGGAATCGCCGTTTTCGCGGTAGATCTGCGGCGTGACGGAGTAGGAATATTCGATGGCATTTGTGTAGTCGGAAATGCGTCCGCACCGCCGTCAAGGTACTTTTTCAGGGAAGTGAGATCGTTGGAGTTCATGGTGGAGAACATGTTGGTCACGACTTCCTGGACTTTGATTTCATTCTTTTTGCCGGAATCTTTTGAGTCTTTGCCGGCATTCTGTGAGCCGACCATCATCGAAGTGAGGTCAAAGCCGGTGCTCTGGATCTGAAGAGGATATTCGGAGAGAGTTTCCTCTTCCATATTCTGAATATACTCGTTGACACCAGAGGAGAGTGCAGAATCAGTGCAATGCCGATGATGCCGATTGAGCCGGCAAACGAGGTGAGCAAGGTCCGCGCTTTCTTGGTGCGCAGGTTATTAAAACTTAAGGAGAGCGCCGTCAGAAAGGACATCGACGATTTGCCCATGTTTTTGTGTTTGGGCGGAAGCAGGGTTTCGGAATCCGGCTCAAACGGGTTCGTGTCGGAGCAGATCACACCGTCACGCAGGGTGACGATCCGGTTGGCGTAAAGCTCGGCGAGCTCCGGATTGTGTGTGACCATGACGACAAGGCGTTCTTTGGCAACTTCCTGCAGCAGTCCATGACCTGAATACTGGTGTCGGAATCGAGCGCGCCGGTCGGCTCATCGGCAAGCAGAATTTCCGGATCATTGACAAGAGCGCGGGCGATGGCGACACGCTGCATCTGACCGCCGGACATCTGGCTCGGCCGCTTGTGGAGCTGTTTTCCAAGACCGACCTTTTCAAGTGCCGCGATTGCTTTTTTGCGCCGCACCTCTTTGGAAACACCGGAAATGGTAAGCGCCAGCTCTACGTTTGCAAGGATGGTCTGGTGCGGGATCAGGTTGTAGCTCTGGAAGACAAAGCCGATCGTGTGGTTCCGGTAGGAATCCCAGTCGCGGTCCTTATACTTTTTCGTGGAAATGCCGTTGATGATCAGATCGCCGCTGTCGTAGCGGTCGAGGCCGCCGATGATATTCAGAAGCGTCGTCTTTCCGGAACCGCTCGGCCCTAAAATAGCGACAAACTCGTTGTCGCGCAAATTTAAGGACACATCGTCGAGCGCTTTCTGTACCAGCGTCCCGGTCCGGTATTCTTTTTTGATATGCTGAATCTGTAGCATGAAAGGGTAACTCCTTCTGTGATTAATATGTGAACAGTTGTCCTTTATTCTACAACGAAATACGGGAAAAGTCCCGGGCTTTAGAAAAATTTAAGAAAAGTTTATCGACAGAAAAAAGTTCCGCCTCTGTTTTAGAAAAACAAAAAACGGAACTTTCTTTATCTGTGATACTTATGATGCCGGAAAAGTCAGACTTCCATCAGAAGACCTTTCATATAAGCTTTTAAGATTTTCTTTTTCTCCAGCGAAAGATTATTGTAAAGCGTAATGATTTCCTGCTGTCCTTCGGTAAGCTGCAGGGCATCCGGCTCGTCGAGAAAGAAATCGGCAAGTGTGATGCCGAAAGCGTCGCAGAGCTTCTGCAGGGTAGGGATGGTTGGAATATTGGTGCGGTTTACCATATTATTTAAGGTAGAATAGGGAATGTCCGCCTCTTTTGCAAGACGGTAATAAGTCCAGGAACGCTCTTTGCATAAATCCTGAATGTGCTGTATCACATCTTTATCTCTCATAAAAAGATACCTCGTATTCCTATGTAATGTAGCGGCATGAAAATTGCTACTCACATATATTATACGTCTGTAAAAGAATAGAAACAGATCTTAAAGAGAGATGCAGAAAAGCTGTACAAATAAGAAATAATGGGAATTTGAGAGAAAAAGAGAGAAAAACCCGGCAGGAAAATAGGGTCTCCCGCCGGGTTCTGCAATCGTTTCAAAGTCTGTGCTTCTTACTCTTCGGTGGAATTTTCTTCCATCTCGTTGAACTGCTCGGTATCCATCAGCTCGTCGAATGCGTCTGCTGCAATTTCGTACTCTTCATCGGAATCGATGTTGTCGAGGTTCGGCTGGCCGTTCTCTTCGTAGTAACGATACAGATAAACTTCGCCGTCTTCGTTCTCGCCGTTTTCATCGAGCGGCAGAAGGGCGATGTACTCTTTCTGGTTCGGAGCCGGGAAAATGGTCAGTACGGCACATTTTACTTCGGTATCGTCGTCCAGTGTCAGGGTAACAGTCGGCTGATCCAGATCCTGGCAGTCGCTGCCGCAGCTTGTGCAGTCTCCGCTGCAGGATGCGCTGTTGAATAATTCTTCACTCATTTGTATTACCTTCCTTTTTCGTGTTCAGGTCTTATCAGGTTCTGTCTTGCCAATCTACAGAATAATAGAAAAAAACACAATGGCTGTGCGGGAAAGAAGAAAAAATGCGGCGGATACAGGAAAATACGGAAAAGATACAATAAATAAGAAAGAAAAAATGAAAATTTAGTCGTATTTTCTCTTGACTGTTTTCAGGTACAGCCTTATACTATCACTATTGAATCTAAATATACAGGCAGCTGAACAAACTTATCCTCAACTGCCGGGGAGGCAAAAAATGGATATCAGATTTGAAAAAAGAGAGCATTTACAGGAAAAACCGGATCAGAAAAACCTTGGATTCGGAAAACACTTTACAGACTATATGTTTGTCATGGACTGGGATAAAGAGCAGGGATGGCATGACGCAGCAATCGTACCGTACGGCGGAATCCCGATGGATCCGGCAACCATGGTACTTCACTATGCACAGGAAACTTTCGAGGGTATGAAAGCATACAGAACAGCAGAAGGAAAAATCCAGCTGTTCCGTCCGGAAATGAACGCACGCCGTATGATCAAATCCAACGAAAGACTCTGCATGCCGGGTGTACCGGAGGAGATGTTTGTAGAAGCTGTCAAAGCACTGGTTAAAGCACAGGAAGACTGGGTACCGTCTGAGCCAGGTACATCTCTTTACATCCGTCCGTTCATGTTCGCTACTGAGGCAAGCCTTGGCGTACATATGGCAAAATCCTACAAATTCGTTATCATCACCACTCCGGTTGGAGCATACTATGCAGAGGGCATCAACCCGGTTAAGATCCTGGTTGAGGATGAATATGTCCGTGCAGTCAAAGGCGGCACAGGCTTCACAAAATGCGGCGGTAACTATGCAAGCTCCATCGCAGGCCAGGTAAAAGCAGAGAAGATGGGATGCACCCAGGTTCTGTGGCTGGACGGCGTACATCGTAAATATGTAGAGGAAGTTGGAACCATGAACATCATGTTCAAGATCGCCGGCGAAATCTACACCGCACCGCTGGAAGGAACCGTACTTCCGGGCGTAACCCGTGATTCCCTGATCCACATCCTGCGTGACTGGGGCTACAAAGTAAACGAGACCCACCTGTCCATCGACGACCTGATGAAAGCAGGCCATGACGGCACACTGGAAGAGGCATTCGGTACCGGTACAGCAGCTGTTGTATCTCCAGTCGGCGAGTTCGTATACAAAGACGATTCCGTTATCGTCAACGATTTCAAGATCGGTGAGCTGACCCAGAAACTGTACGATACCCTGACCGGTATCCAGTGGGGCAAGCTGGAAGACAAATATGGCTGGACTACTCCGGTAGAATAAACCATAATAAACAGAAAAATGCGAATAAGGGGTCCTTCCCGCACGGCGGTGCGGGGAGGATTCTTTCGTTTCAGAAAAAGATGGAGAAACCATTGGAAAGGAAACAAAACAGAATGGATCAGAATCGAATGCCTCTTGTGGAGGCGTTACAACAGTTCAGGGAGGAAGCGCCGGCGTATTTCCGCATCCCGGGACACCGGTTTGAGCGGGGGCTGGATGAGGCGCTAAACGGAGCATCGCTTGCAGCGTATGACCTCTCGGAGGCAGAAGGCCTCGACGATCTTCACCATGCGGAGGGCGTGATCGCGGAGGCGCAGCGTCTGGCGGCAGAAACGTGGAAGGCAAAAAAAACGTTCTTTCTCGTCAACGGTACGACATGCGGCAACGAGGCGATGGTGCTTTCCTCTGTGAAAGAGGGCGAAAAAATCATTGTCCCGCGGAACGTGCACAAATCGGTGCTGATGGGACTGATTTTATGCGGAGCCACACCGGTTTATGTGATGCCGGAGTACAGCACAAAATGGCAGATGTGGGGCGCGTGACGCCGGAAACCATCGAAAAAGCGTTTGCCGAAACGCCGGATGCGAAAGCCGTGCTGCTGGTCAGCCCGACGTACTACGGTCTTTGCAGTGATCTGTCAGGCGATCGCAGAAATCTGTCACTGCCACAACGCAGCGCTTCTTGTCGATGAAGCACATGGATCGCACCTCTATTTTTCCGAACAGCTTCCTCTCGGCGCACTGGAAAGTGGTGCGGATGCCTGCGCGCAGAGTATCCACAAAACGGCGGGTTCCTTTACACAGAGCTCCTTCTTATCACTCGGTTCTGGCCGTCTCGATGAGGCAAGAGTGGCCGCCAATCTGCAGATGGTACAGAGTACATCACCGTCCTACCTTCTGATGGCATCTCTCGATGCGGCGCGGCGCGGGATGGCGCTGCACGGAAAAGAGCGAATGGAACGCGCGCTGGAACTCGGCCAGAGGGCGCGGCAGGAGCTTGCAAAGATCAAAGGAATCGAAGTTCTTGGGACCGAGATGGAAGGAACGTGCGGCGTATGGAAGATCGATCCGACGCGTCTTGTATTCTCGGCAAGAGAACTTGGTATTTCCGGCTACGATCTGCAGGTGCGTCTGTACGAGGAATACCGCGTCAGTACAGAGCTTGCCGACGAGGAGAACGTGGTCTGCGTTATTACCTGGGCAAACAGCGAGGAAGATATCACACGGCTGATCGATGCGCTGGCAGGAATTTCGGCAGCAGAGAGCGGGAAAACGGCGGGGCGGACGAAGTTTACAGAAAAGCAGTGGCTGTTCCGCAGCCTGCCGGAGATGGTAAAGACACCGCGCGAGGCATATTTTGCGGAGAAGGAAGCCGTTCCGTTTGCAGAAGCGGAAGGACGAATTGCAGCCGAGATGGCAGCCCCATATCCGCCGGGAATCCCGCTCATCTGCCCGGGCGAGCGGTACAGCAGAGAAATGTTGGAACTGATGCGCCAGTATAAAGCAGACGGCTGCGAATTTCACGGACCGTCGGATGCGTCGCTGGAAGTGCTGTATGTTCTGAAAGAGGAATAAAAGAAAACGGAAGTCGGTTCCCGGCGTTTTGCAACAGAAACCGCAGAGAACAGACTGTCAGGAAAAGGAGATGAATTGCGTATGAAAAAAATGATATCCTGGAACGTAAATGGACTGAGAGCCTGCATGAAGAAAGGCTTTCAGGAATACTTTGAGGCGGCAGATGCCGATATTTTCTGCCTGCAGGAGACAAAGCTGCAGGAAGGACAGATCGACCTTGAGCTGCCCGGCTATCATCAGTATTGGAATTATGCGGAAAAGAAAGGATATTCCGGTACGGCCCTGTTTACCAAAGAGGAGCCGATTTCTGTTCGCTATGGTATCGGAATCGAAGAACATGATACGGAAGGCCGTGTGATTACGGCAGAGTTTCCGGAATACTTTGTTGTAACCGTCTACACACCGAATTCGCAGGATGAATTAAAACGCCTTGCTACCGGATGGAGTGGAGGATGCGTTTCTTTCTTACTTAAAAGGACTGGAGCAGGAAAAACCGGTGATTTTCTGCGGAGATCTGAACGTCGCAGCGACGAGATGGATATCAAAAATGCAAAGGCAAATGAGAAAAACGCCGGCTTTACGAAAGAGG
>ENA-OQDD01000437-OQDD01000437.1-human-gut-metagenome-genome-assembly--contig:-NODE-437-length-17138-cov-3.674211_pt1 | contig 17138 bp, 21 predicted proteins | sample MGYA00242507_ERZ504598 | MGnify/ENA primary metagenome ERZ504598 (study PRJEB26092, sample SAMD00036318) | human gut metagenome | host: Homo sapiens | study: EMG produced TPA metagenomics assembly of... | reverse complement strand
CAAAAAGATGAAAGGAGGCAATACATATTTTGGGAAGAACAATTGCAATTGCAAACCAGAAAGGCGGCGTAGGCAAATCTACCACCGCAATTAACCTTTCTTCCTGTTTAGGAGAAATGGGACAAAAAGTTCTGACCATTGATATGGACCCGCAGGGAAATACCACCAGCGGAATGGGAGTAGAGAAAAATGAAGTGGAAAATACCATCTATGAGCTGCTTCTTGGAGAGTCAAAACTGGAGGACTGCATCATTCCTCTGAATTTTGACAATCTTTCCCTTATCCCTTCCAATGTCAATCTGGCCGGAGCGGAGATCGAGCTGATCGGGGTGGAAGACAAAGAATTCATCCTGAAAAACGCAATTGATCAGGTTCGCGATCAGTACGACTTCATTATTATTGACTGTCCGCCATCCTTAAATATGCTGACAATCAACGCGATGACCACCGCGGACACCGTTCTGGTGCCGATTCAGTGTGAATATTACGCACTGGAGGCTTATCCCAGCTTATGCACACGATTGAGCTGGTGCAGGAGCGTCTGAATCCGGAACTGGAGATGGAAGGCGTTGTCTTTACCATGTACGATGCGAGAACGAATCTTTCTCTGCAGGTAGTAGAAAACGTAAAAGACAGCTGGATCAGAATATCTACAAAACCATTATTCCGAGAAATGTCCGCCTTGCGGAGGCACCGAGCTACGGTATGCCGATCAACTATTACGACAAGCGGTCCACCGGTGCAGAGAGCTACCGTCTCCTGGCAGACGAAGTGATTCACAGGGGGATGAAGAGTAATGGCAGCGAGAAGAGGAGGCTTAGGCAAGGGCCTGGATCCCTGATTTCACCGGGACATTCGGCCAAAGCAGAAGCAAAAGAGAAACCGGTAAACCGGAGGTCAAAGTAGTCGAGAAGGTTGTTGAAAAGTTGTCGAAAAACCAGTTGAGATGAAACTGAAAATCTCCGAAATTGAACCGAACCGCGAACAGCCGCGAAAATCCTTTGACGAGGACGGCCTGATCGAACTTTCGGAATCCATTAAACAGTTCGGAGTTCTACAGCCGATTCTGGTGCAGAAAAAAGATGATTATTATGAGATCATCGCAGGGGAACGGAGATGGAGGCTGCAAAGCTTGCCGGAATCAAAGAAGTACCGGTCATCATCAAAGATTTTACCGAGCAGGAAGTTGTCGAGATTTCCCTGATTGAAAATATTCAGAGAGAATCCCTGAACCCGATTGAGGAGGCACATGCATACAAACGCCTGATGGAAGAGTTCCATCTCCGCCAGGATGAAATCGCAGAGCGCGTTTCCAAGAGCAGAACGGCGGTTACAAACTCGATGCGTCTCCTGAAACTGGACGACAGGGTACAGCAGATGGTTGTCGATGAAATGCTGACAACCGGTCATGTGCGTACGCTGCTGGCGCTGGAGAATAAAGAGCTCCAGTACAATACGGCAATGAAAATCTTCGATGAAAAGCTCAGTGTCCGTGAGACCGAGCGCCTAGTCAAAGAGATCCTGAATCCGAAGGTGAAGAAAGAAAAGAAGTCAATCTGGAAGAGGAAGCCATCTACGAAGGTCTGGAAGAGAAAATCAAGAGCATCATTGGTACGAAGGTTTCCATTCACCGCGGGGCAAAGCACAAAGGAAAGATCGAGATCGAGTATTATTCCCAGGAAGAGCTCGAGAGAATCATGGATCTGTTTGAATCAATACAGTAAGAGGTAGAATAATGAGCGATTTATTTAGTAAGGTAGGAATTGACCTTGGCGTTGTTGTACTTCTTCTGATTGTACTGATTATCGTGATGATGATTATGACGGTCAGCATGTCGCTGCGTCTGAGCAGACTGAACCAGAAGTACAGAAGCTTTATGAAGGGAAAAGACGCCCAGTCACTCGAAAAGCTGTTTCATCAGCGGTTCAAGGAAATTGACAAACTGAACAAGCAGAATGAGCTGACGAAAAAGAATCTTGCGGATCTGAAAAAGATCCAGGGCATGACGCTGAACAAATACGGAATCGTAAAATATGATGCGTTTGACGATGTGGGCGGAAAGATGAGTTTTGCGCTGGCAATGCTCGACAAAGAAAACACAGGTTTTATCCTGAATGCAATCCACAGCCGTGACAACTGCTTTTTATATCTGAAAGAGATCGTAAAAGGCGAGTCCTATATCATGCTGAGCGCCGAGGAAATCGACGCGCTGCGCCAGGCAATTACGATGAATTCGATCGATCTGATGTAAAAGCGGACCGCAGAAAAACAGCATGAAAGAACGCTTGAAAAAATGCATATACTGTTATATGATGGTACTGGAACGCGCCAAACCCGCATAAATGCTGGAAAAACGGCAGTGGTTCCGGGCTGGAAAGAACAAAAAGAATCCCGCCAAAATGAGGGGATAAGATCTACTAGGAGGAAATTATGTTAGACATTAAGTTTTTAAGAGAAAACCCGGAAGTTGTAAAACAGAATATCCGAAATAAATTCCAGGATCAGAAACTGGAGCTGGTTGATAAAGTCATCGAGTTGGATAAAGAAAACCGTGACATCAAACAGGAAGTAGAAGACTTCGTGCAAAAAGAAACAAAATCTCCAAACAGATCGGCGCACTGATGGGCCAGGGCAAGAGAGAAGAGGCTGAGGAAGTAAAGAAACAGGTAGCTGTTGACGGTTCCCGCATCGAGGCTCTTTCTGCAAGAGAAAAAGAAGTAGAAGAAGAAATCAAGAAGATCATGATGGTGATCCCGAACATCATCGATCCTTCCGTACCGATCGGAAAAGATGACAGCGAGAACGTAGAAGCAGAGCGCTTCGGCGAGCCGGTTGTACCGGATTTTGAAATCCCGTATCACACCGACATTATGGAGTCCTTCGACGGAATCGATCTGGACGCAGCAAGAGAAGTTGCAGGAAACGGATTCTATTATCTGATGGGCGACATTGCACGCCTCCACTCTGCCATCCTTTCTTATGCAAGAGATTTCATGATCGACCGAGGATTTACCTACTGCGTACCGCCTTTCATGATCCACGGCAACGTCGTAAACGGTGTTATGAGCTTCGCTGAGATGGAGTCCATGATGTACAAAATCGAGGGCGAGGATCTGTACCTGATCGGAACCAGCGAGCACTCCATGATCGGTAAATTCATCGACAGCATCATCCCGGAGGAGAAACTGCCGCTGACCCTGACCAGCTACTCTCCGTGCTTCCGTAAAGAAAAAGGAGCACACGGCATCGAGGAGCGTGGTGTTTATCGTATCCATCAGTTCGAGAAACAGGAGATGGTTGTTGTCTGCAAACCGGAAGACAGCATGATGTGGTATGACAAACTGTGGAAGAACACCGTAGACCTGTTCCGTTCCATGGATATCCCGGTTCGTACTCTGGAGTGCTGCTCCGGTGACCTGGCTGACCTGAAAGTAAAATCTGTCGATGTTGAGGCATGGTCTCCGCGTCAGAAGAAATACTTCGAGGTAGGAAGCTGCTCCAACCTTGGTGATGCACAGGCAAGACGTCTGAAAATCCGTGTCAACGGCGAGGACGGAAAGAAATACCTGGCACATACCCTGAACAACACCGTAGTTGCTCCGCCGCGTATGCTGATCGCATTCCTGGAGAACAACCTGAATGCAGACGGAACCGTAAGCATTCCGGAAGTTCTTCGTATGTACATGGGCGGAAAAGAGAAACTGGTTCCGAAACACTAATCGCATAAGAAATACAAAGGAATGAGAGGAGGTGTTCTTATGCACGCTTACCTGAAAACCATTGGATTTTCAAAGATCAAGACGACGAAGGAACTCCAGGAGATTCTTCGTGATGTAGTAGAAAACTACGACCGTAAAAAGATTGTGGAAACAGAAGAACACCACCTTTTTGCTGAATTTTCGAAAGAATATGCATATGACTGTGGTATCACGGTCTGTGGGGAAATTGATGAGAACAACCGTTTCCAGATGGAATATTATTATCCCTATTTCGAGGGCGGGCAGATCAGCTCCTACGAGGAGGTATCGGTGGAGCGCCACGTCGATAAGGAATCGTTTGCAGGCGCCTGCGACGATATGCGGCTTGGCATCACGATGATCTTTTATCTGACGCATGCAGCGGAATATCTTGAGATGAAACAGAAAAATGCGCTGCAGCCGCTTCCGCTCCCGCTTTCTGTCTCCGGTCTTGCAGCGGAAGGAACAATTCTGCTTCCGATCCAGAAAGACCCGGAACAGGTCGAGAAGGAGCGCCGCAGCACGCAGCAGAAGAATTCACTGATCTCGGCTGCCAGAAACGGGGATGAGGATGCGATGGAAAGTCTCACCATGGATGATATTGACACATATGCCATGATTTCCCAGCGTCTGACGAAGGAAGATGTCTTTTCTATTGTAGATAGCTTTTTCATGCCGAGCGGTCTCGAATGTGACCAGTACAGCGTGATGGGTGAAATTACGGAGATGAATACAACGAAGAACGCGGTAACGGGCGAGCGGATGTATGAGCTCGGCCTCGTCTGCAACGATGTGCCGATAGACATCTGTATCAACGAAAAGGATTTATTTGGAGTACCGGAAGTGGGAAGACGTTTCAAAGGCCAGATCTGGCTGCAGGGAATGCTGGAACATCTGTAAGGGAAAAATAAAAAGAGCGAGGACGGAAAAAGAGAAAATTCAGTCCTCGTTCTTTTTTGCAGATTTTTATAGCGATAAACGGATGTTTACTGGTTCTGCACCAGATTCAGATGCTTACGCACCCGCTCGATCAGCATTTCAAGAGCAACGGTGTTCTGTCCGCCCTCCGGATGATCACGTCGGCACGGCGCTTGCTCGGCTCTACGAACTGCTCGTGCATCGGTTTTACGGTCGTCAGGTACTGCGTCACAACGCTGTCCAGGGAACGGCCGCGCTCTTTTACATCGCGCAGGATCCGGCGGAGAATCCGCACGTCCGCATCGGTATCGACAAAGACTTTGATGTCCATCAGATCGCAGAGATCCTTCTCAACGAAGAGGAGAATGCCCTCGAGCACGATAACCGGGGCAGGATGGACCAGAATCGTTTTATCCGAGCGGTTATGCATGGCATAATCGTAAACCGGCATCTCGATGGATTTTCCGGCTTTCAGCTCGAGAATGTGCTGGCATAACAGGTCGGTATCAAAGGCATCGGGATGATCGTAATTTAATTTGGCACGCTCCTCAAAAGGAATATCGTCATGGCGTTTGTAATAGTTGTCATGGCGCAGAATGCTCACTTCATCGCGTCCAAAACTTTCTACCAGCTTATCTGCCAGTGTCGTTTTTCCACTGCCGGTTCCTCCGGCAATTCCTATCAGTATCGTATCCATAAGAAACTCCTTTTTATCCGATGATAGCCAGTGTTGCGCTTGTTCCGAGACGGCTTGCGCCGGCATCTACCATAGCCTGTGCCTCGTCTGCGTTGTGGATTCCGCCGGAAGCTTTTACGCCCATATCCGGGCCTACGGTCTTTCTCATCAGGACAACATCAGCCGCTTTTGCACCGCCGGTAGAAAATCCGGTGGAGGTTTTTACGAAGTCAGCGCCGGCTTCTTTTGCGAGCTCGCACGCTTTTACTTTCTCTTCATCGGTTAAAAGGCAGGTCTCGATGATGACTTTCAGAACGATGTCCTTGCCGCATACTTCTTTTAAGGTCTGGATATCGGAGCGTACGAAGTCGTATTTGCCGTCTTTGAGGGCTCCGACGTTGATGACCATATCAACCTCCTGTGCACCGTCTTCGATGGCCGCACGGGTCTCAAACGCTTTTACACGGGTATCGGACATGCCCAGAGGGAAGCCGACAACGGTGCAGACTTTGACGTCAGATCCTTTGAGCTTTTCAGCAACGAATTTGGTGTAGTACTGGTTGACGCAGACAGAAGCAAAATCATGTGCAAGTGCCTCATCGCAGATCTTTGCAACCTGTGCTTCGGTTGCGTCTGCTTTTAAGATAGTGTGGTCAAATAATTTGGTGTTCAGCATAATTTTTTCCTTTCTTTGATGAAAAATAAATCAGAATGATAGAGAAAAGGCAGAGCCGAAAAAACACAGTTCGGATTTAACAGCTCTGCCTTTAAAAATTGTAACTATTCAGAGCCACATCTCGATTCCGCTGCGCTGCATCTCGATGTGGCTGCTCGCCATATGAAATTCCAGAAAAAACCGCTCATTCATGCAAGCATGATTCGCAATTTTTTCTTCCATTTCACATGGCTCTGAATAGTTACATATTATCTTGCGCCCTTATCGTACGGAATACCTTCGGCTTTCGGAGCCTGGGAATTCTTGGATGTGAAGGCGAGAATAATCATGGATGCGATAAACGGCATCATGTTGTAAATGTTCTTGGACAGTCCCAGATGGGAGAGGACGGTGGAGTCCGCAATGTTTGCCAGGGAACGGAATACCGCAAAGAATACGGCTGCTCCGGCAATGTGGAACGGTTTCCACTGACCGAAGATCATAACAGCGAGGGCAAGGAATCCGGCACCGGCTACGCCGACTTCGAAGTTCCAGGTGGTAACGGACGGAACGATGTAGGCAAATCCGCCGATACCGCCGAGTGCACCGGAGATGATAACACCGGTGTATCTCCACTGGTATACGTTGATACCAACAGAGTCGGCTGCCTGTGGATGCTCACCGCAGGCACGCAGGCGCAGTCCCCATTTCGTTTTGAAGAGGAACACGTAGCTGCAGATCAGAAGGATGATGCCGATGAACAGGAAGATGTTCACGGTAAATGGTCCGATCTTGTAAATGAAAGCGGCGTTGGTGTAGTTCAGCTTTGCGGAAGCTGCACCGTTTCCGGCATCCGAGCCGTTGTTGAATGCTTTTACCAGGATGATGGCAATGGCAGTAGCCAGCATGTTCAGCGCGGTTCCGCCGATCGTCTGGTCTGCTTTCAGTGTGATGGCGGAGAAGCCAAGCAGCAGAGAGTAGATCATACCGGATACGGCGCTCGCCAGAATGGAAAGTGCCACAAGTGCAGGAGCCGGGAGGTCCGGGAACAGAACCAGGACGAAGACACCGGCAAGGCCGCCGATCGCCATGATCCTTCCAGCGCGATGTTGATGACACCGCTTCGCTCGGAGAACATACCGCCCATCGCAACGAGCATCAGAACAACGGCGTACAGTAAGGTAAATTTAATTAAAAGGAACATTATTTCTTCTCCTCCTTTCCGTTGTCTGCATTGGCATTTGCTTTCTGCTCTTTTTTGCTCTTGAACAGGTTTGCAACGATGCCCTTGAACAGGGTAACGAATGCGCAAAGGTAAATGATAACGGCAACGATCAGGTCCGCGATCTCCGGCTGATAATATTTCGTAGGCAGGTAAGCACCGCCGACCGAAATATGAGCAACGAAGAGAGCAGCGAAGATAACGCCGATCGGGTTGCTAAGTGCAAGAAGCGCAACCGGGATACCATTAAATCCGATGGCCGGGAGTGCTGTCGATACCTGCGGGTTCCACTCGGATGCACCGGAGAGGAAGTAGAGCCTGCACCGATTCCGGCAAGCGCACCTGCGATGGTCATGGAGAGAACAACGTTTCTCTTCTCGTTGATGCCGGCGTATTTGGCAGCATCCTTATTGAACCCGCAGGCTTTCAGCTCATAGCCGAAGGTTGTTTTGTTCAGAACGATGTAGATGATGACCGCAATGGCAATCGCAATGAAAATCGCAATCGTTGTGGAACTGGTACGGAAAATGGAGTTCATGCCGCAGTCCGGAATCAGGGACTTCGGAGAAGCGGAGCTTAATTTGTAAGTACGTGTGGTCTTCTGATCATACATGTCCGGGATGGTGTTGTACATCAGCTCATTGACAAGATAAAGACCAATCCAGTTGAACATGATGGAAGTAATAACTTCATTTACGTTGAAGTATGCTTTGAAGATACCAGGAACTGCTCCCCAGATGGCTCCGCAGACCATAGCAGCCAGAAGGCATACATACCATGGCATGTGGAGGATGATGGCAAAATACAGGCGCCGAAGACACCGACGGTGTACTGTCCGGCAGCACCGATGTTGAACAGACCTGTTTTAAAAGCAAATGCAACCGAAAGTCCGGTCATAATCAGGGGAGCGGACTGAGCGATTTCACTTCCGATTCCTTTCGGCTTTAAGTAAAAGCCGCCTTTGATGATTCGTGTAAATCCATCCACTGCGTTCTCCGCGTTGATGCAGTATAAAATGATAAATCCCACAAGAAGACCGATCACAATACATACAAGAGAAGCGACAATGGACAGAAGAGCGTTTTTCGTTTTTTCGTTCATGCTTTTCTTACCTCTCTTTTATACTTCTTCGGGAACCGGATCCCGTTTTGCACCTGCCATGTAGAGACCGAGTTCTTCGACAGAAACGGTTTTCGGATCCAGCTGGCCGACCAGCTCTCCTTCGTACATAACAAGAATACGGTCGGAAACATCCATAACCTCATCCAGTTCCAGAGAAACCAGAAGAACGGCTTTTCCCTTGTCGCGCTGTGCAACGAGCTGGCTGTGAATGTATTCGATGGCTCCGACATCAAGACCACGGGTAGCTGTACCGCAACGAGAAGATCAGGATCTTTGTCGATCTCACGCGCGATGATCGCTTTCTGCTGGTTTCCGCCGGACATGCTGCGGGTGATGGTCACAGGACCCTGGCCGCTGCGGACATCGTACTGCTCGATCAGGCGCTCGGCATATTCGCGCACGGCTTTTGATTTGATAAAGCCGAAGGATTCAAATTCCGGCTGCCAGTAACGCTGCAGCACCATGTTCTGCTCGATGGAGTAATCCAGCACGAGGCCGTGTTTATGGCGGTCCTCCGGGATGTGGCTCATGCCCATCTTGGAGCGGTCGCGGATGGAAGCTTTCGTGATGTCCTGTCCGTTGAACAGAATTTTACCGCCGGATACTTTTTCCAGTCCCGTGAGGCCCTGAACGAACTCGGACTGGCCGTTTCCATCGATACCTGCGATGCAGACAATCTCGCCTTTTCTTACATTAAAGGAAACATCTTTGACGGCGTTGTTTCCGTGCACCTTGCTCGGTACGGTCATGTGCTCTACTTTCAGAACGGTGTCGCCCGGTTTTGACGGCTTTTTGTTGACGGAGAAGCTGACGTTTCTTCCGACCATCATGCGGGAGAGCTCTTCTTTGGAAGTTTCGCTGATGTTGACGGTTCCGATGTATTTTCCTTTGCGGAGAATCGTACAGCGGTCGGCAACTTCCATGATCTCGTTGAGTTTATGGGTGATGAAGAGGATGGATTTTCCTTCTTTTGCGAGGTTCTTCATGATCTTCATCAGCTCGTCGATTTCCTGCGGCGTCAGAACCGCGGTCGGCTCGTCGAAGATTAGAATTTCGTTGTCACGGTAGAGCATTTTCAGAATTTCGGTACGCTGCTGCATGCCGACGGTGATATCTGAGATCAGAGCGTCCGGATCGACCATCAGACCGTATTTCTCGCTCAGCTCCATGACTTTTGCACGGGCATTCTTTTTCTCGAGGAAGGCCTTTGGTCGGCTCTACGCCGAGGATGATGTTGTCGAGAACCGAGAAACATTCGACCAGCTTAAAGTGCTGGTGCACCATACCGATGTTGAGATCGTTGGCGTCGTTCGGCGTGTTGATATGGACTTCCTGCCCATTCTTCTTGATGATTCCGGAGGTAGGCTGATACAGACCAAAAAGAATACTCATCAGGGTTGATTTTCCTGCACCGTTTTCTCCAAGCAGAGCATGGATTTCTCCTTTTTTGAGCTGTAACGTAATGTTGTCGTTCGCCTTGATACCCGGGAATTCTTTGGTGATGTTCAACATCTCAATAATGTACTCATTTTCCATATACATATTCCCTTTCAAGCGTGGTTTTGCAGGACTGCCGAAGGCATGGAAAACAGGGCAGAACTGCGGGCTTTCATTATGTCTAGTATAGCATTTTGTGTGACAGAAAAAAAGGGGAAGAGAAATAATATTCTCTTCCCCAAAAGGCATATTGTTACAGAAACAGTATGCACATTAGCTGATGTAATCAACGGTTACGTGAGAACCTACTTCCGGCTGATTTTCTGTATCGCTGGAGATTTCGATGGAACCATCGCGGATACCAGCCAGTACAGTTTCATACTGATCCTGTGTGAAGGTTGTGAATCCCCAGGATTCGGAATCGGTAGGAAGGCCGATGTAATCTCCGTCTTTCAGTCCAAGCTGCTGAGCAGTTCCGCCAAGTTCAGAGAAGTTTCCGCTGAAGTAGGAATCCAGAGCGTTGTTGATGGCGCTTGGAAGACCTTTCATAGCGGAAGTCAGGCAGCGCTCGCCGATTTTGGAACGCTGGTCAACGTCTACACCAATAACTTTTCCGTCGTGTGTCTCAGCTGCATCCAGAGCAGATGTCCAGATACCGCCGCCGCAGGCGAATACGACCTGTGTTCCGTCTGCATACCAGCCCTCCATACGGGCGGTGATGGAGTCATCGCCGTAGAACTGGCCGCCATAGTAATATTTTACGTTTACATCTACGCCGTCTTCTTCAGCAGCAGCGTTGATACCCTGTACATAACCGTAACCGAAACGGATAACGGCCGGAACAGCGATACCGCCGAGGAAACCAAGACTTGTGTAGCCGTCTTTTACTGCAGCGTATCCAGCCAGGTAGCCGGCCTGCTCTTCTTCGAAGGAGCAGATGTATACGTTCTTTCCGAGATCAACAGCTTTGCCGTTTTTTACAATATCACTTTCGGTAACATCGACTGCGATGAAGGTTACATCCGGATAGGTGTCCTGCTCTTCAGCGATGGCAGGTCCGAACAGGTAACCTGGCATTACAACAACGGTAGCACCCTCGGAAACAGCAAGATCGATGGAGTTGATACGCTCTTCATCGGTATCCTCTGCCGGTTTGTAGTACTCGTACTCTACGCCGTTTGCATCGCCGTAGGCGCATACAGTTTCCCAGGTGATCTGGTTGAAGGATTCGTCGGTGATATCTCCGGAGTCTGTGATCATGGCAATTTTCTCACCTGCGGCGTCTTTTTTTCTCCGTCTGTGGAAGCAGAAGCGGAAGTTGCGCTGGTGGAATCGGCGCCTGTGGATGCGTCGGAGGAAGAGGATCCGTTGGAGGAACCGCATCCTGCGAGTGCAGCAGTTGTCATGGCGGCTGCAAGCAGTAAGCTAACTACTTTCTTTTTCATAATAGTATTCTCCTTTCAATAGGTACAGCGTTTCTGTGTGTATGGCTACATTATAATATAAAAGAAAAAAGTATGTCAAGCAAAGGAAAAACTGCGTGAAATCCACTAATTATCTGCATGCGAGCCGGAAATTCTTCGGATAATGGCGTTGGATCTTGCATAAATTTCTTCCGGGTCAAAGCCGATATGGAATTCGCCGTTTTCGTAGAGGATTTGACCGTTTACCATGGTAAGCTTTACGTTCTGTTTGCTGCCGCTGTAAACGAGGTTTTTGATCAGATTATTCTCCGGCTGCATGTTCGGCTGATGGAGGTCAATCATGACGAGATCGGCCTTTTTGCCGGCAGCGAGACGGTCGCAGTCAGTAAGCTGCATCGCGTGTGCGCCGCCTGCGGTTGCCATGTAGAGTATCGCATCAGCGGGATTCCTGCGGCGTCCATCTCACGGACTTTGGAAAGACCGGTGGTCAGGAACATTTCGCGGAACATGTCGAGGCAGTTGTTGCTGGCTGGCCCGTCAGTGCCGATGGCGAGGTTGATGCCGTTATCGTAAAAACGCTTCAGCGGGCAGATGCCGGAGGCGAGCTTCAGGTTTGAGGAGGGATTGGTAACGGCCGTCAGTTTCCGGTCACGGAAGATCTCAAAATCGCGGTCCTCCATCCAGATGCAGTGGTAGCCGCCGCCTCCGTACTGGAACATGCCTAAGCGTTCCATCAGCTGTGTCGGGGTGAGTCCCCAGCGCTCTTTACAGCCCTCGACTTCGCTTTTTGTTTCGGCGTTGTGTGTCCAGACAGGGGAATGGTATTTTTCGGCGAGTTTGGCAACGGATTCAAGAAGCGGGCCGCCGGTCGTATATTCGGCGTGGAAACCGAGCAGATACGAGGTGCGGTCGGAGAGTTTGTTGACATAGTTATACATCTCTTCGAGAATTTCCGGGCTGTCGACGAAGTTGTTGAGACCGCTGGTAAGAACGGTGCGGAATCCGGTGTCGACCGTGGCAGCGATGCTGTTTTTCTGCTGGATGTACATGTCGAAATTGGAGGTGATGCCGCTCGTCAGATATTCCATGATGCCGAGGATATTGAGCCAGTAACGTCGTCCCCGGCGAGCTTTGCCTCGTTCGGGAAGACCTGGCGCTCGAGCCATTCGTGGAGCGGGAGATCGTCCGCGTAGGAGCGGAGGAAGGTCATCGGGGTGTGCGTGTGTGCGTTTTTAAAGCCCGGGATCAGAAGATTGCCGCGGGCGTCAATTTCGCGGTCGAAGACAGTGGTCTCTGCGGCATCTGGATCTGCTTTTCTACCAGGTCCGATATAGGTGATGGTGTCGCCGGTGACATGAAGTTCGTCTTCGGCGATGGAAAAATGGTTTTCAGCGTCGAGTACGAGAATTTTGGCGTTGTAAAAACGTGTATTCAAAAAAGATCTCTCCTTTATTTTACGTGCTGTTTACAGTGTCTTTGCGATGCCCTGAATCGTTGCGGCAACGAGTTTTTTGAACTGCGGTGCAACCATGTCAGCTGCCTCCTGAACTTCCGCATGGCACAGAGGCTGCGGGGAGATGCCGGCGGCAAGATTGGTAATGCAGGAAATACCGATAACGCGCATGCCCATATGGCGTGCAGCGATGGCTTCACAGGCGGTGCTCATGCCGACCGCGTCTGCGCCGAGGGTGCGGCACATGGCGATTTCCTGCGGGGACTCGTACTGCGGGCCGGTGAGCTGCAGATAAACGCCTTCCATCAGGTCGATATCAAGGCAGGCTGCGGCTTTCCGTGCGATTTTCTGGAATTCAAGGTCGTAGATCTGGCTCATATCCGGGAAACGGGTGCCGAGCTCGTCGATGTTCGGTCCGATAAGCGGAGATGGAACGAAGCAGGCGATCTGGCCGTTTAACAGCATCAGAGAGCCTGGCTTTGTGCCCTGTTTGATGCCGCCGGCGGCGTTGGTTAAGAACAGTGCTTTTGCGCCCATCAGCTTCATGAGGCGGGTCGGGAGAACGACGTCGGTCATCGGATAGCCTTCATAATAATGAACGCGGCCCTGCATGCAGACAACCGGCACATCGCCGACGTAGCCGAAGATAAAACGGCCCGCGTGGCCCGGAACAGTGGAAACCGGGAAGCCTTCGATATCATGGTAATCGAGGGTTGCGGTAACGCGGATATCATTCGCAAAATCACCGAGGCCGGAACCGAGAATCAGTGCGACTTCCGGCTGGAAATCGATCTGGGAGCGGAAGCTCTCGTAGCATTTCATCAGTTTTTTGTAAACAGGGTTTGGGGTGTTGCTCATAGGAAAAACCTCCTTAATATAAATGATTTTCTGCTTTTTGAGTCTTTTTTCGGCTATTTTTAGGGAAGAAAAGCCTGCCACAGAGATGTGAGTCCCGGAGGCAGGCTTTTCTTTTAGAAAAAGATCATCTGGTAGTTCTATTGTAGTATAGAAAGCGCGGAAAAGCAATGATTTCAGTCATCAAAAATATTCAGATGCTGTTTCATGATATTTCCCAGCCATTCAATGACCGGACCGAGGGTAATAACCATCAGCACGGTGACAATGCCGAGTTTTCCGCCGAGCAGAACGGCGATCGCAGTGACAACGAAGTCGTAGACGATGCGGATCACACGGAACGAAACGTTCGGCAGGTGGGTGGAGATAATGAAGGATACTGCGTCGTACGGTGCAGTTCCCATATCAACATCCATATAGAAGGATGCGGCAAGGATAAACAGGATCAGCGCCGGGATCAGCACGGCGATTCGCACACCCATCGAGGTGAAGAGGTCTGCCGGAAGGACTTTCGCCCAGATCCAGGAGAAAAAGTCGATGGAATATCCCACGAGAAACATGTTTGCGAGGGTTCCGAAGCCTAAGTTTCTGCCGCCGAAAATGATAACGAAGATGAGCAGGACGGTATTGAAGAGCGCCTGCCAGTTTCCGATGCTGATGCCGAGGCGGGTGGAGATGGTCTGGTTTAACAAGGTACACGGATCGGTGCCGAGATCGACGAGAAGCAGCCATGAGAGCGCAAAGCCCATCAGGATGACGGCAGCGATGACCAGAATCAGGCGGGTCCAGAAATGTTTCTTCTGGTAGAAGCCTGGATGATTTCTTTCATAGTATGAGTTCCTCCCTGTAAAATAATACAAAATGTATTTTCATGTTTTCCGGACTGATCTGCAGAATTTATTTTCTGCTTTTTTGCCCTTTTTCCCAGAAAAATCTCCGCCGTTTTTTCGCCCGGCGGAGATTTGCCTGTTTCTTATTTTAGTATATTTTTTCAAAATGTAAACAGTTTTCTTTTATCTGTGTCAACAGAATGTTCAATAATAAAATGAACTATAGTGAACATGAAATAATAAAAAATAATTTTTTCAAAAACAATGTTTACATGAAGATTAACAAAGTGAACACCAACATTAAAATGTGTTTGCACCATGCGCTATGTTTCTGATTAGGCCATGCAGACAGGTACAGCAATCACGTGATTCGCATAAGCGTATTATTCTGCTGGTGAGAAGACGGCAGGAAATCTTGGAAACAAAGAGCTGTACGAGATCCGGGTTGAACATACGGCCTGCGTTGCAGCGGAGATCGGCGAGCATATCGGCAAAATTTTTGCTGGAGCTGTAGGCACGTCCGACGGAATCGGTTGCCGCATCGAGCAGTCGGATCAGGTCAAATTCCTCATTGAAAAGGGAACGCGCAAACTTTTCATAATAATGGCGGAACGGAATGCCGCCGTCGAGCTCGATGTAGGAGTTCATGATGTAGCTTGTGAAACGCTGCATGCATTCGTAAGCGCCCTTGTCGCGGGAATTTTTGATGTATTCGAATGATTTGCGCTGGCCTTCGAGCAAAATAAGCGGCAGGTGTCGGTCCATTCCGGGCGGGCTTCGCAGAGCCAGAAGGTGTAGAGCACCGGGAGCAGGTTGTTTTCCACGTTCATCCAGTCATACTGCGTCGGATCGGCGCCGTTCAGCCAGTTGACGTAGGTGTCCAGCATCTCGGAAATCGAAATTTCGCCGAGATAGCCCTGGATTGTGTGTAGTGTTCCAAGCAGGGTTTCTTCGTTCTGGCGGAAATTTTTGTTTTCTCTGGCATAGGCGAGGGCGTCTTCGGCGGCTTTTTTCAGGCGGAGCAGAATGTCCCCGGGTACTTTGTTCCAGTATAAATATTCATCGACAAGGGAGAGGTAGGAGTTTGCGGAAAACTCTTCAAATTCAAAATCAATCTCCGGCGCTGCGGCACGGATCTGCGGATTGCGGACGATCTGCAGAAATTCTTCATAACAGACGATCTGCTTGCGGACTATTTCTTCCTCATAATAAAGACGCTCGTAAATGGAAGGGCGGAACAGCAGTGTTCCCAGCAGATTTTCCTTACGTTCTTTAGAAAGACAGGCAAAGAGTTCCGGGCTCTGCATAAAGTTTTTGCGGTTTCTGCAGCTTCAATGGATACACTGCGGTAGATGTCATTCAGTTTGTTCGTCGCGCGTCCCTTGTCGGAACCCTGGATCACGTTGTAGCCGACGGTGACGACCTTGAAAATGCAAAAGATATATTCCTCAAGACGGATTTGTCCTCGTTTTCCTCATACTGTTTTTTATAATAATAGTAGAGCGCCCGGAGAATCAGCCAGGCAAGCTGCACATCCACCATCTCCAGCGTCCGCGTATTGGCAAGTGAGCGGGCATGCGTTGTGAGTTTGGTGTAAAAAACTCTAATATGTTTATTATACAATAAGTTGAGGGAAAAGGGGGGAGAAATTGTTGGTTGCGGGTGAAAGATGATCACAAAATTTCATCGACATCCGTTATTATACACGCTATAATAAAATATATCTAACACGTATTGCATTATGAAAGAAAGGAAGTTTGCAGCCATATGGGATTATTTGTGAATCCGGATCAGAGTGCGTTTCAGAGTGCTTTGAATGCCCAGATCTACGTTGATAAATCCGGATTAATTGAATATACGAACAGCGTTCTGGAATCTACGGATGCATTTATCTGCAACAGTCGTCCGCGCAGGTTTGGAAAATCGATTACGGCGGATATGCTGACGGCTTATTACAGCAGAGGATGTGACTCCAGAGATATGTTTTCATCTTTGAAAATCAGTCAGACACCGGATTGGGAAAAGCATTTAAACAAATATGATGTCATTCATTTTGATGTGCAATGGTGTATGGAACCTGCTGGCGGGCCGGAAAATCTTGTGGATTTTATTACACAGAATACGCTTCAAGAGCTGAGGAGCTTATATTCAGCTGAATTGCCCGAAAATATCACATCTCTTCCCGAAGCGCTGTCTTTGATTAATGATGCTACGCAAAAACGATTTGTTATTATTATTGATGAATGGGATGTCCTGATTCGTGATGCATCAGCGGACACAAAAATTCAGGATTCTTATATTAATTTTTTGCGCGGTCTATTCAAGGGAACGCTGCCAACCAGATATATTGCGCTTGCGTATCTGACTGGTATTCTCCCAATAAAAAAAGTGCAGACACAATCAGCACTGAATAATTTTAATGAGTTTACGATGTTGGACGCACGCGGTTTTGCGAAATATATTGGTTTTACAGAAGAAGAAGTAAAAACGCTTTGTGATCAATATCATCGGGATTTTGAGAAGGTCAAACGGTGGTATGATGGTTATCTGCTGGAGAACTGTCAGGTTTATAATCCAAAAGCTGTTGTCGAAGTCCTTCGCTGGAATAAATATCAGAGCTACTGGTCCCGCACAGGCACGTATGACGCGATTGTCCCGCTCATCAATATGGATTTTGACGGATTGAAAACTGCTGTTATCACTATGCTTTCTGGATCTTCTGTTGAAGTTGATGTCTCCTGTTTTCAGAATGATATGATCAATTTTTCCAGTAAAGATGATGTTCTCACTATTTGATTCATCTGGGTTA